>Ga0247774_1000173_pt1 | contig 30242 bp, 28 predicted proteins | sample UWRJL001104B6_FD_179933 | JGI IMG/M metagenome (GOLD analysis project Ga0247774, IMG submission 179933) | Plant litter microbial communities from Arlington Agricultural Research Station in Wisconsin, United States - UWRJ-L001-104B-6 | ecosystem: Environmental > Terrestrial > Plant litter >...
TACTCAGCTTGTCTGGTAGTCTGTGTCACGCGGGAAGATAGCGCGCACTCTACTAGGCATTTCGGCGGCAACCCAATCGATGATTAGCCAATGGAGATTTGAACCCTCTAGTGTGAGTGATGATTTGTGATGCGCCTTGCATTAGAATCCCGCCGGCGGTGAAACATGGTAACCAGCACCTGTAGCGCAGACCGCGATACCCAGTACACATAATGTGGTATGGATGGGGGAGTGTGTGTATTACGCGCGGAAGTGTGGGAAATGTCGTCGTGATCATGACAAATAGGTAGACACTGTATACTTACAGGTCCACCAACGCCCCAAGTCGGCCGAGGAAAGGAAGGTGGGTGCAACAAAAACATCTTTTCGTCAATAATTCCCCCCTCCGAAAATGCCTCATGGGGTAGCCAAATATGACCAGTTACAAAAGCATTGCAACCTGGAACCATTCGGCCGGAATCAGTTAGCTATCCGGTTGCTTTTCTTGGTTCGGGTCCTTCAGAGCAGGCTAGCGCATCGAAGCCATATGCAGCCCCATGGTTGAATAAGTGGAGGCGGGGTATATTCGACAAGTCACCAGTATCTTATTGGTATTCGTCCTTCCTACTGACTAAGTCTTTGCTCTCCGCAGCGACAGCCTGATGCCGAAGCTCGTGGTGATACAGGATGTCCGCCATCCCCCCAAGACCTAATCGTTTGTAGGCGCAATCGGGTGCGTATCTGGGAACGCCATGCGCCGTTCGCATCGCCACTCGGGTAAGAGCCGAACATCCTGTCACTCTAAAAACTCCATCCACGATCCCGAACTAAAATGTGGGTGTGCGAGCTATAACTCCCGTCTAAACCGAGCGGCATGCCTCCGTGGAGCGCACGCGAATTGCAGAAATATAAGGCTTTCAAAGTAGAAAGTAACCTAGCCAGTTGTCGGCCGTGTGAGCCCGAGAGGTAGCTAATGAAAAAGAGCGATTGAGAGATGGGGTTGCATGCGGACAGAGTCGGCGCGCGTTGTTGGTCTGGACTGCGTCGTGACCATCTGCATGCAGGCGAGATGCAGCGGTAGCTGTAGCCCTGCGACATCGGTCCAGTTGGTTTGGTCAGTGATAAGTTGACGAGCCCCCGTCGCCGGAAGCTTCTGGATGTGATGTTTCGGGCTGGATACGGTCTCTTGCTCTCTGGTCTAAGGCCAATACTAAGCAAAGCGAGGATCTCTTGTTATTCGGCTTCCGGGTGCCGTCAGCCCCCCAATCGTGACAATATCGACCTATGATGCTGATTTTTGTTGGGTAGTTGTGCTGGATGCTGAAGGCGTCTTCAGCCAAACCATAGACTGCGTGACGGAGCTCGTATGCGCTACAGAGGCCTTCAGCGACATCAAGGGCCTATTTCAATACAATCGTTCGGGTACTCGGTGATGCCACCTGGTGGCACTTGCTTTCGTATTCCATCTGGACCACCACTTCGCTGCAACTGCACACTTTCCAGGTTCCCACACCACAGATTTCTGTCGCTTTGCGGTTTAGTTGACCGCTTGCCGCCGTTTTTCGCGGGTTGTGGCGGCAATGATCGACGCAGCCGACGCACAGAATGGGAAAATTCTGGTTCCCTACTGTAAGGTACCGAGCTTCGGTTCGCCGGTTCGGTTGGCCATGCGCGAGATTGTCTTGCGCGTTGCGGGTGGTACGTAACTCCTCTCACAGTGCCCGGCTTCACCAAAACGGTGATGTGCAGCAGGGATGCTTCCCGATTCAGATCAGCACGAAATGTGACCTTGGCGGTGGGTGTTGGACATGTCGTTACCGGTTTCTTGGGAGGACTCCTCATTGAACCTCACTTTACGACCCTCAATCTTGTCGTATAAGTCGGGATAGGATGCTAGAAAGTCAGAGACAGCATATGCAAGGCTCCGAGCGAGGTGGGGTTCCGGATGATGCTCGCAAGCGGTGCATTTGCAGTGACAGGGTAGTCGGTACCTACCTCTGAATATTTCGTAGTAGCTTCAGAATCGTACAGGGCGTGGGAGAAGCCCATCAAATTTAGGCCACAGGGCCTTCCGAGGTATGATTGCCGCTAGGGTCCCCGCCCCGCCCGCAAGGCTGGATTGGCATGTCTTTTCTGCCAACGTTGACAGGGATCACATCATCGTGAACAAATTGGGTTGACAATGGCAGAAGAAACGAATGATGGACAAGGAAAAAGGAAACAACAAACATTTATAGTACTACTATTGATAATTGGGGCTCGATGCCCTTCGGTGAAAGAAATATGTGATCCCCACTCGGTGACATGCTCTCTATTCGGTCCATCACTGTGATGTGACAAATATTCCCGAGCAAACCATTGAGTTGTTCGTTTTGCATAGAACGCAAAAAGGAAGGTCATGGTCGCCTTGCCGGCACGGGATCCCCCATTCGCCGCCTCATTCCAATCGCTCGGGTCTGGCGTCGAGCAATTTCCTCCAATGAGAATATCCGGGCGAGTGTAAACCCGCGCTTGATGTTCCTTTTTCCTGCAGCGGACAGTCTCCTTCGCACCCCCCCGGCCCCTTCTAGCTGCAACCAACGAGCAGAATATCTGAGTCAAATTGGCTCCCCGATGTCCAAAGTGCAGGATCGGAATTGTCATCTACAGTCTCGGGCGCTCTCGGCGCCGGCCATTTTGCGCTAATTCTCGGTAGTAGTATCTAAGTCGGCACGCGGGACCTTGAGTTCGCAGTGATCCGGGCCTAAGTGGACCACCTGTCTTACTTGGAACAGCTGAGCATCCCAAAGCCTTGACACTTTCCTTTTTGATGCCGAGATGAGTTCTGGCTGCAGAAGCTCGGACCATGAGAAGCTACATGCCTCCTTGGAACTGGCAACGTTGTCATCCGAATGCCGGCTGCGGATATAGATTCCTCCTCTGTGGCATTCAAAGTCTGCCTTGCGGAGCATACGGTCATGACCCCCATTGTGGGTAATATCTTCGATATAGCTTCCTCGAGATCAGGTCATACCTTTTCATTTCCCAGGCCGTCATGAACTGCTAAGGGTGTCGTACCTCACCTGGAAGTTTTTGTAGTCTCGTAAAGAATCTGACACCTGCGGCGTATGCCCGAGAAAATGGCCGTCCGTTAGCTTCGAATCATGTTGTCTTGTCTATTGAATTCAGTCCGTGCCAAAAATACTTAGTCCAGACACCTTCTACCTTCCTCATCTATGTCTGGGCCACAAAATGCAAACAAGAATATGTTTTTCTCCTGAAGAAACCACGAAATGACTTTTGTCTTGCCACACATACCCCTTTCTTGATACAATATTGACAACTGCAATCAATAAACGCCATTCCGCTGCCAGCTCGTGAGAGCATGTCCTCCAGCTGCTCTAGGGCATGCCCTGTCCGAACGGATGTTGGGCCCAAAGTGCGAGCCGGAACGGCATGGTGTGCGTTTGTCGTCGCATGCCGAGCCACCCTCCATATCACGCGCACTTCGAGCAGCCGTCCATCTTCCGTTTTCACACATCTCTTCGTACCTCTAACACCGTCTTTGTTTCCTAAGCCACCACAATATCTAGAACGCCTTGGCGACCGGGCATCCATCCAAGACCGACGCTTGATTGTTCATGGAAATGGTGTCCATTTTCGTCGATGCCGGCAGCCGTGGCTCATCATTCCTTTGTCGTAACCTCCTTCCGGGAACCCACCCATCCATAACCAAGCCCTACCAATCCAAGTCATCTTTAACCAACCATGCCGCTCGATGCTTCACGAAGGCGCCACCAAGGTAGAGGGTACTAACTTGGTCTCCACAGGCTGTAGTGCAGAGCGAAGAGAGGCGACACCGACAATGAAAAGCAAGGAGGGCAGAAAAGAAAAAGAAACGAAAGAATAACCCGCTGATGATGTAACCGTGATCTTGCGTACTCCAAGCCCCGTCTTCCCAGTCCTTGTTTAGATGCAAGTGGCTATTGCCTACAAAAAGCAAATAATGGGGAATCGATCCACCGCCACGCAACTCCACTAAAAGTCCAACAATTGCCCAAGATCCAAATGCCAACCCAATTTCTACCCCACCTTAATAATACAGGGGGAATCGTCCAAAAAAGAAGTCTATGAGTGAAACGGCAAGAAGCTGCAGGTGAAGAATAGTCGCGCATGGTCGAGAAGCGTCTGGGCGTACACGGTCCATCGCAACGTAGTAATAGCGCGTGCCTCATGCAATGGCGAAGCTGGAACTATCAGTCTTTCGATGCGCCGCTTGGGCCGGCTTCGTCACCAGCTTCGTAAAGATCGAGACAATCGGTAAGAACTGCGGTTCAAAATTAGCGTCTTGTCGATTTAGCAACAGGCGGCTCGAACTCACCTGCCACAATTCGCTCTTCCCAAACACCGTACTGGTAGTCGACTAGGCCATAGCGCTCCACTCCATCGCAGAGTCTGACAAGTTCTTTGCCCAGCTTTTCCAAATCGTCCTTGGTGATGAGAGACTGCGATCGTTGTAGTTGCTGGCCGGAGTTTAACATGTCCTTCTGTCTCTGGAGGAGTCCCAACCATGCATGGTTGAAATCGTTCCACATCTTGATCCGATCAGCATGTTGATTTCGGTCGTCTACGTTGAGACCTACAACGTTGTCGCGACATGTTAGCCGGCGGAATCTAGAGGCCGACGGAGCGGCCATGGAGATTGGAACATTCTTACCTAAGTCAACAACCTGATTTAATAACCAGTTGGATAGGTTGAGAAGAACTTCGCTCGCCCTTTCCAGTGTCCCACTCCGTATATCCCTGAAGACGGTTGCTAAGCGGGCATTGTAGTCGGCCATGCGCTCTTCCATGGCGTTTCCACCAGTCGAATAATCGGCCTCGGTCATGCTAACGTCTCCCGTCGTGGGCTGTGCGGTTCCAAGAGTGCTGCCGACGTTTCCAACAGAAGGCAAATTACTCGAATAACCCGGTATTTGCGACTGCTGATATAGGCTGGCTGCTGCTGTCGCGCTCGAAGCTTGCGCCGAAGATTGAAGGGCCGAACCGGCCGAGGCTGCTGATCCCGTATCAGATTGGAAGTACTGCGGCACATCGGCCGACATCATCTGCAGCTGTGCGGGTTGCCGTTGCTGGAACTGTTGGGTCGCGTCGTATGGATTTTGCGTGTTCGTTTGTCCGACGGGGTACATCATGTTCGGATTGTACGCGCCGAAGCTCTGCGTTTGTCTCGCATCCTGGCCGTAGTCGGTTGACTGGTACGACATTGCGCTCTGCGGCAAACCCGTTCCGGAGAATGTCGAGCTCGAGTCTCCGTAGTATCCGCTGTAGCTACCCGCCGCGCCCATCCCCCTAGCTGCTGAGGTGTTGAGAGGCGCCGGACGGAACCTCTCGCTTGCGCTGCTTGCCATGGTTCGTCGCTGCTGCTGCTGCTCCGGATGGTGCTGATGTTGCTGCTGGGACGGATCTTGGATAGGGAATCTCGGGTTCGACGAAGCGTGGACAGGCGGTTCATTCTGCCTTCTGTGGCGATTGGGATCATCCATAACCCGGCCAGCCTGTTTGCTCAACGCGTCGGTCGCTGAGTCCACTCCATGCGCCTGGCGCACCTGACTTTGCTAGAGAAACAAGATTGCCAGCTTGTTGACCCAGCGCCTCCGGGCCAAACTGCGCAGCTTGTATCCAACGTACTATTGCGGCTTGGAACGGATTTGGCCAAAGCAAGGCCGGAAGAAGAGAAAGTAGACGGTTGCCCCGCAATGTCCCGCTGACGTCGAATGTTGTTTGCGTCGCCAAGTTTCGTTGCAGAGAGCAGAGAATATGAACAAAGACAGGGGAGGAAGAGTCGTATTTGCCGGGGATTTTTTTGTCGACAAACGAGTGCTTAACAAACAAGTGGAAAGTACGGCCAAGATGACGGGCAGCCAACGGCACCCGCACTTTTGGGGAAAGGAAGGACGATGGGTTTGGGGGAAAACAAAAACGCAGATACGGGACCTTTCCGGCAACGGTAGGGCCGTACGTAGTGTTCTACCAACGGATGCGAGTGGCGACTGGGAATTGCGGACTAATAAACACCTGGTGGTCAAAATTCGGCCGAGAAGACGCTGGTGTGCCCGATGTAGCTCATGCCGGCAGAGTGCAGAATGCAGGCGTAGTGTGCCTCTGTCCGACGATGGGTCAACGACGATGGCTTCGACCTTGTGAGCCTGTAACAAACAGATTTGCCTTCTCCACTGAGGCCGAAAACTGGGACTTCTTCGTGGAACCCGATCTGGCCGCAAGTGAAGAAAGCGGGGTTCGGTTTGTTGTCGACTTTCAAAACGCGCTTTTCAAGATGGGGTCGTCAGCTGGGTTGATCCTCGTGAGACAAGCACGACCCTTGGAACTCTGCTCGGACAGTGTAGCCGCACCATCGAGTGTAGGGCCGTAAAAAGCCGAAGAGGTGCCAACGAGATGCGATTTGTCCGACGGCCGAGTATGGAGGCTGGACAGCTTCGCACACTAAGCCTTCTCTAGAGAGTAGGGCGCCAGGCCTCGACAATGGGTGACTGTAGGTTCTGGTCTCTGGGAGGCATTCATGTGGTGTGTGTAAGGCAATTCAGGCAGTACTAGTCACTACTGCTCGCGTGCTAGTGTTCGTCGCGGACTCGTGGCAGGCTTGGGCCTATGAGCCTCCATTCGACAGGGAAGAGCCGTACTCTTAAGTATAAGACGGGGTTCGACAGCGTGGGGCTGACGGAAAGGACAAACGAGAAGAACAAGACTTACTGCAACACTACTTTGCACGGCGCCGGGCTGTTGGAACAAGGGCGGATCTGGCTATCGAGGCGAGATATTGGAGCCAGATGACGATTGGTGCTGCTGGCGACAAAAGAAAGAATGTCGAGGTTACTAGGAATGGTAGGAGACAGTGTGGGTAGCCATCTACTCTAGTATAAAGCCTGTCACGACGTTGATCCTCAGCTGTAGGGCAGACGAACCCCAGACAGTGGAAAGTCGATTGCCGGCAAGGGCAAGGTGGCTTAACAGTTGGTTCGATGGATAAATGTAGGCGTTATGGGCGTGTGTGTGAGAGCCCACTGTGTCTCAGAAGGGAGACCGAGCAGAGCGCTTGATGGTTAATGGCGCTGAATGCCCTTTGCGCCTTTAAGGCGATGGATTGGTATTCGGAAGGAAGGGGTGGGGTGTTCTGGAAGGGGCGTGTGAGTTCTTCACTGCCAACCAAGCAGGCAACGCAGGCAAAGCACAGATCTACAGAACGCAAAGTACCTGGAAAAGGTACGAAGGTACATGCAGCTTCGAAATTGGGGGTCCCTCTAGGTTTCCAACTAAGCTCCGTCCCCTGGCAGGACGATGCACCGATTCGGAAACCGACTAACACCCTCAGACAACTACGCTCTGTAGGCATCCATATGCGAATGTGGAGAGACATGCGAAGGCTGGTGCTACTTTGGAAGAATGAAAGGAGCGAGCTGGACTATGCTATTGATCGCGTGGACAGAAGGTGCTTGTGCTTCGATGAGATTAAAGACTTGCTAAGTAGCCTACCTATTCGTGCCACTCGAGTGGCAATGGGGGAGTAGTGCGAGCCGTGCGAGTCTCGAAGTCTCGTTCTATTTCAGCGAGGTCGGGTATTGCAGTGAGGCTCCTGGGTCGGACCGAGAGCTGTCGATAGTGTAGTCGCCGTGGCTAGGCTTCGTGTACAAAGTAGTGGCTATACTAATTTGGTCCTCGTGATGTCGATAACCTCAGCAGAAAAAACTCTTTCTTTCGGGGGGGAGGGGGGCGGGGGCTGAAGTCGTGAAAGCCGTCTTTGGGCCTGTTAGAAAAGGCGGACGTTAGAAATCCTCTGACTAGAGTAGGTAGCTCAGGTTAGATTGACATGTAGATAGGTGGAGTTGACAGGTACAAGATCGAGACTGACACTAAAGACAGCGGAACGGAGCATTGGGTAATAAATAAATAAAATATGCCTCGCAGCCTCTTCCAGGCCGAAAAAACGAACGACTGCGCATTGAGAAGAAAAGAATGAAAAAAGCCAAGGCAAAGGTTTCGTTCGTACGAAAAAGAAACGAGCTAGCCTACCAAGTGAAGGAGAATAAATATGACGGTCTGTGCCAACTGGTTCAAAAGCATCTATGCTGCAGCATTAAAGATGTCGAGAGAAGTTCCACCAATAACCACAGAGAAAGTTAAAGGAAAGGTGACAGAATGAGAAAAAGAAAGGGAAAAGAAGAGAAAATCAGTAAAATTTGGGGGGGTAAGGAAAGAATGATGGATGAGCTGGTAGGTTTGGGCGGCGCGGTAAACTTGGTCCAATTTTCTATTGCATGCCTACCTACTTCTTCAACATACAAGACGAAGAGGGAACTATTCAACGTCTTCGGTGTCGACATGAGTTGTTCATCAAGTTTGTTGGACGTTTCTCCTGGGAATGCTGGACGTGTTGGGTCGCGGAGGATATTGCTCGGATTTCCCAGTGCTGGTGTAGACGGGAGACCTCGTGTGACGGGCCTGCTAACTGCACGTTGAGAGACGAGGGGCTTACGGATACTTCCTATCTTGAGCCGGAGGCAAAGGTGCCCGTGATCACTCCGGATCTTCCTCAGCGTTTCGCGTCGAGTCGATAAAATCGGTTCCGCAATGTGAAGGGTTTGGGCGGCGACCTGAAAGGCCAATCGTGGCATGAACCGGAAAGTACGAATAGTTGGCTAGTCTAAGCACGGCTGCTTGCTCTGTATTGGGATACCCTCCCCGACACTGAGCTTTATGTTATGAATTGGACACAGGAAAAAATGATGGCTGATGCCGCAGCAAAAAGGCAAATTCCGCCGCAAAAGAGCCCAGATGTGTTCGACGAGGAATGGGAGAGAAAGTGGCGCAATAAGTGGTCCAATTTGCTTGGGATTTACTCGGTGTAAGAGTTTGAAATAATCCAGGTCCTTGGAAACGAAGTGCGAGTTTGACAATCGCAACGAACGCCCAGGCCCAGTAAGGTATTAATACTCGCCCGCGACTAACTTTTTGCGATGTTCTGAGACAACTGCGCTCAGCCATTTTGCAAGGGACTTCACCTTTTACTTTCGATAAAATGAGCGACACAAAGCGCCATAGCTGGCAGACACGCAACCATCACCTTCAAACTGGCAACAAGTCTTGTAAAATTGTGCGAATATCTTCATGATATCTTATTTTACATTTGTAAGAATTAGGCATCGGCAAGCGTGGGCAAACCCAGGTTGGACATCCCCCGGGACGCAGTGATTTGACTGAATGAGCGTTCGGCGCTGTTGCCACACCACCGAAGACTGCGGGAGCGAGGAGGACTTCTTCCCTCCGTCTGGTTCGGCTATGTTTGTCAGTCGCAACTTCTTCCATGGTACTGGTATGACCGCGGGACTTCGGTGCTAAGTTGGTTGCGCGAGCCGGCCCAACATGGGCTCCTTCCTCATATCTCACTTGCTTGTGGGGACTGGGCGGAATGCTGTTGACCTTGTACTGGCCAACAGCTGAGATGCCGAATCCAAATCCGCAGTGGAACTGGAACAGATATGAGTCCTTCTAAGGCGGTCCAACTTTCGATCGGAATGAGCTCGCGGCGAGGTGTTCAAACTTACGAATAACTTGGCTTTAACAGCTAGGTACCATGGGCATTCCCTCGGATCAGAACATGTTCAATTGGTATCTTTGATCGGTGACCAGGGCAATATTACCTTGGTCTCGGCTCCGAGGACAGTTAAAGTCGAATAGTGAGACCCAGTAGTCATTCGTTTTTGGCTTTCACGTGTTTCAGCGTCAGCCGCCCTGCGAACGCTGGCAAGCAGGCAACTTTCGCTGGCCAGCCAGTGGATCCTCAGCCCAACTTCCAGGCCTCCAGCTAACTAGACTCTAATTACCTACCTAGTAATAGTAGTACTCTCCCACAGGGCCTCATGGCTGCCTGTGCGTGGCTACCCTCGAATGTCTGCTCTTCGAAGTTTGCGGCATGGATGCAGCAGATCTAGCAACTTACATCTCAAGTGGATCGATCATTGGTGGAAGCTTGCGGCTTCCAGACCCTTCAAGTAGAAAGATGCCTCTTTTTTGGACGGCTTGCGACGTGATATTCCGGCACTCCGGCTTTTTAGTTCACAAGCCTTTTTTATTTTGCAGGTGCTTCATATTCTCATTTCCTATCCTCCTCCGTTTGCCGACCCTAGCACTCGCTATCAACGAGAAGGGCAAAGTCCAAAGCACACCGCATAGCCGAGTATCGTCTATACTACGCGGAACAGTCCGGAACGAGCTCGAGCGCCTCGTCAGTTTCGTTTCGGGATTGGAAATGGGTGAAAATTTTTTTTCCCTCGACGACTCTAGGGAATCTAATATTAGATTACAGAGGGTGAATGATGGCTGTCTGGTGATTTTTCGTCTGGCCTGATTTCCGGTGCCTAAGATTGCCATGATTTTTCCGCAAGCCTGGCCCTGTCGTCAACAGCTTGCCCGCAGATGATCGCCTTCCCATCCGAGCGTCTCCGTGCATGGCAAAGTCTAGGACAAGGGGCAGCAGCAGCAACTAACTGTACGCTGCCAGTGCCAGTCGTTTTCTTTACACTGAGAATGGTCCGGCGAGAACTCGGGCGAGCTCCTTGGCAAGCAGGATTTGGGGAACGAATGCCTGCCAACCAAAAGCGCGGACGGGTGAACCACCCGGGCAAAGTTGGCAACAAACCGGAAGGAGAAAATCAAATACTTGAGAGCTTGATACAGTGGAGGTACCGGTACTCGTTCCAGATATTATTAGGGGCCAACGGGGCACTTTGTGGGTTGCGGCGACAACAACCTTGAACCTTGCATCGGGAGCGTGTCGACCGCCAGGGGCCTATGAAGGAAGACGTGTAGTTGACAAGCCGAGTCATCAGCCCGCCATCCCGCTTCCAGCCCGATTGACTGGTAGGGCCTACCCCGAACGCCTGCAAGTACGTACCGCGACTGAAACAAGCCAGACCTCCACTGCAATCGAGCTTACCGATGGCGAGTGTGGGGCCCAGGCCAGTGCCGAGCACCGTCTGCGATCCACTATCCAGCGATCCACGGTTCGCTCGTTGGTATCCGAACGGAGAGATGGGTCACGGGTCACGGGCACGGAACGATGTACTTCGTACTTTTCATGAAAGGAAATATGATAGAAGAATAGTGGGTGGTCTAGAAGGGTCGGCGTGGAGATACAGGTCACGGTACCAGGAATCAGTCTTACCCGCAGCAACCTTAACGCGACTTTTGCATTGATCGCAGTCTCAGTTGCGGTACATGGACGGATCATGCGGCCTGCAGGGATCTGGCAAAAATGCACCAAAAAACTGACGCGCATATCGGATGACGATGTACCTGTACCCGCGGATGCGACAGGGCTCCCGCATTAGCCGGAACATAGGCGCGTCCTACAATCTTCGATTCTTCACGACCGCGTTCGAAGGCCGAAAAACAGGCAGCGCCAGCGTTTTCACCGCGGAAGGAAGATAGGCTTAGTATGGAAGGATATTCCTTGCTGAGCTTGACATGCCGAAGGCTCCGCGGTGACCTTGCATACAGTAGTCTAGCACGTCTGGTTAGGCATCGTCTTGGAGCACTTGGTGCCAAATACCACACTACCCTATCCGTGTGCCATGGCCTGGTGGCCTTCGACCGAATAACGAAGTCGGGCGCCTTCCGAGCAACTTACCGAACGTTGATCTGCGATTGATGCCCAACGGTTGACGAAGGCAGATTTACCATCCAGGCATACTTCGTGTGATTGTTCCACATGGGGTTTTGTCGCTACTTGGGATGGATTGTCGGTTGGCAGTAATTGTCATGATCAGACAGCGGCAACAAAAGTTTCAATGAAGATCAAGCCCACCATACTCACTTTGCCATGGTACCACCAAGACCTAACGGCCGTCAAATGAGGATCCGGATCGATGGCTGCGGGCCGACTGGTTTCCCAATTCTTCCAATTCCTGGTCTGCAAATGCTAGTGTTTACATAATCCGCACCCGCACTTTTATGACGCTGCTCATGATTGATTGTCCTCTGCTACTGTCCGTTAGCATTAGTACTAAGCCGCGATATTGGTTGACGGATCGAACCGGGAAAGGTACCATATCGAGCGATCCGAATCTGTTCCAGAACGAATTCTAGCAAACTTGGAAGAGTTTCACTGCACCTGATTGCTCCCACGGCCCAATAACCAGCGGTAATCCAAGTTAGACCAACACCTCTAACTTTCAAGAAGCCGGCCTGGCCATCTGCCGATAGTGGAGCGCGGGACTGGGGGAGGAGGAACCAGGAAGTCATTATTGTGACTTGTGCGTACCACAATCACGAATGCAGCTATTGTGGGGTTTGTACGCCCGCACCTCGCGCTAGCGCAATAGCGTTGCACCTCGCCTTCTGGTGCTCTTTGGAGGACCTCTCGGCCCCGGCCTGCTGCGAGGTCTAGGCCAGACTAGCCATGTGGCCCAAGTCGATCGCATCAGCCTCACCAGAAGTCTACTGACGCCTCACTGCAGATCATTTCTTGAAATGTTACGATGAGGCTTCTGAAATGCAACAATTCATCTCAAGTCGCCAACCGATCTTCGCGATCTTCAAGCTTGAATATATCATTGCACATATCGGTTTCCATGTATGGAGCCCTTGGCAGCCTCGCAGGCACAACCTGATTACGTCGAATCAAATTGGCGACCGGAAATGCCACCAACATGGGAATTTGACCCAAGATGGTCAATCCGACCACGTCACAAGCATGACTCGTTCGCCTCGCTCATCATTATGCAAAGTCAAACTTTTCGAATTCCCAGCCTTCATTTCGCAAACATTGCTGATGTTTTCCATTGCCGAGAACGCAGGATACGAAGCATGGCGGAAAGCCACGCGCCAACATAAGCCAAGGTGGGCTAGTGTCTAGGCCTACTCAAGTCAACAGCCCTAGCTGCCAAGCATAGGCCCTGAAACATGGGATCCTGACCAATTTACGGGAAAGAGGTTTTCCATGGCGATTCCAGAAGATTTCCGAGGCTAAATCAATTTGACCGCCGTTGGAACTAGGCAGTCATTCTTTGTCGGGCGCACTTCCTTCGCGCTTGTCCGTGCTCTCGCCAGCAGCCCGAAGTTGTTTCTTCGCTTCTTTTGGCCATCTTGGCTTAGCTTCCCACCAGCCGAAGACGCAAGTCCGTCCTTCTTTATGCTCTAGAAATTTCCAAGCGCCTCGAAGCCGAAACCTGCGGCCCCACCCCATGGAGTCCTGGCTCCTGCAAATTCGTCATCATCATCATTCATCAAGCCTGTTACCTCGCTCACGGCGCCAGGAGTCCAGGACTGTGGGCAGCACCTTACTACTTACGCCGTGGCCCGAGATACAGGCAAAGTTACGGCTGGACCGCTCCCACGTCACTACTGTAGGAACCCTTCGCACTACGGCTGGCCCTTGCAGCACGTGCAGTATGGGGGCCGTTGCTCGGTGGCTCGGCCTGCAGGAGCTGCAGGAGCCTGCATCCATTCCTCCGAGCGCCTGATCACACCTCAAACGAAACACCTTACCATGTGTGAGCAGAGATGGGGGACTCTTCCCACCACCCACGGTCCCGCCTGCTGTGCTCCACACCGTGACGTACGAGTGATAGCCTTGTGAGGACCGGATGTACGACTTCTCTTCTGCAGTATAATGTCCAGTCCGGGTCTTAACATGTATTGTCCAGGTAGTTAGCATCTACTACACTTGATAGGTTGATTTGTGGTCAATCTTTCTTCTACTGTTTCAACGTATTGGTCCACCCCACCCTATCTCTTCTCTCTGTTTGCTCGCCAAAATGCTTGTTTATCGCTTATGCCTTATGAACGATGGCTTCTAAATCCTCCACAATTTCGCCCTCTCCGAGATGAGGCACACCTTTGCTACCAACCGAGGTTGAACGTTAAACGTTTCGGCCGCAACATGCTAATCCGTCCACGAACTCAGCTGATAGTTCAACGATGAAACGACGATAAGCGGATAGAATGGTGGCCTTCGCGTTGGTCTACAATTATCCGATCATGGACCGGGAATGCCTGCTCGGTCCCGTAACTGCCATGCATCATTTAGAAGCCAATCTCTTGGGTCTTGCGCATGAAGATGAGGGCACAGGCGGAAATTCTCTTGATTTCCGTCGGGTGACTGACGTAGTTCGCTAGCCTAGTAGCACAAGCAAGTCGCCCTGTTTAACTTGCAATTTTCAGTCTCTTAGTCAGATTCCGTGTCCTTCAAACCCATGAGCTGCAGCACAACGAGTTTGGTCTTCGGAAATGGCGTTCGGACTTGGATCCATCTACTCCACGTGCAATGCTGAGACCCCATGGATGTTCGAAATGACGGCCGTGCAAGTCCAGCCGAAGGAGATAGTCACTCCCCAGGCCAGGCTCGGTCAAGCCCACCTGCGCGTGAAGTCATGGCGCAACGTGCATGGCTTGAGTCTGCATCACGCCCGCTATAATTAGACGACTCATCAAGGTGAGCACTCAGGAATGGGGATACCGTGCTACGAGGCTCTGCTGGCAGGAAGCAAATTTAGTCGTCTGCGATTCCGACTCGAAACATGAATCGGGGTAGTACTCGTGGCCGAACGACAGCAAACTAGGCCGCCGCTGGGGTCATGCGGACCTGGGCCGCCCCGAGATGTTACTTTCCTCTCTCCCTGATTCATGCGAGTTATATATGCCCGCATATTTGCACTGACATGTTGGATGACGATTGGGTGGTCCAGGTTGGCAGACTCCCGAACGAAAGCAGCATGCCTCGTCAAGTCGTTGGTTAAACCCATCATGCCTGCGTGCTTTCGTTGGCGCACCGCTGCCACCTCTTAGCATCATATGACACCCCCGAATCGAGTGGCGCCGCTGCTTGATGCCCTGAACAGAATCGCGGTCATGATAGCTCTCTCGGCTGTCGAGATGAGAGTGGTGCCGATTCGCATGTAACATATCCCGACAGAAGTCTGGGGTAGTTTTGACGGCTTGCAGAACATGTTCTATAAGTGAAACCGGCTTGACATTGTACGCCGTAGACACAATGATATGCATCCCCATCTAAAGTCCAGATAGTCGTACACGAGCGTTAAAAGCTCAAGTATAGATGAATGGTGATCTCCAGAGTCACCCATGACCAACACAGCGCGCCTAACCGCTTCAGTTGACTCGGGGTGATACCAAACCAAGAAACCCCCGCACGCCGACTCCCTTTAACGCTTAACCCAAGCTGGCATCTTCCGCGCCTTCACGTGGCCAGCCTTCTTTCGTTCCACTTCTCTTGGATCTCTTGTGAGACATCCGGCTGCGACGTCATGAGTTAGCAATCATTTGTCCAAGTGGTAGGCAGCATACTCGGAAACAACGCACCTTTACGTAGAAACGGCTTCAGGGCAGGCTCGTGTGCGACCAGAGCCTTGGCAACCGCCATCGCCATCGCCTCCGATTGCCCTGTCGGGCCCCCTCCGCGGACCACCGCCCACACGTTGTACTTGTCCATCCGCTCCGTCGCGTACAACGCCCACACTGCGCTCTCGCGGTCGTGGACGCGCCCAAAAGCATCGACGAGATTCCTGCCGTTGACAAACACCTCGCCCGTCCCTTCGACCACCCACGCCTGGGCCGTCGCTTCCTTCCGCCTGCCCACACCGAGGGCGCGTCCGTGCTGGTCGATGGGGATGGGCTTCGGTTTGTTGGCCCAGGGGTCAATCTCCTTTGCCCACTTCGCCAGCGCTGTTGTGACTTCTTGCGGCTTCAACGCGGGGTCGATCCTGTTCAGCCGCTTGACGATGCCCATGGCGGTGCTGAAGTCGGTAAGCCGGATGTCTTCTCCGGCCCCCGAGCGGTGGTCGTCGACCTTCATCCACGCTATCTTCGGTGCCATGGACCTTGGAGCCGTCGGCAGGTCCGCATACTTGTCCAGGAGGTCTTGCACCTCGACGAACATGTCGCTGAAGTTGGTGGCTCGCGCAAAGTAGGACGGCGACACGGGGACGGGGCGGGCGTGCCAGACTTCGGAGAGACGTAGTTCGGCCACCACCGATAATGTTTCCGGAGAGGCAGTTTCCAGATCTAGTTTTGCCAATGTAGCCTCTAGCTCCGCCTTGTTTTTGTCCTGCGATGATTGCCCGGCTGCCTCCAAGCGACCCATCGCCGTGCTGTACCTTCGGAAGGCAAGCTGGGTTTGTGGTCGGTGCCATTGGGGGCTTCGCACTTGCCATAGAGGTCGTATTTGACGCATTGAGCAGCCGAGGAGCTTCATTTTGAGGCTTTTCGGCCGCCTCTCTTGATAATCGCGTAGTTGTCGTAGGATCTGGCCTGGAAGATTTCTCGAAAGAGAAGGGTTCCTCTTATGGACCGTGCGCTTCTTGGTCGGAGCTTCAGCCAGTGACAGTCACGGCTCGTTACTGTGGCAGGCGCCACTGACCCGCCGCGGGGCTGGTGTCAGTTCTAGTTTTCCATTGGCAAAGCTGCCGTTGCCATCTCAAAAAATTTGAACTAGACACATCCGCTCTACTTCCTTTTCTACCATCGCACAAAACTTCCCAACTATCGCGAGGCACGACAACTTTCGTATCCACAAACCAACCCAAAGTCAATCGATCGCACGCAAGCCTGCGTTCAAGATGCCTTTCGGCAAACTTTTCACCGTGCCGGTAAGCAATTTTCTGTCGTTGGAGTCTTCCAGCCCAGAGCTGCGACTCCCCACGCAATCAGGCACACAGGCTCTAACCTCGAATTTGTGGACAGGCTAACCCCCGCTCCACCGCCATCCTCGCGGTTGCGAAGGCAAACGGACTCGACCTCGATGTTGTCCAGGCCGATACCACGAAGCCCTCGATTGAGCATCTGAAGGCCAACAAGCTCGGCAAAGTGCCTGCCTTCCTTGGCGACGATGGTTACGGTCTCGCCGAGTGCATGGCCATTGCCATCTACAGTACGTGACTCACGATAGCCCTATACCAGGCTTTCCATACCTACGGCCCTCTATCATGATGAATCACAATACAGTTATCCCTATCCGAATTGTATACCATGTGGATATTTGCTTTCTGATCCTGCCTGCCACTTTCATGTCAATGCTGCCTGATCAAAGATGGAGACAGCAAGCTAACAACGACCTCAGTCACTTCGCAGAACGAGAAGACTACTCTCCTCGGCAAGACTAAGCAGGAGTAAGCACCATCTTATTCTGCCTCCTTACTGATGGCCAACCCTGACAAATTACAGCTATGCCTCGATTCTGAAGTGGATGTCATTTTTCAACCACGAGGTCCTTCCTCCCATGGGAGGCTGGTACCGCCCTCTGCTGGGCAAGGACCCCTACAACAAGAAGGCCGTTGAAGACTCGTCCAAGGTTGCTCTCAAGGCTGTTGCCGTTGTCGAGGAGCATCTTCTCCACAATACCTTCCTGGTTGGAGAGCGCATCACGCTCGCTGATCTGTTCGCTGCCGGTATCATCTCGCGCGGCTTCGAGTTCTTTTTCGACAAGGCTTGGCGTGAGAAGAACCCTAACGTAACGCGTTGGTTCGAGACGGTCCGCAACCAGGCCATCTATGCCGATGTTGCTCCCAAGCTCGAGTTCCTCGACACGCCTGCCTTGACGAACACGCCCCCCAAGAAGGAGCAGGCTCCCAAGAAGGACGCTCCCAAGAAGGCGGCCCCCAAGCCCGCCCCTGCCGCCGAGGAGGAGGACGAGCCTGCCGCCGCTCCCAAGCCCAAGCACCCTCTCGAGTCCCTCCCCAAGGCTGGCATACCCCTTGACGAGTGGAAGCGCCAGTACTCCAACAGTGATACGCCCGAGGCTATGAAGTGGTTCTGGGAGAACATGAACTTTGACGACTACTCCCTCTGGAAGGTCGACTACAAATACAACGATGAGCTTACCATGACCTTCATGTCCAACAATCTCGTCGGCGGCTTCAACAACCGCCTCGAGGGCTCGCGCAAGTACATCTTTGGCTGTGCCTCGGTCTACGGCGTCAACAATGACTCCATTATTCAGGGTGCGTTTGTCATCCGTGGCCAGGAGTATCTTCCTGCGTTTGACGTTGCTCCCGACTATGAGAGCTACGACTTCAAGAAGCTCGACCCTAAGGATCCCGAGGACCGGGCATTCGTCGAGTCTCAGTGGAGCTGGGACAAGCCCGTCGTTATCAGCGGCAAGGAGTACCCCCACGCTTGCGGTAAGGTCTTCAAATAAGCAGTTAGTGAAAACAGGCTCCGAGTGTCACGATCGCAATGTGATATGTTTTTGGTATGACGGGAGGGACAGATGCGGTTCATCAAAAGTATAATGAAAGAGATGGCCATGGTCGTTACATGTAACAGGCTACGAGTTCAATAGATTCTAATATTGGCCCAAAGCTTTTTTTATTCCATTACGTGACATGTTAATGCTCACCTTTCTTCCAGTCACTGTGAGTATCTCTAATTGAGAGCGGCTGCCCCCCCCTTCTCCCCCCCCCCCCCCAGCTGCTGCGGTTTGCTGGGCTCTAAAGGACTGCGCCTAGAAAAACTGGGGCTTCCACTGGTCCGAACCCTTGAAAGGATTGGCTCGGATATACCGACTAATATCCTCCTGGCAGCTCAGCTCATTGATGTAGTCATGTACTTGCGGCAAGATGATGTCCTCCTCCTCCCGGCCGCTCGCAAACTCGGGCACCTCGACCAGGTTGAAGGGCTGGGCCCGTGCCTTTTCGGCCGAGTCGTCCACCAGCACGGTGTTGGTCTGGTCCCACCGCCCGCCCCTCTCGTAGTCCGGGTGCATGCGCTGCACGGCCTCGGAATCCCAGACGGTGGTGAGGCGCTTGTAGCACTGGACGTTTGCGCGGTACTGGTCCTGCGCAAGACCGAAGCGGTCGCGGCCCCAGACACCGGCGAGCTTGTGGCGGAGGTTCGAAGGGACGATGGACTGGGTGAGCCTGTCGACGTTGTGGGGCATTGAGGAGGACCAGACGAGGACGGGGAAGGTGGAGATGATGTAGGTGAGGAATTCCTTCGCATGGGGACGGGGCCTGGCATCTTTGGGGTTGTTGACGGCATCGGGGCGGTGAAGGACCGTGCCGTTGAGGTCCAGGACGATGAGGATTTGTCGGGCGTTAGGGAGGCGTTCTGGGGGAGTAAGGGTTTGGGAGAGGTAGCTTTCGGTTGGCGTGGGGACCCCGCCGGAGGCGAGCGAGGGAGCGCGTTTGGGTGATTTCTTCCTTGGTGGTCGAGGCGGTAGCGCTGTTAATGGGGGCACCATGGTAGGCAAGCTGGGCGTCGACGGAGGCTGTTGTAATGGTGGAGGTCGCGGTGATGATTGTGGTGGTAAGGAAGTTGAGACCGAGACTGAAGCGGCGGCGGCTCTGCGTTTTTCTATCTTCCTCTGTCTCTTTGTAGTTTTCGGGGCGTTTGGAAACTTGAGCTCGCGAGGAATGGTAGATGCGGTGGCGGCGGCGGCGGCGGCCCTGCGAGTCTTTGCTTTCTTTCTCGGTTTTTTGCTCTTTTGGATCGACGATGCGGTTCCGGTGATGCCTAGGTCTGTAACGACGGAACTCGAGCCCGGTAGCTGTCCTGGATCCGCTTTGGTGGAGATGCCGCCAGTTGATTGAACTGTTCGGATGTCCGGTCGTTGTGCTTCTTTCTTTTCTTCTTCTTCTTCTTCTTCATCAGATATAGAATTCAACACCGAGTTTGCACCTTCCGTGTCAGCGCATTGTTTGAATTGCAACTCTCTATCACCGCTCAGCCGATCGCCTTCTTGAGGCCGTAACCTTGCGTCTTCCTCTTGCAGTTCAAGGGGCAGTCGGTCGGTTCTAGGGTGGCTTTCTAGGCCTTGCTCCACAGCCACTGCCGTCTGCTCAGTGTCTTGACAAACCGCTAGCGATGAGTGTAGACTGCGATGGTTTGGTGGTGACGATGCGAAGTGTCCTTGGCCGGCAGCGTTTTGATGTCCTCCGATAGAAGCGCCAGTTGAAGTTCGACTGCTATTTATGCCCATAGCTAGAGTAAAGCGGCGATACGGTTGAAGAGAGGATCCATAGCTATTTCTGTAGAACAAATTGGCTTCTCGTGCAGTCGCGGTATGCTGCAGATTCTTTGACGCAATGCGAGCTTGTCCTAGTCGATGAAAGAGCGCGTTGGACCAGCTCAAATGGAAAGTAAAAGATGCTCTATAACACGGCTGAGAATGTGTCAAATGCAAAGGCATTGGATGCCTAAAGCTTTATCTGCCCGCTTGCGCCGGTAATGCCTTCGCACTAGGTGGCGTGGCGAATGGCTAGAGAAGTTATTAGCGTCGTGTCAAAGGATTTGTTGGATGAAGCGAGGTTTTGGTAATGTCACCTTGTGAGGTTGTCCCCAAGCAGATCTCAGTACCAATGCATCAGAACCCATAATCATCCCATACGATTTCTAGGTTGGTAATGTCGATTTATATATGAATGCTGAGGTATGCCTCAAAATGGATTTCATTTCTGTCCCGACTTTTCCTATCAGTTTCCACACCTCTTCCACTTATGAAGGGCCTCGACCTCCGTTGTCCTTCTTAAAATGTTGTGATTGGTTGTTGATGCAGAGTTTTCAGGTGTGAGGTGCTGTTGTCCACTATCTTTTGACCCAGCCTATGAGATTCTTGGCGCGGTCATGCTCCTGCTACCTCAGGCTCAAAAGTATTGGGTGGCACGGAATGCCCAAATGGTGGGGTGGCCTTATCGATAAGTCACGTAAAAAAATTCAAGCTACTGAAAGAGTTCTAATCCTCTCAGTACATTTCCGGCATCTCCAAAACTGAGGGACGTCTTGGTTCGCAATACCTTGGAAAAGATGGTATCGCAAAAGAGGAAATCCGTCCCCTCTGGCTTTGAGAGACGTGTCAGGCCCCGAAAAGATGAAGAGTCGGACATCGGGACTGAGAGCGACGAAGCACCGTCATCGGAGAGCATCGCAGGCAATTCGGACTTGGCCGAAGAAGACGGGAGCGAGAGCCAAGGCGACAGCTCCAACGATGAATCTGACAATGGATCCGAAAATGGTGATGAAGTTCCCCAGATCGACATTTCCTCTGTCTCATTCGGCGACCTAAAGAAAGCCCACGATGCCCTCTCATCTCATAAAAGCTCCCACGCTGTCGCCACCGGAAAACCCCCCAGGTCAAAGGACGTCACCAGGTCATTAAACCCTACCAAGGACCGCAAGAAGATATTGCCGACAACTAAACGCTCGAGCAAACACGCCCCCACCGAAATCTCAGCCACGCGTCCGGTCTCCCGCCACCGGGACTTCTTCCATCACCAGGATGACACGCCAAAGGCGGCAGCCCCGCGCGACCCTCGCTTCGACCCTTTGTGCGGCTCCCTGGACGAGTCGCGGCACCGTCGGGCCTACGCCTTTTTGGACTCTTATCGGGATAAGGAAATGGACAGCCTACGGGCCGACATCGCCAAGGCCAAGAGAAAGAAAAATGGGATAGACCCTGAGACGGTGGAGGAGTGGAAGCGGAAGCTCATGGCGATAGAAAGTAAGCAAAAGCAGGAGAAGCGAAAGGATGAGGCAAGGAAGGTGCTGGATGAGCATAGAAAGAAAGAGAAGGAGTTGGTTAAAGAAGGGAAGAATCCGTATTACCTCAAGAAAAGTGAGCTGAAGAAACGGGTGCTGGCGGAGCGGTTCAAGGGGATGAGTGAGGGGCAGGTGAAGAAGTCGATTGTTAGGAAGAGGAAGAAGATTGCGGGGAAGGACAAGAAGGAAATGGCGAGGGTGGAGATGGTCACGGCGAATAGGAGGAGGGCCGGGGCATGAGTGCTGTTGTTCTCTATTGTTTAGGGAGCTCTGCCTTCTAAAATGGCTCTATATACCCGTACGGGTCTGTTGTACATAGGCGATGGACTATAACTCATGAAATGATGGATCTACAATAATGGTGTCTTTTCCTCGGGCTATCCCCGCCTTGTCTAAGCTCTTTGCAAACAGCTCCTTGCAAGGCACCCTGCTCCCCAACTTCGCGCACAACAAGAACGCTCCGCTGAGTTTCCGGTGCAAGCTATACGTCTCCTCGGGCGGCGGCGCCAGCCTCTCTCTCAGCATAACGGGAATGAGTTCCTTGACCCGCTCGGTGATGGTCTGGTCCTTGAAATCATACACGTCTGGTGCCGACAAGGCGAACGGCTCCGCGAGCGTTAGCACCGAGTCGACGTGCGCATCCAGCATGGCCCGGCTCTCGAGCCCCGTAAGGTAGCCCAACTCTTCCGACAGGGCTTTCACGCCCTCCCGGTCGCCCCGCGATGAGCCCTCAAGCAGCCGCACGTATAGATGGACAAAGCGACTCGGATACTCCCTGGAGGCGCCAAAGTCGAGCAACTCGAGTTTGTTCAGGCGGGCGTTGTATAGGAAATTTGTCCAGTTGGGGTCCGTTTGCATGAAGTGGAACTCGGTAATCTCGCGGAGGCAGAGGCGGAGGATCTGCGTACCGATCCAATCCCGTTGGGTCTGCGTGAAGGACGCAACGCGCGTAACGCCTACGCCTTCCATGAAGTCCATGGTGAGAACCTGTTTGCCGGACGCCTCAGGATGGACGTCCGGGATGAGGAACACGTCTTCCTCGCCGGCCATGAGGGCCTTGAAGCGCCGCAGGCATTGAGCCTCGCGCCCGTAGTCGCACTCCCAGCCAAGCTCGGTGCGGGCGTTGGCGATGGTCTTTTCGAGATAGAGACCCTTGGGAAGCAGCTTCGTCGCAGTCAGGAGCATGCTGAGGTTGTCCAGGTCCGAGTTGATGGAGTCTGACACGCCGGGGAACTGGATCTTGACAGCGACCTGCTTGCCAGATTTGAGGGTTGCGCGATGGACCTGGCCGATGGAAGCGGCGGCGATGGGCTTTTCCTCAAAATCGGCAAAGAGATCCCTCCACTCTCTTCCCAGGTTGGAAACCAAGACCTGATCGCGCTGGTACGAGGGCATGTAGTCTGCCCTGTCCTGCACTCGCTGAAGCACCTCCTGGATTGGCCCCGGAAGCATTTTTGAGTCCTGGAAGCTCATCATTTGCCCAAGCTTGAGCGCGGCGCCACGCATGCGGGATAGTTTTGCCACGAGCCGCTCCATGTTCGCGCCACTAAGCATTACCGAGCCATCCCCACCTCCTCCGAAGGTGCGACTCAGGCTTTCGGTAATGGCTCCGCCGAGCATTCCCACCGCTAGTCCGCTGTAGTTCCACATGCGGCTCATGCGCGTTGCGGGGACCCTTGACTCGCGAAGAACGTAAGGTCGAGGACCCCCCAGGGGGTTGGGTAACGATTCTTCCGCCGGCGGTGGCAAGATATCCGCAGTCGGAGCTTCGGGCTCGGCTTCGACTGTGGGCTTATCAAATATGTTGGAAATGCCGTTGGAGCCGTTCGCCGGAGCCCCCTTTGTCGCTTCATACAACGGAGCAGCCGTCTCACCGCGCAATCCTGACCATGCAGCGTGATTCTGCCCTTGACCTTGCCCTCTCTCTTTGCCCAATGCACCCAAGATCCTGGATCCTCGACCCGTCTGGAAGACATCGATATTGACGCCGGGTGGGATGTCATCTAGTTCCTCAGGCTTCGCCTCGGCATCTGACGTAGTCCGTAGCGGTTTACTGCCTGCGCTTCGCGGTAGAGGAATGCTGCTTGGTAAGATCCTTGGCGTAGTCGGCCCTCGCAACACCGCATCAACACCCGGCCTTATCTGAGATGAGAGTTCTATATTTGAGCCATCCATCTTCTCAGGTGTTCGGGTGACGCCATTTTCATCCGCCAATGGTAACCTGTCCGGGACAAGACTTTCCTGTCCATTCTTTCGATAATCTTTCTCAAGCCCATCCACCCTTGCCTCCTCTCCAGACTTCTCTGTTTCTCTGTTTACCCCGGTATCCCCGTTTTCATCAGTTTGCTCTTTGCCCTTCACGGGAAAACCAGCGCGGGTTGGTTTTCGCAATCCTTCCGCAACACCAGATGTACGGGTGTAAACGTCATATTGCCTCGATCTCAGCGCTGCATGCTTGGCTGCCACGGATCGTGACGCCTTTAGCACGGCTGCTAGGTCAATCGCAATATCAGCGAGTCTCATGACTGACCAGTCGCGCTCATTTCTATGCCGGATGGGGTTATGCCGGCCATTCGTTGACAAGTTTGTTTTCAATGATCAACGGCAACAGATTTTCGAGGTCTATGACGCTGTCCAATCAATTGGTGATGGAGCTAGATTAAGCTTTGGCCCTTCCGTCTTTATCAACCCTAACTAGAACCCTAACCCAATATCTACTGGTTGTTCTCTCTGCACCACATGCCTCCTCTTCACTTGGTCTCTTTCGTCTGTTTTCCATGTCACCCAAAGAATAATATTAGAAATATTGAAGAGGTGGGTACCTAATCAATATGTTATCGAACGTCTAGTACTGCTATGCACCTTAGGCGAGCCTTTGTTCCATTGAGCATTCTCCCATTGTACGTCCTTTGCTGTCTAGCAGGGCATCTATGATAGCTTCTTCATTGTCTTGAAGCGCGGAACCGGTGTCCTCGCCGGTGTTGAGCTCTCAAAACCCGACCTCCTCGGCGTCGCATTCCCAATATTGTGTAGCAGCCTTTGCGCCGCAGGAGTTAGCCCTCCCGAAATCCTCGGGCTGGAAGGAAATTTCGGGACTGGTGTCCTCTGATCCTTGCCAGTCAGGCCATTTCCGCTCGCCTCGCGTTTAGACTCGGCTATCCTGGCCACAAGTTTGTGGTGGATGCCTTCCCGTTTTCGTGTTTCCTGTAGCTTGAACGGGTTTGGGGTTGCGTCACCGGGTCCAAGGTCGATGGGAGGCGGAAGAGCTGCGACCGCCTCAGGCTCGTCGTCTTCATCGTCGACAAAGGCATAACCGTTGACACGTGGTGTTTCATCCCCGGCCTCAACTTCGCTTTGGGTTCTAAACTGTGGACGTACCCGGCCGTGTACGGCATCTTTGATTTCTGAGAGGGTCGGAGACGGTGGCCGTGGTGGGAGAACAGGCCGCGGCATCCTGGTGTTCTCGTACACTACCTGCTTCTCTGCCGCTGATCGTAGAGACGGGTTCGGGTACTTATCGTCCACGCCATGAGGAACAAACATCAAGCCGTTCCGGGGCTCTGCTTTCCAGCTATCCGGCCGCGCTGGCCTGTCATGGTCGCTCTTATCTTCTATTGCGGGGAGACCTTCCAAGGCCCGTCGCTCCCGTATTTCCTTTTCCTTTAACATCCTCTTTGACGGAAGCTTGTTCTCGTTCCACATCCAGCTGTTCTTGTCCGCCTTCTTCTGGTTTTGTTTGTCCATGAGCTTGTAAAAGCTCTCGTTGTCCTCACTGGTGTAGGTAGCTTGGAATTTCCCAAGCGACATGCTCGTATGTACCCTGGTATTCTTCGTAGCCATCTCGGCGAATGTCGAGATTGAGCCGGGAGTCTGGAAGCCCATATGAACAGAGGGTGTATGTCCGCCGAATGCCGTAGATGGCGCCGGCGAAGGAGCGCGCCTGCCGGGAGTCATGACGTCTCGAAGCTGACTGTCAGCGCTCGATATCCACAACTTGTCTTTCGAGGCGAGGGCATCGAGGTATTCTCGTTGTGCCTCCATCGCAGCCAGATCGGGGAAGAAGTCCCTCGCGATGACTTTCGACAGACTTTCGGTATAATCCTCTTCGTCGAGAACGACCTTGGGTCGTTTTATTCGTTCGAGCTGCGGCGTCGGCAACATGAGGTCGGTGTTCGGTCGCTTGCGAACGAGCGCATTAGACGTTACCGAACTGGTTTCCATTTTGTCCGCCATGCCTCGCAAGAGAAAATAATCGGTTGGTAATGAGCGACTAAAGAGCCCTTGGACATCGCGGTCCTCGGTGCTGCTTTGCGCGAAGTCGACGAGTGGCAGCGCTTCGTTTGTTGGTCGTTGAAGGGTTTCTGAGGTCCGGATTTAGTGCCTTGCCCCCACCAGAAGGTTCTTGGAATTCTTCGAGGTGGCAAACTACGAAGAAAAAGAGAGGGTGCTGCCTACCTACGCAACCACGCTACCTCGCCATTAGCGCGCAGGCTGTCGCCAGCTGGCATTCCCCGGTCCAGAGCACTCTCCCCCCCCCTGCTTGTCGAGATGCGTCGAGCGGTGATCGGAACGCCCCAAAAAGCAGCCTTGCGGTTCGCCTCTGCTCGTGCATGAAGATTTTTGCTGGACAAGTAATTCTGCTACAACCCTGCTCACCTGCTATAGCTCTCCTCAGCATCTGGCGGCGAAATATTCCATATCTTACTTCCGGGATAGTGATTTCCCAATACCTGAACTACCGCTGCCTGTACCCGAGACCAGACCCGCAACCTCACCAAGAAAATGGCAACGCCGGAAGAACAATCCGTCGCTCTCAAGAACGAGGGAAACAAAGCCTTCGCCGCCCACGACTGGCCCACCGCAGTAGACTTCTACACAAAGGCGATCGAGCTGAACAACAAGGAACCGACCTATTACTCAAATCGAGCTCAGGTTTGTCCGCTTTTAGGAAACCCCCGAACCTCGCCTACTAGAGCTCGCGTGACTAATTCTTTGTCTACCCAAACAGGCCTACATCAAGTCGGAAGCATACGGCTATGCAATTGCCGACGCTACAAAAGCGATTGAACTCAATCCGAGATTCACCAAGGTCCGTTTGTTGAGAACCCTCTACCGACTTCGAGTTCATGACGATGGCGCCCCTCATATCATTCAAGACACGGCTGATTAACATCATTCGATTACAGGCATACTATCGGAGAGGTCTTGCCCAGGCCGCTATACTCAAACCGAAAGATGCGCTCAAGGACTTCAAGGAATGCACGCGGCTAGACCCTAACAGCAAGGATGCGAAACTCAAGTTTGCTGAGTGCCAGAAGATTGTGCGCCAACACAACTTCTTCGCCGCCATCGAGGTCGGCGACGAGCCATCGGCGGCAGAGGGCCTTGATCTAGACTCCATGGTGGTAGAAGAATCATATGACGGCGTACGGCTTGAGAAAGAGATGACCCAGGAGTTTATTGACGATATGATGGAGCGATTCAAGACCGGAAAGAAGATACACAAGAAATATGTGTATCAAATCGTGATGGCTGTCAAGGATATAGTGTATGCTGAGCCCACAATGGTGGAGATGGAGGTTCCGGAGGGTACCATGTTGACTGTTTGCGGCGACACTCACGGTTCGTTCGGCCAAGTAATACGCTTGCAGTCTTGATACGGGCTAACAAACGTTCAGGTCAATACTTCGATCTGATGGAGCTTTTCAGGTTAAATGGAACCCCAAGCGACAAGCATCACTACCTATTCAACGGCGACTTTGTTGACAGGGGCTCGTGGTCCACCGAAATCGCCTTGGTCCTCTACGCCAACAAGTGGCTCCGTCCCAATGCTTTCTTCATCAATCGCGGCAACCATGAAACCGACGACATGAACCGCGTGTACGGATTCGAGGGAGAATGCAAGGCCAAATATAACGAACGGTGAGTCCCAGCCACTTTTGTTTCGCCTCGCCAAGGTGTTTTGTTGCTAAGAAAGTTATCAGGGTGTTCAAACTCTTCTCGGAGAGCTTCTCGGCCCTTCCGCTCGCCACGTTGATCGGAAGGAGCTACTTGGTTCTCCACGGCGGCCTGTTCTCGGACGACAACGTAACGCTTGACGACATTCGGAAGCTGAACCGACACCAGCAGCGCCAGCCTGGCCAGTCGGGGCTCATGATGGAAATGCTTTGGACCGACCCTCAGGAAGAGCCGGGCCGAGGTCCAAGCAAGCGTGGCGTTGGTATGCAATTCGGTCCGGATATTACTAAGAAGTTCTGCGAGAAGAACAATCTCAAAGCTATCATTCGAAGCCACGAGGTGCGCATGGAAGGATACGAACAGCAGCACGACGGAAGATGCATAACCGGTAGGTTCCTCACCACCATTTGCGTATGGGAAGGGTTGCTAATGAATCTTAGTCTTCTCGGCACCAAGGTACTGCGACTCGACAGAGAACAGGGGGGCCTACATTAACGTGCTGCCTGACTACACGCTTGACTTCAAGCAGTTTGATGCTGTTCCTCATCCCGATATCAAGCCGATGGCTTATGCTCACAGCTCTCTCATGTCGGCCTTGTAATGCGACCGCTGTCGACGGGCGAGCGTCCTGTGTGAACATCTTGAGTTATTAGCTCGGCTACTTAAAGCCTGGAAAGTGATATTGTTTGCGCATCTGGACGGAGTCATGAGTTGTTTTTCAAATGGGGGCATGCATCATACCCAGACAGACTCACAGAAACGCAGTTCTAGCCTGATTTTAGACGAGTAATAAAGGAGCGGAATTCATGACCCCTTTTCAGTCCACAATTTCTCCTGGTCTTCTCTTCCCACCATGCTACCTAGCCAGTCTGAGCACTGAAGAATCTTCAGCTTGACCAGGAGACCGCCATCACTCGTGCCCGGCCATGCACTGATAGCGGCGGCAAATGCAGCCAAGTTGGGCTGTGGGACGCGGACCCAGCAATGCTCGCCTTCAACTTTCAAAACGTCGATGGAGATGGCTTTGCCCATGTAACCGAGATAACGGGTCATTGCGGAGCCGCAGTAGGACCGGACTTGTATCGCGTCTAGATTTTGGGTTTCTCGCGGTGGGTCGGATGAGAGTTGGAGCTGGGCGTAGCCAAAGGGAGAGGACCGGATGGTGAAGGTTCTGATTTCGGTGGATTTTTTCGCATTGGTACCTTTTTGAGATTCTGCTGTGGGCTCGACGCCTTCCATTTCCGAGGCCATTGTCAATTTCCTCTCAGTGTCAGGGTTGTGCGCAGGGACTCAGAAAGGCGTCCTTCTCTGACCGATGAATGTGAACAAATGGTTTAAACTTTGATGAAGTGAGGGTCAGTACGTACCGCTCTGGGGCGGCACAGGCTTTCGAGCTCCACCATTGGCTAGCCTGACCATACCACCAACACGCTGATGCCGTAGCGTCCTTCCCTCTGACATTCCGTCCCCCATCGACATTTTTGAAGAGATATAATTTTTGAAGCCATCGATATTTCCGAGCGTCAACCCCCGGCCGCGAACCACCGAGCATCAACTCACCCACGTCCACGGGTCCCACCAACGTGCGCCCAAGATGTCCTCCGATAGCTACGTAGCGCCTACACACTACCGCTACCTGCGCGCGTGCATGGTCTGCTCCATCGTCAGGACGTACGCTGTATGAAAGCCGCCCCTGCCCTACCTCTCGCTCCGCCGTCCAGTACAGGCTAACGACCGACATTCCCCCGTGGCTATAGAAATTCCGAGACGAAGGCTGTCCCAACTGCGAAGAATTCCTCCACCTCGCCGGGTCGCAGGAGCAGATTGAGAGCTGCACCTCGCAGGTATACGAGGGCGTCATCACGTTGTCTAACCCGGCTAGAAGCTGGGTTGCAAAGTGGCAGCGCCTCGACGGCTACGTTCCCGGCATGTACGCGATCAAAGTGTCGGGGCAGTTGCCCGACGATATACGGCAGACGCTTGAGGATGAGTACAGGATTCGGTACATCCCGTAAGTATTTTTTTCTTCTCTGCAGAATGAAATGGAGGTGGTTGAAGGGGGAGCTAGCATTGCTAATGGTTTGCTCCCATAGCCGTGATGGTAGCGCTGAGGAGGAGGAGACTTAGGAGGACTCCCCTGAGGGCATCTACGCGGCTAGAGGCGAAGGGCATGATGCCGCGGAGCGGGAGGAAATTCAGCTAGGCGTTGAGGAATTGGTGACACAGTGATGGCCACGGTTGTCTACACTGAAGGCTCTATTGATGGTTTGAGTATATTCGTTAGGGTATCTATCATGGCATAGGCGTTATAAAAAGGTAGAAAGCAATGAAAGAAGCACACGACACCAAAGGTGGGGAATTACGGTTGCCGTCACCGATCATTCTTTTGTCTCTTGGCAGATGGTATCCCAAATCCCACCGTCTCCCGGGACCGTTTTTGCTCCATCTCCTGCTTCATGATCCTCTCCGCCTCGCTCACTTTCTTCGGCTGCTCCAGACTCGCTTTCGGCTTGCTCTTCTTCGCTGCGGCAAAGACATTCTTCTTGTCCGGCTTCGCGCTTATCTTCATGGAGAATGCTCCAAGAGGATTTGGTTTCGCCTTTGGTTCTTCTCGAGCAGTTTCGGGGGTGCGGCTCCTATATCCATCCACGGGCGTTTTTGCTTCTACGGCGTCCGGCTTCGCCGCTGGTTTGGTACCAAACGACAACTTGATTTTCTCACCCTCCTCTCTTTTCAGCTGCCGCACCTCCTCGTCTACCTCC
>Ga0247774_1000174_pt1 | contig 30141 bp, 13 predicted proteins | sample UWRJL001104B6_FD_179933 | JGI IMG/M metagenome (GOLD analysis project Ga0247774, IMG submission 179933) | Plant litter microbial communities from Arlington Agricultural Research Station in Wisconsin, United States - UWRJ-L001-104B-6 | ecosystem: Environmental > Terrestrial > Plant litter >...
AACAGAAATCTCTTCATCATTTATCTTTCTTCTTCTCAACTTCATACATTCAGTCTTGCTACACGATACTGTCCACTTTGACCCATCGAGGAAGATTCTTCTCGTCTTCTCACATCCATGCTAGAGGCTGATAATGATATATCATCCCTCGCCTAAGTTTGAGCGTGTCGTGACCCGTATCCGTGTCGGAGAACGAATAGGTCCCTGCCTATAGCCTTGTTCCCATGTATTCCTTGCTTCGTTGTTGGTTTCTCCTCCATTTCGTCCTCGACGTTGTCATCAGAAACAGCGTCCGTAGCCTGTAGCTTCTCCAGATGCGTATTCACGGATTGGGTGTAGAGCCGATACCCGAAACTAACATCTCTGAGGGTGCCGAGAGTCAACTCCAGCACGTGGACACCGAAATCCTTCAACTGCGATTTATGGCGACCCAAGATGAGGTCCAACCCTGAGCCCACGGCCTTTTCATCGATGAGGAGTAGATGAGCACCATCCAACCCTGCCTCGGGAAGCCGCCGAGCAATCGGAACCGGCACGGCCAAACCCACAAGGTGCCAGAAGAGGGTTTGTTGGTGCCAGTACAACGGATCCTGATCTGGGTTGAGAACAAGTTTGAAGTCGATCGGTTTTCTGAGGTTGCGGCTGGCCCGAGCAGATGGGGGGCCTTAATCATGATCTTACCGTTGGCCTTGACGCCGCATGCCGTGCCGCCCTTTGGTTTTCTTATGATCGTTGGTGGTGCCTTCATTGCGGCTGTCGTGCCTCTCCGAGTACGGTACTTGGTTCCTAGGTCAGCGGTTAGCGAGACTTTGACAGGGCATGAGACGGTAGGGAGTAGACGGGCGTGAAAACCTTTGTTAGCTGGCTTGGCAGCGTAACCCCACCTGGCCTTCGACGACGCCATGTTGACTGTCTCTCCAGGTCAGAATGTATCAGAAGACTTGGGGCTATGGATCTTGATCTTGCGGATGACGGTGAGACAGGGCATGTAGGGCGAGGATGGCTTTGTCCACCTGGTTGGACCTGACTCGGGATGTTGAGCTTGTCTTTCTGGTCTTCTGCTGGCGCAACTAGGACCGCAACAATGTTATGCTGAGCTAGACTGGGGAGTTTTCTGGGGATGCACAATCTCTCTGCTTGACGGTAGCAAGCTGTAGACCTGTATGCTTTGTCTAAAGTAATAATAAAAATTGTTAAATAAACAGATATGTAGCAGCAAGAGAAGTAACCTTTCCTTAGCAGGTGATTTCACCTAGCTGATCTCCTTCTGGCCTGAAAATGCTGCCTACTGCAAGCAAAAGCCAGGCATCTACAGCACAGGTGGAACGGACGGGGGTTTCCGTGAGACTATCAGAGCTCTTATCGAGCTAGTCCTGCGTGGTGCAGCGGAAACTCTCTTCCAAAAATGCGAGCTTCTCTATCTTGGAAATGGCCGTGCTTGATTGAATAGTCGTTCCTACTGCCACACATTCTCTCTCAACGATGGACATGTCAAGATGTGCCTTGCCATACCAATTCCGGTCGGCGTCAGTAGACACCCAATATCTAATGAAGTCGAGGCCACAAGCTATTATTAATAGAAGGACGACAGAAACGAGAGAAGTCAAGTCTTGCCCGAGAAGAATCGAGTAACCTATCATGGAGAACTCTACTCTGGTCTTGGTATGTTGAACCGAAGGAACAGTGTCGTCGCCACCGGATAGGTGTGTATTTAAACAAGTTCTTAATTCCTATTTATCGCTTGGTTGAACACACCAAACTCAAATTCTAGTCCTATTGAATGATCCGAATCGGTGGCAGGCCTAAGACATAGTATATGGTAGTGGAGAGTGATTTCTCTCTGGCACGTTGTTCCTGCCTTCTCGATCCTTTGGTAATGCTCTCTGATCGTTCACGCCTATTTTCAGGGGGATTTGAGCCATCTCTCTCCTGTGGTTGGTAACCTGCTTTGAAAGAAACGATAGCTTTTAGGGGTAGAGGTTAAGGTTTCGGGTTAATGCGCGAGGGAAGTGTCAAGCGCAGAGTCATAGTTGGGTCGCGAGGGCTTTACGCTTTGCATCATCTGTACCGGCTAACAAATGACTTGGTGGCCGTGAAAGGAGCAGTGTTGTATCCGCTAATAGAGCGAGCAAACCATCTGCTGCCCTGGAACCTCCAAGCCGACATCTTGCTACGAAACGACACTCGAAGCAGAATGCGGAAATATGAAGATGACTTGAACGTTTTTAAATTGTTAAACTAGCCAGTTCTTTCACTCGACTCCTAGCACACTACGTACTCTAGAGTACAAGTACACAAGAGGGCAGCAGCCCCTCTTTCGCCAAAATATCCTCACACATTTCCACCTCTATGTGCGTGGGAACTCCCCAGACTCTCTATTTCCCGATCCTTTGACCCTTACGCTTGAAAAAAAATCCCCCCAAAACTCCTTAACATTAAATGTTTGACCCGAAAACAAAAAAAAGAGAGATATATAAAAAGGTATCATTCACCCACTCCCAAGTCTCATCATGAATAAAATTCGCTCATGAAGCTAGACGTACAAGCGCCGCCAGTAAGGTTTTATGGTGTTTTTTTGTCTCGACTGATAAGTTTTTTTAAACAATTCATCGGTAAGAACCTTGATAATGGTCCCGGGAACCGTATTGGCCTTGGCCTCCCTGGGGGCCATACTGCGGTTGTCGGGGGGCGCCCTGGGCGGCGAAGCTGGGCTGCACGGGCGAGTACTGGCCGCGGCCCTTGGGCTTGTACATCTCTGTGGTTCCGGCCCGGGGCGAGTAAGTGGGCTTGTAGCCCCCACCCGCCTTCATGCGGCGGTTGCGGCGCATCTCACCGACATATGACGAGGCGCAGTAGGCGATGCCGACAAGAGCAGCGATGACGGAGTAGGCGATGGTGAAGGAGTTGGGGGCGCTGGCGAGCTTCAAACCGAGGCCACCGTTGAGGATGCCGATGAACATGATGAGACGGCCGTACCAGATGTGGGCGTACGAGACAACACCGCGGGTCTGGTGCTTCTTGTAGTAGCGGTGGTGCAAGACGCCAATAACGGGTTGGATGATCATGGCGACACAGACGACCGTACCTAGGATGGTGTGGGTCTGCTTGAAGAGGAGCTCGTCCTTCTGGGCCTTCATGTAGCCAACGCCGAAGCCAGCCCACATGGCCACGAAGGCAACCATCTGCCACGAGGCGTGGACGAGCCACTTACCAATTAGGGGCATGATGATAGCGCCGACGGGGTACATGAAGACGAAGGCAATGGTCATGATGACGCCGTGGAGGAGGACCAAGTTGACGGTGCTCTTCTTGTTCTTGGTCGCGCCGGTGCTGGAGCCGCCCGAAAGGCCACCGTTGCCGCCGCTGTTTGTCGAGTTGCCATTGCCCGAGTTACCGGTAGGGCCTTGGATGTAGGGGTTGGCGTCGGCATTGACTAGAGCCTGGGACAAGTCCCAGCTGAATTCGGTGGTATCGTCGTGCTGGGAGATGGAAGCCGACACACTTGAATCGCCGACCGAGCCACCCGTCTGCCAGGCAGCGATGAAGCTATTCTCGCCTGTGATGTCGATAATGCTGTCGCAGTTGGAGCAGAGGAAGTTGGCCGTCATGATGCCGCCATTGATACCAGAGCCTTCAAGCACCTCGATCGAAACGTCGTTGCTTGCCCGCGGCTGTGAGTGACCCGATCCCTTGCGTGGCGAAACCGTCACGTTGCCGGACCCATCCGCGTAGATGATGAACATATTGGACCCGGACATGCTCGATCCTGTGCCAATGCCGGCCCAAGTGTACGACTCGAGAGCCTGCATCTGGAAGTAGACGTTGCCCTGACCCGCCTGGGCTGCCGTCTGAGGAACACCGACTCGCACGCAAAACTCTTGATCGACTGGGCAAAGGTTGGCCTGTGCAGAGACAGTCGCCACTGGAATTGAGTTAGCCATCATCTTTCCTTGTCCCATGCCCGCGCCATATCCCCATTGTCACCACCTGGAGAGGCACCGCGCAGACGGTTGGTAGTTGGGCACTTACACAGGGTGCCGGCCGCAGCCAGTGCGGAAGCGAAGGACCTCATTGTAAAATTATTCCCTCTCGAGCAGATTGTTGATAGGAAAGACACTCTCGTCAATCTCGGTCGCGTGTTTTCTCACGCAGCAGTTGACAAACAAAGATTCGTGTGCGTCGGGGGAGATAGGGGAAACGGGGGCGTTGTCGGAAATTGCGTTGCGGGACGTGTAAGTCGGTCGAGCGATTAACGGCAAAGCGTCGGAAGGAAGAGAAGACTGAATGAATCGAAGCCCACCTCCTTGAGGGCGATCTCAACAAAAATTATCCTTGAGGTAAGGAAAAGGAAATAAAACTTTCGAGTATGAACACGAAAACCAAGATGGCTGTAGATGGGTGGAAGGGGGACCGTCCAGTCTTAATATGTTGCTGACAGGAATCATTGAGGATTTTTTGGGGCTGCGGCGGAGCACACGCTGTGCAGGGACTTGGGGGTAACCCGCACCACCCCAACCCAAGCGCGCATCCCTGCTCCCACACCCCCAAGACATTATGTACTGGCTGCAGTGAAATGGTCCTGACACCATCCGATGGATTTGCGCAAAGCTGCCGTTGATTTTGGCAGGTTTCGTCACTGTGGCTGTCTGTGCAGCTCGTAGCGCCACAGCACAAAAAACGGAACGTTCTTTCTCCATTGTTTCCGTTATGGTTCTCCGTCGATTGAAGCTCTCACGAAGATTACTCGCCAAGGTTACCAAGGCGCGGCGAACACCAAGTCGGACAGTTTGCTTCTGGGAATGTAAACCCGGGCCCCAGCGAGATCGAGTGATTCCCGACAGTCTCGCGTACATCATCTCCCCACTGCTAAGGGAGACCAGGAACGCCTGTCGTCGTCTATCGATGCATTACGCTCATCCCGAGCCGCTTCCACTGTTCTTCCTCCACAAACTGCCATGCCATCTTGATGCACTCTTTGCACGCGAAACATCTCGTCTAAGTATCCAGAAACATTCGGAAACCGCTTGGCCGTTCTCGATTTGCATCGCGACCGCTTGGCCGCAGTGTATTCGGAGGCTACGAGGAAAGAGTTTTGCCTCTTGTTCACTGTGGTGTTCAGGCTCAAAAAAGGAGCTTGGTTTCGAAACACAGCCTCCCTCCTACAGAGAAACGGAAACAGGGGGAGTGTCCATTGCTGCGACCTACCCCCAAGATCTAAAAGGGGAACGTGGTCGCCGGTCATGATTGGCTGTCGATCAGCTCTAAACTTGGTACAGCCAATCAAAGCGTGAGAAGGATGGAAGGGACGAGGATACCTGGTGAGTCAAAACCAGAGCGCCCATCAGTCGACCCTCCTACCCCCTTCCTCTTCCCTGGGTCAAGTTTTCTGCGCGCTGGCATTCTTGCGTTGTCAAAATAGCGGGCTGGTCGCGTGGAGCTGCTGTAATGGCGGAACCTCTCCACTGCAGCTATCCGCGCCATAGTGGTATTCTTGGGCTGGACAGCCCGGAGACCACACTTTCCGGTCCAGTGGCTGGCGGGATTAGCATTTTCCAGGCCACTGGTTCTCTGTCGGTGACGTGCAATTGCGGAAGGCCACCACGGTTTGTATCAGGCCGACAAGGTAAGCGACCAACGCCGAAATTCCTGCAACGATGCGGGCTCCGCATGCGTTTATTCCCTTTTTCTTTCCGGTGTTCCTCTCTCGTGCGATGGTGGATTCAGATTCCAGCCGGATAAATGTCAGAAAATGCACGGCGTAAGAGTTCGTCACCCAGCGTAGCTCGGGTTAACCTCTAAGGGCAGAGGTATGGACTCATCTGAGACGCTGGCCGACCCCTTCTTCAGGAGGCGGGTTTTGCTTTCTGCAGAGCAGCGATGGTGGTCACCTCCCGCCTATCTACCAAAATCAGGGATGGGATAATGGCGTGAAAGCACAACGGGAACGGGCATCTTCCTGCCCTGATTTCATATCCAGACGAACAGTGCTTAACCTTCCCCCTTCCCGCGCCAGATATATTAAAAAAAACACGCACGTTTGTCGCAGCCCTGCACAATTGACTACGACCAAGCCAGGTCCGATGATGTCGCATGTTCGCGCTCCTGTCTGGTGTGCCCTCGAAGCCCCCTATCGATAGGGGGCTTCGAGGAGAAGGATGCGGTCAACTGCAACTTCTCCGAGAACTGATCGGCTAACTATCTACCGTCTTGCTCCGCCGCCGGTTCAAAATCTTCCTGATATCTCTCCGACGCCAGTTTTGGGCTGAGGAAAGATGCGCAGCGACATTGCCAGCCGCCACAACGGCAGCTGGAAAGATGCCAAGAGTGTCCGAAGTCAAGCTGGACTCTAGGAATAATACACCGAGCGCGGCAATACCGCGACAGGAATTAATTCATTCATTCGCTGTCATGCGTCGTTATGACCTTTGCTGGCGAAGAAACTAGAGTGTTAGGGTTCTTCAACAGCATCTGCAGCTTGTTGATGCGGCTGCGGATACCAACCCGGCGAAGCCCAGTTCAGGTTGTCCCATGGATGATTGCCTACCTGAAGATATGGCTACATTCTCCCCGCCTTTTTCAGCTTCCAGACTTATCAGAGCATGAGCGCATATCTCGCATCCTAGCACCAACAGCCTGGCCCTGCAGGCGATCGAATGCTGTGGGCAGGGGGTTGTGGATCATCAAGAAATTACTTGACAATGCGCCGACCTGCATTTCGACTCTCTCCGGGCCCCCAGTTGGGACCGTACGCCACCAGGTTCTCCCATGTGTTCGAATCCTTGTCAAGGACGAGTCGCCCTTCACTGATGATAACGCGGTGGGGGGGATGAAATGGTGTAATTCTACATACGGTTCCCGGGCCGTTTAGGAGATAGAGCTCACCGCACCGTCTTTTCATCACCAGCCACGAAAAGAACAGCCGACATCTCTCATCTGCGATAAGAGGTGTTTGATATTTGAGACCGTCACTATTCGTCGGTGCATACCTAATTCAGCACCGTGGCATTCCCGCGCATGGTAGCAACAACTTACAGAGGCTTCGAAAACGGATCTGGAGACTAGCGAAGCCACTCGCACGTGCTGATGAGGGGGGGGTTTTGAGAAAGGGGTAGGCAATGGTTACGCGTCCCTTGTCCCAACTGAGGAATGATTGAATGCCGTCCGGGCGGATTCAGACTAGCTCCCGCCATCGACCCCACATTAGTTGTCCCGACCGCAATCGTCAGAACGTCCTTCTGCAGCAGCATGGAGCTTGCCGGGCTTGCAACTGTCCGGCGGCCATTGGTCAGGCCACCTCGGTTGAATTTACACGACGATGGCGAAAACATGGAAGCGGCCATCGTACCGAAATTACAGTCAACTTCTGCCATGAACCACAATATTTACCCCATACCGGGAAGAGCTGGCATTTGCTATTCGCTAAGCTCCCATGCCTCTTTTCGTTTGACATTGCTTTGACGTACGCACCCCGCCATCTGCCCCACTGGTCTTGCCTTATCGTGGTTGGGAACTAATAGGCACTTGAGATAGGCCTGTGTGGGAAGTTCATCCGCCATCCTGGTATATCGCAATTCGCATATTGGTCGGTCCAAATGAAACTGCCGGGGCCAGAGTGGCTCATGAAGATCTTGTTTCTGTCTGACGTGGGATTTTGTTGCCCAGAAGTGGAGTGACTTGATTTCAAATTCAAATCCTGGCTTCGTTCCGGGCCATCGATGGGTTGATCAAGTACGAAGGTACTGCTATATACTTGGCAGTATCATCGTCGCCAAGCCTCTCAATGAGGATTTGTTGAGGGGTTGAAGTTAATCACTCTTTAGCTACGTCGGTTGTGGGCATCACACCGTCGATGCAAGCAAGGTCTGTCGTCTAACACGAGATAACTACTGCCGCATCGGCAAAGTGTTTTGCTCCTTATTAGCCTGCCAGGCTACGAGCCACATGCCATCATATCCAACCAAAAGTGACAACAAAAACGCACCACATACCATAAGAATTGGAGTCCCATGCCCGATTCGGTATTACCCTGCGGGGGAAAATCCCGACTGGCCGGTGTAGCTTCGCGTAGTCAATGCCAGCCTCGTTGAGGTGTATGTCGAGCCGTTGACCTTTTTCCAAAGGGCGGCATATAATTGACCGCATTCCATGGAGGATGCACTCTCTCGTTTCTCAGCTCGCAGCCCGAACTTCCTTTCGGCAGGCGAGAATGTCACGCTGGAGAAGATATAATTCCGCCTGCGTATATTCGGTCTTGGAAGAGGAAGAAAGGTGAAAGAAAGAGGACCGGGAAAAAGGAAACGGAATGCTGGTCTGATCCGCGACCGAAAGTGTCTAAAAAAAAAAAAGAAAAAAAAAGAAAAAGAGAATCCAATCCGGGCGACTTGTTGTTGCTCACAGTCGACATATTCCGTTCACCTGCGGGGCTCCGGGGTGAAGGGGAATGTGGAAGTCTTACCCGCCAGTCGAGGATGGGATCTGTGCAGATCATCGGACAATTGCAACGACGGCCCATCGTACGTGTCTGTTTCCCTGTCGCAAATCGGGGATAAGAGTACCTAGCAGTCGGCCGTCCGGCGTGGCGCCGGGCATCCATGGCGATGTGCGTGGGGCCCTCCGCCTCAGAGGTACGTAATCAGTTGTGTGGGGCACATTTTTCTCGATGTTTCAGATTTTTAGTGTGCGGCCATTGAAGCAGGGATACCACGATTCCTACACTATCTCTTGCCTCTCCCTCTGTCCGAATTTTCCATTTGAGAGCAGCATCGGCGAGGAGTCCCTTCTAGCTTTTCCGCAACGGACCCCGAAAAGCGGAGACATGGATGCGACTAGTGGGAATGCCAAGTCCGCCAAAGTTCCAATCGATAGCTGCTCTTTTTTATCTACGTTGAAACGTGGCGGGCTCACTCTCCTGATCCGTCGAGCCCTGCATTCCGCCAACGGATGAGGATCCTTCGGTATGTGGGAGGCGGCGCGTGTTCCGAAAGTCGTTGCTCATGTCAGTCGGATAGCAAAGCTGACGACGACAGAACAAAACCTCGAACTCTTCTCCGGCAATGGATAACCAGGCTCGTGACAGTCAATTGGTAACAGGGCTCGTAGGTCTCAATGTCGATCGGCTTATGAGAGCAGGGAACGTACCAAAAACAAAATGATATCCACAGTGAGACAAGTTAGGGAACATGGATGCAAAGGATTTCGTAAAGAGCAAACTAAAAGCGCAAATCATGGCCACCGATAACCATCTAATGTCCAATACTCGGTGCGCACCGCTCTTCCCCTCCTGCGGTGTTATTCCCTTCCCAGGCTGGCAAACGTCTCTGATGTTTGATCGGTCCTTCTATGCTTCTGAATGCCCACGAACGCCGTGTATTCTAACCAACCCCAAACGAGCCCTAAACGAGCCCTAAACGAACCCCAGCGCAATATTATTCTCGTGTCTAAGTGTGGCACCGTTCCATACCCAAGGATATGTTTCGGACTCTTTCTATGGAATGTTGACGGTTTCGGCTTTGAGCAGCCCGTGTCAGGCTCTCAACACTGTCCTGCCATAGGAAGATGAAAGCCGTCACCTTCAAGCAAGCTGTTTGATGCCACGAAGCTGAAGCCGCCGAAGAGATCCTCCTTGCCTTCCTTTGCAGATACGGGGCTCCACGGATCTTTAGATGTCAAGACCGGGCTCAGCGAAAGCTCCGTAAACTCGGGGTCGAAATTCTCGGCGAGTTCCGGGTCCGTGATCAGGGGCTGGATGGGCGGGGTCAGCTCGCGCGTTTCGAGCTTCTTCCAGTCAATCTTGCGGAAGAAGCGATGGTTGCGGATGTTTAGCATGTCCTTGGGCATGTTGCTGCCCAGGCGCTTGGACGGTTCCTTCTTCAAAAGGCGGATGAGAAGATCCTTCGCATCTGGGCCGATGAAGTAGGGCAGGACGAGCTTCTGCTTGACGATGTTCTGCTGGATCTTGGCGTTATTGCCGCCGCGGAAAGGAGGATGGCCCGTGAGGAGATCGAAGCCGAGAGCACCGAACGACCACCAGTCGACCGCCTTGCCGTACTTCTCGCCTTTGATCACCTCAGGCGCCATGTACTCGACCGTGCCAAGCATCGAATTGCACACGTCGGCGTCATCCGCCGCCACCTTTGAAAGTCCGAAGTCGGTCAGAAGCAGATGTCCCTCAGCATCCAGAAGGCAGTTCTCGGGCTTCAGGTCTCGATAGACCACTCCCATGTCATTATGGAGGTGAGTAATGGCTAAGAACATCTCGGCCAGATAGAATGCAGCAGTCGGCTCCGGGAACATCTTCTCCGTATTCAAATGCGTGAACAGCTCCCCTCCCTGACCATACTCGAGAATTAGATACAACTTCTCCTGGTCCTGGAAAGCATAGTAGAGGTTGACGATGAACGGGTGGCGGTTGACTGATTCCAGAATCTGCCTCTCCGTCTTCGTCTGCTCCACCAGTTTCTTGTGCACTACCAGGGAGGCCTTCTTGAACTGTTTTTGCGCATAAAGTCGACCGGTGCTTTTCTGCTTGACGAGAATGACAGTGCCGTAAGCACCCTTGCCCAGGCACCGCAGGGACTCAAAGTCAGCCGCTGTCATCTTACGATGCGGTGTGAGGCCCCCCTCGATGATGCCCATGGGCGACTTGACACTCTCGCTGATGAAGTCCGTCTGCAGGTCGACCTCGTAGCTGGTCGAGCCGCCTTCTGAACCCTCGCTACCGGCATCGCTTCGGGTGGTATCGCGAGACGCGCTTCGGCTCATGGCGGTGCTGTGGATGCCCAGCCCGTTGCCGAGGTGGAGACCGTGATGGCTGCCGTTCCGAGTCATGGATGCGGTCATGGTGGTGGTCATGGTGCTCGTCCTCGAGCTCGCATCCAGGCTGAGAGGCTCCATGGTCATACGCAGTTTGGTGATGCCCGACAGGGCCGGCGAGTTGGCCGCCCGGATAACGGGGCTGCAGTTGGCGCTCACCACATCGTTGATATTGTGCTGGCGGTTGCGGCGCACCTTTAAGGACGGTGTACGTGTGCCGCCGTCAGAATCTTCGTCTCCCGACGTTATGGGGGTTTGAAAGCCGCGCACGGTAGTTCGTGCGGGCATCGCTCGCGCCGACATCGTCGTGGGTTGCGCCGCTCTTTGGAGCAGAAGAATATGTTCTTGACCGAGTAAAATAGAATGCCTACTCGCTCTTTTTTGTGTCGCGCCTTATTGCTGGCAAATATTTCGCGCTGCCTCGTTTGGCAGTTTGCGATCGTGAAACAAGGCCCGCGGTCGGGCCCTTCACACAGGCAGCGTGCCTCGTCGTCGCTCAGCGTCAGCTCGCAACTCAAATTGTCGGTTTCGGACGTTCTGTCGGCTCGGAACTCCCATTAGGGCCTTGAAGGAAACGTAAGAAAGATGGGGACGAATTTGAATATGCATTTGCAAATGGGTTTTTTGCATTTAGAGTTTCCGTGATTGTCGTCAAAAGTTGTGGGTCGATCTTGCTGGTCACCAGGAGGTGTAAGGGTCGGAAGGAAGAGAGGAAAGTAGTAGACTGGCTACTCTTGACGGAGACGCAAATCATTTGAAAATTTTCGTGAATCGTGTTCACATGCGTCAAAGTGTACCCGGAGATTTCCAGCGGGAAAGCCTGGTTCGTCGCTAGCGGACGAATCATAGCGGACCAGTCAGAGTCTTCCCAGGTTCCTATTTGAGACATTTGGGCATAAATATTGGCGCCATAGGACCCTGTTCTGGGTTGGCCCGCCCTCCATATAATACGTAGCCTGCCGTTTTCAGACCTTGCGGCTGCATGGGCTTGCCCAATGTAACTTGATATCGAGATGTGCAGGCGGTCGCCTCTGTACTCTGTAGAAGTGTTCGGTTGTATTACTATTGCAGCTGCACTAGTATAGATGTTCCTCTGCACGTATCAAAAAACCACCATCGCATGTAGATGATGTTCACCTCAAGCAAGTTTCGTCAGGTCAATAAAGGGCATGGTGTTTACCGAGACTTGGCTAGCGGGAAATGCGGCGGGATCCAAGTAACAAATCAGATGCTTTAACATTCACTCCCAAGCGATACATATTATGGAGGAACGGCAAGTCTATTGCAGCTCTGGGGTATCATATCCATTGCCTCGTTACTATCTATCTACACGCCTACAGGCTTGCAACACCTTGGCCGTCGAGATGTCCCCACAGCTTGATGGTCCTGTCGTTTCCGCCGCTGATGATCCATCTGCCGTCGGTACTGACATCTACGGAGCCGACTGGCCCAGTATGACCTTCCAGTGTCTGAACAAGGGTCCAGTCATCTGCAGAGAATATCTTGACCTTGTGGTCGAATCCGCTCGACACGAAGAAAGTCCCCGATTTCTTCGGAAGCTGGGCTCCCTTCTCATCCACACCAGGAGGAACTCCGAGAAGAGGATCGTCGGGCCCCTTGTACCACCTCAGATCAGACACGGCGCTGGTGTGCGCGCCAATGCCGCCAGTCCTCTGCACTTTCCGAACATCCCAGCACTTGATCCAGCCGTCAGCAGAGCCGCTAAGGACCCGATGGCCATCGGATCCCCAATCCAGCGCAACAATGGGCTTGATGTGGCCATCCATATGGCCGTCAAGAATCATGACTGTCCGGCCAGAACGGAGATCCCATATCCTCCCGATACTGTCAAACCCACCGCTTGCAAGGAGGGATCCGTCCGTGTTGAAGCTCACCGCGTAAACGCCGCGAGAATGGCCTTCCTGGAGAAGCACTTCCGTCGTTGCCTCGAGTCTTTCGACATCCCACAGACGCCAAGACGTGTCCTCCGAGGCAGATGCAAGGTAGCGGCCTGACGGATGGAATTCTACCCGGCATACTCTTTGACCGTGTCCCCGGAGGGATCCCTTTGGCGTATCTTGATCAAGGGACCACAAGTGAATGTCCCCTTCTGCTCCTCCCGATGCAAGCTGAAAGCCGTCGGTATTGCCAGGTTTCCATGATATGCCGCTGATTTTTCCCGTGTGGCCTCGAAAGGTCATCCCCTGCTGGAGATCCGGAACGTTGAAGAGCTTCAAGGTGCCACCCCAATTGCCCACAGCCACCTTCTGGCTGTCGGGCGATATCCTCACCATGCTGACGTGTCGGTCCCCGGCTGACTGCGCAGCTTGAAGCTCGAAGCCCTGCAGCTTCTCCTTGATCTGCTTCCGGAATTTTATATGTGTTCGGAGTGGGATTGTAGACTCGGCTTTCTGGAATGCGGTCCGCGTCTTTGCCCTTGCCAGCGAGAGCTTGGCTATCTCTATCCGGGCGTTTAGGAGTTCCTGTCCGCCCCTGGAATAGAACTCTTCCTCCTCTTCGTCTGCCTCGTCCTCCTCGGTATCTGCGTCTGCCATGGAGACGTCGTCGCCTTCTTTCTGGGTCGCCGCAAGCTCCGCCTGCATAGCAAGGAGCTCACGAAGCCTGTCTCTCCGATCTGCAGGGCCTTCGCTAAATAGAGTGATAGGCTCGCCGAGCTCTCGAAGCTTTGCGCGCACCTTCCCGTCGTCGGTCGGCACAGCAATCGTCGCTGCCAGGCGTTTTCTGTTCAATTGCGATAGTATTGCCGAGGCCTTCGCGGGGGCCATGCCGGCGGCTCCGGTAGAGATGTCGTAGTCCATGTCCATGGGGACATCCTCGAGGGCAACCCCAGCTCTCTCTTCTGCCTCCGCCTCCTCCACGTACGCTTGGCGCGAAGGGTGCATCATTTTGGCGAAAACCCCACCGTGGTGCGTGACCGAGTAAGCTCGCAAGATAGATCTCCTGGTGGTCTGTGAAATAGAACCTCGTAGTGAGAAGTAGCAGAGCTTGTCGAGAGTGCCGAGATCAGGGTTGTCGGCCTCGTCGAAGGTCTAACCAAAAAACTTCGGTCGAATCATGAAGCTCAACTGCTTGAGCATATCCCGCCATAGAGACACCTGATGACAGCTGCACACAGGATCAGGAAGATCACGTGATTGGATTAGATAAGAATCACGGTATTTGTAACTCCCATCCTTGGACGTCGCCTTTGTCGTCGACTCGCCGCAATTCAAGTTCATCCCTCCTTTTCCGCTACGACCTGCCAAAACTTCAAGCCACCTTAATGGGCTGTTAGATGCTCGTCAACGGCCCAGCCGTATTTCGTCATGAAGTGAATAGGCTCCCAAGCGCACCGAATTTTTTGGTCTTCACAAACGAGCGTCCAACTGCCGCCGCGAAAGTCGAGTCTCAAGTCGCCCGCCGCCGACCAACACTCATGACAGCCGTAATTGGAGCCACTGACGCATCCATTCCGTCTGGCACAACGTCGCCTCCCCCGGAGATCTTCTTTTGATCAACGGATCTAGCGAAGCCAAGACTAGACGATGGCAAGCATCGACCGCTACCGCCCTCCTAGGGAGGGATATCAGCCTCCCACGCTACCTCTGTCCACCGGCCGCCAGGAACATCGCCCGTCGAGATCGCCAAGTCGGAAACGCGACGTGCCTCCTCCAGCACCGTCGCCACCTACACACACGTCGCGGACGTCTCCGCCGAGAGCACAGTCTTCGCGTCTCGATGTGCAATCCTCTCCCGCCGCATCATCGCCTAGATCACCGCGGCCCACATCAACAAACCAATGGCTGTTCACCGCAGATGAGGTGAGAAGTACGCCATCTATATTGGACGGCCTAGAACCAGCAGTAGAGAGGGTCCGCAGGGCTAAGGGAATCAACTTCATCTATCAAGCCGGAGTTCTACTCGATCTGCCCCAGATAACATTGTGGGTAGCGGGAGTGTTCTTCCATCGCTTCTACATGAGGTACAGTATGGTTGAAGAAAAGAATGGCATACATCATTATGTGAGTCAGTCCTGCGCAATACTTAGTCTGGAGGGCTATGAGAAGGCCATTTTCTAACGCAAGCTCGCCTCAGAACATTGCCGCGACGGCATTGTTCCTCGCAAATAAGACCGAGGAGAACTGTCGGAAGACGAAAGACATCATCGTGGCCGTGGCCCGTGTCGCACAGAAAAATTCCAAGCTCATCATTGACGAGCAGAGCAAGGAATACTGGCGATGGCGGGATTCGATTCTCATGTACGAAGAGCTCATGCTCGAGCTCCTCACATTCGATCTCATGATCGACAACCCGTATCAGCGGCTCTTCGAGCTCCTGAGCCAGCTCGAGATGGTGCACAACAGGCCATTGCGGCACGCAGCCTGGGGCTTCTGCAACGACGCATGCCTGACGAATCTGCCGCTACTTATGGAAGCCCGTGGCATTGCCATCGCCGCCATCTTCTTCGCGAGCATTCACACCAAGCAGACGATAGAGGACGTGAACGGCGACCCTTGGTATCGCTTCCTCAACTGTGACGAGGACAAGTGCTGCACCGCCATCAACATCATATACGAGTTTTACACAGAGAACCCTCTCCAGAAGCCGAACCCGTCGATGCCCAGCCCCCCCTTCTCGCTCGATAGCACCCGGAGGAGAGGCGAGCCGCTCGTCGGCAGCCAGACACCGTCGGCCGTCACGCCGCTAGACCTTGACCGTTCCACGCAGAGCCCCAGGTCGAGAGCTAACGGGGGCGCGGATGCGAGCTCCTCCCAGGCCACGACAAGACCGGAATCCATGAGCAAGGAAAAGGCGCACGAAGTCCCTGGCTCGCCGTCGTCGAGCAAGCGGAAAGGGGCCGACTCGGACTTGGATTCGGATGCAGCTCGTAGGCAAAAGCGCTCGCGTGTGTCTGGCGAGGACGAAGGCCAAGAGATCCAGTCCTAGCAGGGATGGTACCAAGCTATTGCCCAATCTAGGAGTGGATGGTTGCAGGGACAGAGTCCTTGGAGTGACGCCAGTCCTGTGGCCATGTCAACAGGGGAAAAGTCGTCATCGTCCAGAGAGGTGGTGGACCAAGACAGCCGCGGCGAAACTGACCATGAAGCCATGTCAACAACGGGAGAAGGGCCATCGTCGTCGGGATTTATACACAGCGACGGTGGCAATGGCGGTTGGGTTTGCCCCGCAGCCATGTGATTGGAGGGAATGACCCGCCATGCTCTAGAAACCAGCCAGAGACGGAGGTACAGCGTGTACATAGCCCGCAGATCGGCCGAGGAGCTGGCCTTGGCGCCCCCTCAACTGGAGATGGGTTCTCATTTTGAGTAGAGGCAGACAAGAACGCTGGCCGCGACATTGAGGCATGGATAGGCAGCGGAGAGGAACGACGACATGCCTATCTTGTGTTTAGGATGAAAAGGCTAGGGTAAATGCTATGGTAAAGTTTTTAGGAATGAGCTCCATCAACAATCGTCACGCGACAGTATATCACCAGGGGCAAGAGACGCACGAGCAGGGTAGCAGACATTTCGGCCAATGACCAGGCTGGTCAGATCTGTCCATCTACCTTGTTTTTGTCTAGTTTATTTTATCATCATTGTCATATCACACAAAGCCAGATCGCTTGTATACCTAGTACCCATAGCGAAAGACGGGAGGAAACGGAAACTAGGCGCCGGAATGGAATGTTTATCTGCTTATAGGTGCGGCATAGTTATCTGTTTTGTCGGTACCAACTCCAGTAGTAACAGGTTTGTTACTTGCTCCTTCTCCTAGGATGTCGGCTCACTTGATTAATTGAGAACATTTCTGGGCATATATTTCGTGGTGTGATTTTTGTGAGCACAAGATTCGTGCGACTATGGGGACCATGCAAGCTGAAGGGAAGGAAAGTAGTTCATCCCAGAACAAGTCGTAAAGAGGGAGGTAGGTAGAAAAAAGGGTGCATATTTAAGGACACGGGAATAGTCGCAACATAAAAAGAACAAATACTTCTCCTGATTTAACCTAGCTTCTCATATTCGCCTCTCAGTATTGCTATAACAATAAAAGCCCGACATTCGTGATGCCCTTCTAGAACACACTCCACCCCTCTCATTCCACACTGGCGACCTGGCCCCTACCTGCTTGTCAACGACCGCTTCGATACCTTCTCCCATTCTCTCTTCCTAGAGCACCATGACAGCCGTCTCGACGAGGGACGTCTCCTTGCACATGTCCTCAGCGTCGACCCAGCCACCGTCGTAACGAGAGTCCTACTTCACGATCCTGCAAACCAAGTCGGATCCGTCGACCGAGTCGCCTTCCTTAACCTGCAGACTCGAGACCTTACCGTTGTGGGGAGCCGAGATGACCATCTCCATCTTCATGGCGCTGAGGACAGCAAGAGGATCACCTTTCTTGACATCGGCGCCTTCTTGGACGCGGAGCTCGACAAGAACACCGGCCATGGGGGCTCCGACCTGGCTCGAGTCGCTAGGATCAGCCTTGGGGCGGCTGATGTTCTCTACAGCCGCTAGCTTGTCTTCCACCGTGATCTGGCGCACTTCTCCGTTCATTTCGTAGAACACCTCACGCTGGCCGGTGTTCTCGCTGAGTGGGCCAATAGCCAGCAACTTCAAGATAAGGACCTTGCCCTTCTCCAGCTCCACGTGAAACTCCTCGCCAATCTCGGGCTTGGACAGGAAGTACTTGGTGGGTAGCACCGAAAGGTCGCCAAAGCGCGTCGTAAACTTCTTGTAGTCCTCAAATACCTTGGGGTACATGATGTATGATGCAATGTCGCACTCGCTCGGCTTACCGCCGAATTTCTTGGCGAGCTCGCTCCTGACCTTCTTGAGGTCGACGGCATCGAGGAACAGACCGGGTCGTTTGTCCAGCTTCCGGCGGTCGCGGAGAGCATCGGTCCTGAATGGTTCGGGGAACCCGCCGTACGGCTGACCCATCATCCCCTCGAGGAACTCGAGAACCGAACCAGGGAAGTCGAGCTGGCCAGCCTTGGCCTTTACGTCCTCGGGTGTAAGCTTGTTGGACACCATGAACTGGGCGAGATCGCCAACAACCTTGGAAGTAGGCGTGACTTTGACAATGTCGCCGAGAAGATCATTGGCCTCTTCATACGCCTTCTTCGTCTGGGCCCACTGCGATCCAAGACCGAGTTGCGAGGCCTGGAACATCATATTGGTGAGTTGGCCGCCAGGGATCTCGTGTTCGTAAACCTCGGGGTCGGGTCCGGTAAGATGAGCTTCGAATGGAGAGTAGAGGAGACGCAGCTGCTGCCAGTACTGGTCAATGGCGCGCACATGATGCACGTCTAGGCCGGGATCGAGATCGCTGCCTTCGAGAGAAGCCAGGATGGCGTTGATGCTGGGCTGAGAAGTCATACCCGACATGCTGTCCGTGGCTGCGTCGATAGCGTCGGCACCCGCTTTGGCACACGCCACCATTGATGCAACACCAGTGCCAGCCGAGTCGTGCGTGTGGACGTGAATGGGCAGGTCGGGATACTTCTTGCGGATTGAACCAACGAGAAGCGTGGCGGCATGGGGCTTCAGGACGCCAGCCATATCCTTGATGCCGAGGATGTGGATGTCGAGCTTGACAAGCTTGTCGACGAGGTCCATGTAGTAGGGGAGATTATACTTCTTCTTGGGGTTCAACATGTCGCCGCTGTAGCAGACGGTCCCCTCGACAACACCGCCGGCCTTGTGAACTGCCTTGATGCCAACTTCAAGCTGATTGATGTCGTTCAAGGCGTCAAAGACGCGGAAAATATCAACACCGTTCTTCTTTGCTTGGTCGACGAAATGGTCAATGGCATTGTCGGGAAGCGACGCATAGGCGACGCCGTTGGCACCTCGGAGAAGCATTTGGAAGGGAATGTTGGGGATGAGTTTCCTCATGTCACGAAGCCGCTTCCAGGGGTCCTCGTAGAGGAAACGCATGGCCACGTCAAAAGTAGCACCTCCCCAGCATTCTAGCGAGTACAGATTGTGCAAGGCGTGGCTAGTTTCCTGCGCGATGCCGAGCAGGTCGATCGTTCGAACTCGGGTGGCTAGGAGAGACTGGTGGGCGTCTCGCCACGTCGTGTCCATTAGCAAGCAACCCTTGTAATCTCGGACCGCCTTGGCAAAGCCCTTGGGTCCCTTCTCCTCAAGGATGTATCGCCAGCCCTGCTTGCAAGGCTTTGTGACGTCAATCTTATTGCCGTCGGCATCCGTGAGATTGGGGTGAATGATGTCGCCCTTGAACTTGGGTTCGCCTATCTGGCCCTTGATGCTGCTGCCGTTCACAGCAACGTCGCCGAGATAAGCAAGAAGCTTTTGGGCACGGTTCTGGCTGCCAATCAGATCGAACAAGGCCGGCGTATCGTCAATGAAGGTGGTCCAGCAGTTCCCGCTGATGAAGGTCGGGTTGGTAAGGAGAGATGCAAGGAACGGGATGTTTGTCTTGACCCCACGAATGCGGAATTCGACCAGCGATCTCAGCATTTTCCTCCTGGCAATCTCGTATGTCGAGCCGTGGCAAGTGCACTTGACGAGCATGGAGTCGTAGTGGGGTGTAATGACTGCGCCGGCAAAACCATTGCCACCGTCCAGACGAACGCCGTTGCCACCCGCAGATCGATACACTTCGATCTTGCCCGTGTCAGGCCTGAAGCCTTTGGAGGGGTCCTCCGTCGTGATACGGCACTGGATGGCGAAGCCTCGAGTCGAGATTCTGTCCTGCGTGAGCCCAAGTTGTTGCAGCGTGGCGCCGGCAGCAATTTGGATTTGAGCCGCCACGATGTCAATGCCCGTGATTTCCTCTGTGATGGTGTGTTCGACCTGGATACGGGGGTTGATCTCGATGAAGTAGTATCGGTTCTGCTGATCGACCAAGAACTCGGCCGTGCCCGCATTGCGGTAGTTAACCGACTTTGCGAGTTTGACGGCGTCGGCCAGGATGGCGTCGCGAACGTCGATGGGCAGATCCTTTGCTGGTGCAATTTCCACCACCTTCTGGTGACGACGCTGTACCGAGCAGTCACGCTCATACAAGTGGACAATGTTTCCGTGGTTGTCGCCGAGTAGCTGCACTTCGATATGCTTAGGCTTGTCAAGGAAGCGCTCCACGAAGACGGTGCCGTTCCCGAAAGCTGATTTAGCCTCCGAGGTTGCCCTTTCAAATGCCTCCTTCAAAGACTCCTGATCTCGAACCACGCGCATACCACGGCCACCGCCACCATAGGCTGCCTTGATGATGATGGGGAAGCCATATTCGTCTGTGAACTTCTTGACCTCCTCGAACTTCTCCACGGCCCCCTCGGTTCCCGGGACGACGGGCACGTTGGCTTTGATGGCCAAGTTTCGAGCCGAGACTTTGTCGCCGAGGGAGTCGATAACCTCGGGAGATGGTCCAATGAACTGTGGAAATGGCAATCAATACTGGGACGCACTTTGCCACCCCGGACCGGATTCGAGGATAGACTTACTACGAGGCCAGCCTTTTCAACATTTCGGGCAAACGCGGCATTCTCGGAAAGGAAGCCGTAGCCTGTCCAAATTTAAGAAACTTGTCTGCCTTGGTAACGGAGACGCGGCAAACATACCTGGATGAATCATTTGGGCTCCGTGCTCAACAGCAATCTTGATAATCTCATCTCCGGCAAGATATGCGCCAACGGGTGTGTACTGGCCACGTTTTCCGATGACATATGCCTCGTCGGCCTCTGCAGGACTCGGGTCAGCACAGGACCGCCATACTTTACGTCGGGTGGTGGAACGAACTTTGCCGATGCATGCTAAGTCGGTCTTCATAGCTAAAGACGGCAATAGTATGAAGCGACAATTCGTGAGCCTGGTTGTTGTTAGCCCCCGTAATTGCATGTGCAAGGTCCAATCGTACAAAGAACCGGGCAATTAACTCACAGTTCTGAAAATCTATCCAGTAGCATAATGTGTCAGTACGAACCTGGTCCATTAATGCAATCAATCACAAAGGCGGTAGGCATAGGGGAAAGCCATACGCGAATAGCTGCGTCGCGGTCAGTTCGTGCACCCAAAATCGATCTGGTGGGGCGACTTACGAATTTCACCACGGTTCGCAACTGCAGACAGCAAAAATAGGTTAGCAGTCGTCTTGAGCATCAATTAGGGCCAATTGAAACCGGCGACAAGCTCCCGGATGCTAGGTACATACCCAGAATCTTCTTCACCTGCATGATGCTGGAGTTCGCCCTGATGTGGTGGACCGTAGGAGTCTCCTTGAGGTCCTCCTCATCGTCATCCTCGAAGACATCGTTGAAAGTGATGTCCGTGGTAATGTCCGTCGGGGGACGCACAGACTCGGTCATGTTGACGCCTCTTGAGGTTGTAAAAAGCTCGGTTTGGACTGCGTTTTTCGATTTCGAAGAGAATTGTTGGGGAGAAGTCGAGTTGAACTGGCTCTCAAGGAGAGGCAGGGGGGTTGGTCACTCTGGTTGCTTGGGGAAGCTTGTAGCTCTCAGAGCTCTCGGTGGGGTAAATGTTGCTGCTGCACAGTCCTTGCCCACTGACGCAAGATGCCAGACGCCGGACAAATCCCGTGTCGGCGGTGGGGCTGTGACAAGCCCAGGGCAGATCAGGAGGAGCTCAGATCTGCGATAAGAGGAGGGGCGTGTTTGGGGGCCCTTCAACTTCCCTGGCCGAGTAGCTCAATCGCAGTGAAAAAAAAGGCGAGAGCTCTGGTGCTCGGTCAAACCTCTTGCGAGAACTCAATTGTTCCTTATTCGAAAGCGGCCAGGAATGGTCACAATTGGTGGGTTAACCAGGCTTTCCAGAGCGATTGCCAGATTTCTGAACAGATAGAGAGAGGGATGAAGAAGGGAGAAGGAGTAGGAGGGTGAGTTCTTAAGTTCCCCCAACAGATGATATGAGGGGATTTTTGGAACAATCCAGGCAATCACGATCGAAGGCACTTTCTCTGGGCTAGCAATCTAGGCAGGGACGGCAGGTACTTCGAATCCTTCTGGCTGGCTTGTCATGTGTCCGTATATATTTCGGGACAGAAGCGAGAGGTTTCAAAGTCAAAACGACCAATCTTTGCGGTATATTCGTACCACTTCCGCTAGTTTCGGGCATCTAAAGCTTGACCCCGTTGAGAAGTCGTCCAGTCTACATTATGGAGCTCCCGTCACAGGCCGCATTGGATTTTGTTGCTTCTTGCAGGGTCCGGAAGAATGACGTCCTGCATCCAACATGGTTATTGTAGGAAAAGAATCCCATGGGACATGGACAGAAAACCGTGGCCCGAGCTCCTCTCGGTTTCCCGCGGCAAAACGAAAAAACTCCTTCGGAGACCGAGTGAACATATGTCGCATGCTGACGTGCAGGTTTGGAAACAACTATTGCAGCCGCCGCTTCCATACTATCCCTCGTAGTTGAGGTTGCTGCAAGCTGAAATGGGTCGTGCTGGGCTGCTTCACGACGACATCGCCGCCGTCAAGGCTTCTGAAGGCTGCGTACTTACTTTTCTATCTAGTATCTGCATTGTGTATTACTCTCCCTTCCTATAGCTGGTGTGCTGTACCTATCCTTGTCGAGACGAACTTTCTTGTAGATACTTGTCTAGTACATCGATTGGTGATGCATTCCTTGGCTTTATTCGGGCATCTTCCCGCTTGTGATGATATTTAGGAGCCAGCGCCATGTCATTTGTTCCGATTCCCCATCCGCGCCTTAACACAACTGTGGATAGATTACTCACAGAGATTGGCGAACTACATTGCAGGCGGGCCAATTGGTGGTTAGATGTTTGCGCGCATTCACCAACCAGGAGCGGTAGATATGCCATTTTCGCCTCACCGTTTGACTAACATCTACTCTACAGCGGCAGGGATGATCAGAGGTGCATCTGTGGGGACATATGCGAAGCTTCCGGCACGTGCGGATTTCAACCGAGCTTTGCAGGGGACCCTACTGCCGACGCGAACAAATCAGGTTCGCGTGGGATCTCCTAACTCAATCTCAACTATTGGGTAATAGGAATCCTGGGCCATAGACAAAGCTGGAAAGACGGTTGGAGAAGCTTTTTGCCTTGCTTGTCATGTTTATCCTACTCACCTCGGGCATGGGTCTCAAGGATCGAAGTCGACTCGAACCAAGCCTCTTTCAGGGTAGAAAAGAAACCAGCGCTCTCGGGAGGGAAAACGGTGTGGTCAATTTTGGCTCCATCCTGGTGGACTTGTTAGGGGTGGGCGGAACTTGGCAAGGTCCAAGCTTGGCGCTTCGGCTTCATATCAACGCCTAACTTGATACTAACCATGTGACTTGCCTCCATGTGAGTTGAGTGGATTTTTTCGGCTCGCCGTGAGGGATTTTTCGCGTCTTTCTGCCCCCCATTCTTCTCGTTGCACGCCGAATCATATCCATTGACGCTTCCTTGCTACGTGGGATGACAGCAGCGCCGTTAGGAAATTTTGGCAACGTGCCTAGCAAAGCTAAGGAAAATTTCGCGACCAACACCGAGCTTGCCGATCTCCGACCTCGGGCTTTCTGCTTGGGCTTGAAGTCAGCGGCTCTAATGGAGGCTGAGTCCGCCGGGCAAGGCTGTCGAATGCGGCTTTTCCCCTCTTCTTCATACGTAGTGATCAAAGTGCCGCATCCAAACAGGAAATAAAAAAGTGCGACGCTTCCCCACTCTATGGAACATCCGCTTGAAAAGCGCCGTCACCGAAAGCAGATTTGGCCATTTCCTTAGCCTTGGATGCTCACATCCTCCTAAAACACCACCTACTCCTGCTGCTCCAAAATCTGCTCACCTAGTGTCAGCCTGGCTGTTGGTGTCGGGTTGTCTCCTACTCCTGGACGAGAATCATGACACAGCATTCACTTGGGCTATCAACTGGCGTTCCCCGCGTAACATAGACCTCTGAAGCTAAAGACAACCGGCATGCCATCAAGACACCAAACCCTAAATGCATATATGGCTTCCACTTGCCATAACCCCTATTCCTCGCGAAATGCTGCTCCGCAGGTTAAGCACACCACGCCCGGTTGCTCCATCACGCCCGAATCTCGTTGCCTTGCGGTCCGGGAGATAGGATTTGAAGTCCAATCAACAACCTCGCCCAGGCACAGTAGAGCAGCTTGCCAATCTCTCAAGAATGAACCTTTTCTGTCCGCGACGATGTGGATTTCGACGTACAGGCCTATACGACTGGGGGTCCCCTCCACGGCAGCAGTAGCAGTCGCACAGCCGCCTCCTCGGCCGTGTCCAAGACATGTTACCAGCAGATCCAGTACGAGAAGCTCGGGAATGGGTTGGCATTGGCCTAAAGGCTGGAAAGCCCGTCTTGAAATCCTCTGTAAGTTCCCTTCTTTGCCTAGATGCCAATTGTCTTAGACGTCACAAGCAAAATTGCTGCTGATGATGGTACAAGCCATGACTGAGCCTTCCCCTCTTTTGCTCCTCCCTCATTTGTGGCAATTATCCATATCTCATAGTGTCCTTGTTAGCCTCTCGCAAGCTGCTTCTTGATTGACTGTCGCCTGGTTCCTTGTTCCTCCTTCATATTTCAACAAATGTACAAACCCGCGGTAGTACCGCAGTCTTTTGTTCTTGTATCAAGGTCCCTGCCCAGCCATATCGGTTCACTTGGACACAACCTCCTTTGCCTTGTCCACGACATTCGCGGCGCCCTCCTTTGCCTTGTCTGCAACACTCGCGGCGCCGTCCTTGGCAGACTGGGCCAGCTTCTCCGCATCCATCTTCTCCTTACCACCCCAGCGGTGGTAATTCAGGTATCGGTAGCCCTGTGTCAGCTGGGACCCTTCGTTGATGAGGTGGCAAGCGAATAGGAGGTAGTTTTTCGGCGTGACGGCGAGGGAGTAGCGCATAAAGACGGCCGAGTATACGGTAAGAGCCGCAGTCATATTTCCCGAAATCCTATATAACGGACATCCGAGTTAGCCATTGCTGGGTTCGAACCAGGATGAATAATTCCTTCGTCCAGGATATCCCCCTTACAGCTCAGGACTCTTCTGCGCATCTGCTATCGCCGCAACAGGGATGCCAAAATTCGATACGGGGCCCCAAAAATCTAGCACAACATTCCGGTCAGCATGTTGCGGTTCCTCACACTGCGCATGGTGTGTATTTCATCTCCAACCCAAGAGTAAGCTTCTAGGCCGTTTCCAGCGGAGGCGTTGGTCAACGAGTCAGAAAACCCGATTGACCATCTTTGTCCGAGTGAAGCTCCCGGAGTGCAACAACTTCCAGGACCGGCCGCAGAGCAGGCAAATTTGGGAGGTTCCTAACTAGCACAGCTATGTCGGAGAAGCTCCGGTTGGGACGGATATACGTACGCGTAGAGCAAATGTAGTCAAGGACAGGGTTGGCCCTGATCCGGGCATTGATCGATTTGATAAACGCAGCCATGTTGGGCTAATTGGGTCCCCGTCAATTGGTCTCTTCGCGCGCGATCTGTTGACGTTCTTGCGGGAGCAAGTTTGTTGGGGTTCCGGACGATGACAAGGACAATTTTCGGGAACACTCCACATTGCTAACTCCGGATCTCGGGGAGTGACGGAAGCATTGGCCCAATATTTTGTTGTGGTCCGTGCGCGTCACTAGGCAAATATGAGCTGCACCTCGGCCCTTCGATGTGCACTCGTAAATATCGTGAAGCTGTATGCTCGATAGAATGATAGCATGATGCGTCTGCCAATATGTATGAGACGCAGAGAGGTAGAATATGGAAATTTGCCAAACTCAGGCGCTCCATAAAGCCCATGTAGCATTGTACCAAGCCAGAGGGAAACCTCATTCAAAGAACACACAGGAGCAAGAGCGAAGCTACGCTATGAATAGGGTTTTCGCAAATTCAACAAAGAAATAACTGTGCAGCCTTGCGGTTCCTAATCCTCAGAAAACAAAAACCAAAGGAGAAAACAACTTGATTGTCAGCCCACCCTTCCTCGGTCCATAGGCGAAATCACCATAAACCGCCATGGGAGCTCGTCAACCTTATCATCCACTTCTCCCTACCGCCTCTATCCCATAATCTTCATATTTCCATTCCAAGCAAGAAAGCCAGGCAAAGCGGGACTAGGCAAAACTCTAGTATTTCCTTCATGATAGCGCGTAGTGGGATCCTATCCCCGAGTTAATTTCCATGCACGACGTACTGTCACACGTCGACCAAAAATATGGCCGGATGTGCTAGACACGCTTATTGTTTAAAACCCGCCGTGCTCCTTATCACTGGTCCTGATCAGCCTGTCCTGTCCCGCGTCTTCTTGCCGGCGAAGGGAACTGCTGAATCACCATCTCAAGGCTCTCAGTCAGACCGCCCATCAGCCGCCGAAACTCGTCCTTGACCTCTATCGAGTCCGCCACTCCCGACATGACTCTTTCGCTCGGTGGAGCGGGGGGCGGCGGCATGGGTCGCATCAAAGACGATACCGATCCCATGGATCCCATAGACCGCGGGGCCGCGGGATCCCGTCTCGAGGACGTGGTGCTGCGTGAAGTTCGCTGCTGTGGTTGTTGCAGCGGCATTCTGTACTCGTTGTCGGACGAGTACTCGTTGCTGCTGAGTGAATGGCTGGCTGAGTGATATCCCCTACTCCTCGTGCCGTTCTCTACCATTCTAGGACCGAGTTCTGCAGCATCCCTCGCCGAGAGCTCACCCATGCCGTTGGCGTATTCCGTGTCATCCGATACGTAGATGGATGGCTCTCGGTTGCTATAGGGCACGTATATGCTGGCATGGCGCTCCAGCTCAAATGGATTGTTGCCGCCGATGTCCGATCCGCTGATGCTGGCCGCGTCGGAGTGGGCGGTAGATGGTCGCGTTTCGTTTGTGGTGGGGTCTGGGATGCCCATGTCGAGATCGATGAGACTTCCCGATGACGCGCGATTGGGCAAGCTCTGTTGCGGGACAGCCAGCGAGTCGATGTCTGAGTATCCCTGCATGGACATAGACATAGGCATAGGCATAGGCATCGGATCGGTAGGATGATGTTGCAAACCGGGGCGTCCAGCTGAGCTCGGCGCAGACCGATCCTCGTTGAATGGGAAACGTGACATCTCGGGGTTTGCCGAAGCCGGAGGTGGCATGATAGGGAACTTCCAGTCCTGCGTCCTCCGGTTGATGTTGAACTGCTCCGGGTCGCTCAGGGGAGGCTTGTTGAAGTCCTGGGCATCTGCCAGGTCATAATCGACAGACGCGCGAGGGGCACCAGCTTTGATAGTCTCCATGTCTGCAAAATTGGCAAGGTCACCACCGTGGAGCGAGACATCGAGGTCGATCAAGGACTCTCGCAAATCGGAGTTGCCTTGGGATTCGTCTCGAAGGGGAAGATCGGAAGTAGGGAGGGGAGGTGGCAGGCGTCCGTAGTAGTTGCGCGAGTTCTCGTCGTATCCCGTAATAGTATTCGGATCGAAGAGCTTCTCGATCGGAGCCTTGAGAACCGGGAAGTTGGGCGGTTTCCGCCTCGGCTTGCCCTTCTGAGGTCTCGAGGTCTTCTCGGCAAAGCCTGCGTCGAATTCCACTTTGGATCCGTAGACGTCCAAGACGTCCTGCGCATCTGTGTCGCCGAATACCTGCTGGTCAAATGCTGCCGTCGTGCTAAAGTTCCACTCGTCGCTGGCCATGGCGGTCGAAGCGAGTTCCGAAGGTCCCTGGGCGCCACCGGGGGCAAAAAGAGACTTGCGGCTCCCTCCCTGTGCCTCCCATACCTTGAAGGCCTTAACAAGCATCGCGAGGGACGCGGTTGGGAATGCGGTGGCCGAGTCGAATACGTACGGGTGATGCTGGATCTGTTCGATCGTCGGACGCATGCGCGGGTTTTCCTCCAAGCAGTAAGCGACCAAGTTCTTCAGCGGTTCCGAATATTGGTCTCCCTCTAAGCGTGGCATGTGCTGCTTCAGATGCTTGCCCAGATAGCTGAGATCGCCGACGACATGGGTGTTGGGAGGGAGACCGGATGCTATCTCGTAGACCATGGACCCAAAGGCCCAAATGTCCACCTCTGTCCCGTATGTCGTCTGCTTGTCGAAAAGCTCCGGCGCCATCCAGTGAGGCGTCCCGATGAAGGTGGATCTCTTGTCGAATTTATTCTCGCATATGCCGGCCACGCCAAAATCGCAGAGCTGGACACTGCCTGCTTCGTGGATGAGGATGTTGGCGCATTTGATGTCTCTGTGGATGATACCCTGCTTATGCACCCAAAACATTGCTTCTGCTACCTCTCGCAGTATGGGAATAATCCACTTCTCCTGGAGGCCGCCTGGCGCGGTGGGTTTCATGAGTGTCGCTACACTTCCTCCGGCGCAATACTCCGTGATCATCCACATGGAGTGGCCAACCGGAAGGGCATCGATGACGAGGTTGATGTTCTTGGCGCCGCTGTTCCTCAAGAGCTTCAGCGCGTTAACCTCTTTGAGAAACTCCCCATACGTGTCTGCCAGCTTCGGGTTCAGCGTATCCGACTCCTCTATGTCGATGATCTTGACCGCCACGAGCTGGCCCGTCGTCATTGTAGTAGCCTTGTACACACGACCAAACGACCCCTTACCAATGAGTTCCGACAGGATATACGGAGGGACTTCCTGACCGGCTTGCGCACAGTCTTCGGAGACGGCCACCTGCATAGCCTTGGCATCTTCGATGGCTTTCTGTTTGGTGACGGAGTAATCCGGCCCACGAATCCCGAGCGTGGCCATGTTGACAACTGTCGAGCCCCTGGCAACGTCTTGACAGAGATCCTAAACTGTCTCGAGAGCCGCGGGTGACTTGCAGAAGGCAATATCCGAAACAAAAGCTGTTCCGCGGAGACTGAGTTGACCGTTTACCTCCCTAAAGACTGACTTGAAGGTTGGGGAATAGAGCACCGGGAAGAACGACCCGCCTCCGCCCGGTCGGGGGGTGTTTGGTGGGAACGACGCCTTCGGGATTCCCGGAATTCTAGGCCGAGGTATTACCCGATTTCCCGACTTCTTCTCGAGGAGGTGACCTGGAACGCCGAGTTGCCGCAGTTGGTCAATGCTTTGGCCGGCGGAACTGGTAGTGGGTGATCTGACAGCGGTCAATGTCGAGCTATAGGTGGCAGCGATGTCCCTTCCAGACGGCGATCCTGAGCTGCTCTCACCCTCAGTCTGCGGCTCGCGATTGCACGGCGACTTGGAGAACCGGCGAGAGATTGGAGGATACTGGAGCTGATATGCGCTGCGCAGGTCCGTTTCCGTAAACGAAGCCGGTGCCGGGGCAGGCGGAGCAGGCGAGATAGGCGAGGTAAACGAGGTAGACGGAGAAGATGGGAGGGGCTTGGTAGATTCTGGAAGCTGCGGCGGCGGGTAATTTGGTGGGGGTAGGGGGCTGTTTCGGGGAGTCGACCCTACACTAGCAGAAACGGCTTGTTTATGCGACTGAGTGGGTGGTCGTAACGGGGGCGTAGAAGATAACCTGGGAGGTTGCTGCCTATAGTGCTCGACTCCTGAACTTATTGTTGGCTCTAGCGGAGGGTGCGGCTGGAGGACTGACCCACCAATCCGAAACTTTGTGCAAGGCTGGTAGACCGCGGGGAGAGAGGGAACTGAGGGAGTTTCCTGTTTGTCGGCCGGGTAATTCTCTATACTAGCCGCAAGACATGCATGCCTGTGAGGTTGTTTCCCTTGTTCCGCTTGATCTTGTCCAGGTGCAAGAGTATCGTCTCTGTTATCGGGACCTCGGATAGACGTAGTAAGGCGTCTTAGTAAAGATCTTTGCTTAGGTTTCTCTATCGAGAAGATCGAAGCGACGGGGTCGGTATTTGCCCTTGTGCGTAAGAAGGCCCTCTTTGGGACTGGGAACCTCTCGGATGCTTTTCGAAACAGCTTAGGAAGTATTGGGCTTTGCTTCGGCAGGAGTTTCGGGAAGTCTATAGCGAGACTAGCTGGGAAGGACTGCCCCGTCTGTTGTGAAGGAGTGCCGTCGGGTGAAAAATATCGGGTGTGGATATTGGAACCTATTTTATGTCAATCAACCATGGAACAATATAATAAGTCAGCCATACTTACTTGCAGCCGTGGCGATATCCTTGATATCAAGGCCGGTTTCTTCCGGTTGGAGGTCTAGTCCACTCGATAAAGGGTTTGTACTCGCGTTTAAATAGCCCTGCGGCGAAGGGCTTTCAACCGGGGTAGGTAGGTAGATACCCTGTGAATGCGGACCTTCACTTGGGAGCAGGAGCCATCCGTCTTTGGAATTCTTCTCAATCCTAGGCGAAAGTTAGTAAGCACTGCAAAATACAAAGCAAATATCCAAACCAATGTAACCAAGAAACTGCAAATATCGTGCTGCTACTATTGGGAAGCGCTAAAAGA
>Ga0247774_1000175_pt1 | contig 30109 bp, 24 predicted proteins | sample UWRJL001104B6_FD_179933 | JGI IMG/M metagenome (GOLD analysis project Ga0247774, IMG submission 179933) | Plant litter microbial communities from Arlington Agricultural Research Station in Wisconsin, United States - UWRJ-L001-104B-6 | ecosystem: Environmental > Terrestrial > Plant litter >...
TGACGCCGGTCTGCTGCACCTGCGGTCGAGCAAGCCCGTGCACGTCATGGTCAAGCTCGACTACGACTCACTCGCCGCCTACCGGGGCGGGATCCCCGGGTACGGCGCCACGAGCCCCGCGGTGACCGGGCACGGGCTGGACCCGGCGAGCGCCGGCGCGCGGCGCTACCAGAACTACATCGGCGGTGTGGAGAACCGTTTCCGCGCCGCCCTGGACACGCGCGTGCCCGGCGCCAGGGCCGGTGGCGGCCTGCGGACGGTGTACGGCGGTCTCGCGGTGACGCTGCCCGGCGACAAGGTGCCCGACCTGCTCAAGCTGCCCGGTGTGGCCGCGGTACAGGAGGACGCGGTCGCCAGCCCGCTGACCGACTCCAGCCCCGGCTTCATCGGCGCACCGGCCATCTACCGGCAGCTCGGCGGCAGTGACAGCTCCGGCAAGGGGGTCATCGTCGGCGACCTGGACAGCGGAGCCTGGCCCGAGCACCCCTCGTACAAGGACAGCGGCAGGCTGCCCGCGCCGCCGGCCACCGCGGACGGTACGCCGCGGCAGTGCGACTTCGGCGACAACCCGCTGACGCCGGCGAACGACCCGTACGTCTGCGACCACAAACTGATCTCGGGTCAGCCGTTCCTGGACACCTACAACGCGGTCGTCGGCGGCGAGAAGTTCCCCGACAGCGCCCGCGACTCCGACGGGCACGGCACGCACACCTCGACCACCGCCGCCGGTTCGGCGGTGAGCCACGCGAACCCGCTCGGCATCGACCGCGGCGCCATCCACGGCATCGCGCCCGCCGCCCACGTCGCGGTCTACAAGGTCTGCGGCGCCCAGGGCTGCTTCCAGTCCGACTCCGTGGCCGCCGTGCAGCGCGCGATCCTCGACAAGGTCCGGGTGATCAACTACTCGATCTCCGGCGGCGTCGACCCGTACAGCGATCCGGTCGAGCTGGCCTTCCTCGACGCGTACGCGGCCGGTGTGCTCGTCGCGGCCTCGGCCGGCAACGACGGCCCCGGCGCGGGCACCGTCAACCACAACGGGCCGTGGGTCACCACGGTCGCCGCGTCCACGCAGCAGCGCGCCTTCCAGTCGACCGTCACGCTGCGAGCGGGTGGCGCGAGCCTGAGACTGACCGGCGCGACGATCACCAAGGGCATCACCTCACCGCTGCCGGTGGTGCTCGCGTCCGCGGCGCCGTACGGCGACCCGGACTGCGACACCGAGGCCGCTCCGGGCACGTTCACCGGCAAGATCGTCGCCTGCCGGCTGCTCAACCGCGGCCGGGTCATGAAGGGCTACAACGTCTTCAAGGGCGGCGCGGCCGGGATGCTGCTCTACAACAACACGCTGTCGCAGACGATGACCGACAACCACTGGCTGCCGACCGTACATCTGGAGAAGCCGCAGGCCGACCAGCTGCTGGCGTTCCTGGGCGGGCACGCCGGCACCACCGCGACGTTCCCCCAGGGGGCCAAGGCGAACGGTCAGGGCGACGTCATGACGGCGTTCTCCTCACGCGGTCCGGGCGGCGACTTCCTCAAGCCCGACGTCACCGCGCCCGGCCTGCAGATCATGGGCGGCCAGACGCCGGTGCCGGACGACCCCTCGCTGGGCCCGCCCGGCACCCTCTACCAGGTGATCGCCGGCACCTCGATGTCGGCACCGCACGTGACCGGGGCGGCGGCACTGCTGTTCGCCCTGCATCCGAGCTGGACGCCGGGGCAGGTCAAGTCGGCGCTGGAGACCACCGGAAAGACCTCGCTGGTCAAGCACGACCGCACGACGCCCGCCGACCCGTTCGACCTCGGTGGCGGCCGCATCGACCTCACCAGGGCCGGCGACCCCGGGCTGACCATCGACGAGACCGCGGCGAACTACGTGGCCTCGGCGACCGACCCGCTGCACCGGATCGACCTGAACGTGCCGTCGGTGAACGCCCCGGTGATGCCCGGCGCGGTCATGACCACCCGTACGGTGAAGAACGTCTCGGGACGGACGCTGACGTACCGCGCCTCGGGCACGACGGTCAAGGGCGCCTCGATCTCCGTCTCTCCCGGCACGTTCAGCGTCAAGCCGGGCAAGACCGCCCGGTTGCGGATCACGATCGCCGCGCCGGCGCTCGCCAACGGGCAGTACTTCGGCCGGGTCGACCTGCGGCAGCGGAACGGCGGCCACGACCTGCATCTGCCGGTCGCGTTCGTCCGCAAGCAGGGCGTGGTGAGCCTGAGCCAGACCTGCACGCCGTCGGCCATCGCGCTGAACAGCGGCCGTTCGACGTGCAGCGTCGACATCGAGAACACCTCGCTGGCCGACGCCAAGGTCATCGCCGCCAGCCACCTGGACTCGCGGCTGCGGCTGACCGCGGTGACCGGCGCCACGAAGGTGGGCGCGCACGACGTCGCGGTCCAGGCCGACCTGGCCCGCCGCCAGCCCGACAAACCGCAGATCGCCCCCGGGGCGACGCCGGCCGGCTACCTGCCGCTCGACGCCTTCGGCATCAGCCCGACGCCGATCGGCGACGAGCAGTCGATCAACCTCACCGTGCCGGCGTACACCTTCGCCGGTAAGACCTACACCCGCCTGGGCGTGGTCTCGGACGGCTACACGGTCGCCGGCGGCGCGACACCCGAGGACGTGGCCGCGACGCCGCAGACCCTGCCGAACCCGGCACGCCCGAACGGCGAACTGGCCCCGTTCTGGACCGACCTGGACGGCACCGGCGCCCCGGGTGTCTACACCGCCAGCCTCACCGACGGCACGAACGACTGGGTCGTCATCGAGTGGCGGCTCAACGTCTTCGGCACGAACAGCCAGCGGGTGTTCCAGCAGTGGATCGGCCTGAACGGCGCCGAGGACATCTCCTACGCCTACGATCCCGGCAACCTGCCGGCGGCGCCGCCCGCCGGCTACGGCCTCACGGTCGGCGCGGAGAACGACGAGGGCACGGCCGGATCCCAGATCTCCGGCACCCCGACCGAGGATCTCCGCGTCACCAGCGTGCCCGGGGCTCCGGGCGGCTCGCTGAAGTACTCCTTCACGCTGAAGGGCACCGGCCGCGGCATCGGCCCGGTGACGACCCTGGTCTCCACGCCGCTCGTACGGGGCGTGACCGCCGAGGTCGACAACATCACGGTGAACTGACCGATCGGCGGGGCCCGGTCTCGGCCGGGTCCCGCCGCGAGGCCCGCGTACGGCCGGGAGGTCGTTTGCTCGTCTACATCGTCCGGATCTCCGGCACGACAGCGGACTTCCGCGAGCGGCTACCCGTCATCGACGACGCTGCGCTCGTGCGTGAGCTTCCACCGGACCGGGTCGTCGTCACCCTGGCGTCGAGCGCCGACGTCCCCCGGCTCACCGCCCTGGAGGGCGTCGAGTCGGTGACCCGCGACCGGCTCGAACGGCGCCTGTGAGAACCGGGGAAGCTTTGCCGACGGATGCCGAGGTGTGGCAGCACCAGTGGTGGATCGATCCTCGGGAGTACACCCGGCATGAGGCTCGTCGTGGCCGCAGGTTCGCGTTCGTGAACCTCGTTCCGGCCCGTACCGCGCTCGTGGTGATCGACATGGTGCCGTTCTTCGTGTCCGGCAACCCCTACTGCCGTGGGGTCGTGCCGAACATCGGCGCCCTCGCCGATTCCCTCCGGGCGGTGGGCGGTACGGTCGCGTGGGTCCTGCCCGCGCTCGTACGGACGCCGGTGCTCGATGAGTTCTTCGGTACGGAAACGGCCGAGGCCTTCCGCGCGTCCGGCGGGACGGGACCGCTTGCCGAGCGGTTGTGGTCGGAACTGGTGGTCCGTCCCGGTGACGTGCTGGTGGAGAAAACGGCTCACAGCGCGTTCTTCCCCGGCCGGTGCGCCCTTCCGGGACTGCTGGACGAACGCGAGATCGACACCGTCCTGATCGGCGGCACCGTCACCAACGTGTGCTGCGAGTCCTCCGCTCGCGACGCCGCCACTCTTGGACTGCGGGTCATCCTGGTCGCGGATGCGAACGCGGCACGATGCGACCGGGACCACAACGCCACGCTGCACACCATCTACCGTTCCTTCGGCGACGTGCGCTCGACGTCCGACCTGCTCAAGATGGTCCAGGCCCCGGCGTGACGGGGACCGTCGCCCGCGGTCGATGAGACAGGGCAGGCGGCGGCACTGAGCCGTCCTTCCCTTCCTTCGCGGCGCCACCCGGGTGAACGGAGATCTTCACGGTCGCTTTGCGTCGCGATGGCGGTCCGCCGGTCCGGTCGCCTCGCCGCGCGTGCCGGACACGTGACCGGGCGGTCGCAGGGGTAAGAAGCCTGGTGGGCGATGGGGTGGTACGCGGATCCACGGGGACGCTCGTACAAACGACGGACCTGAGGCGCGGGAGAGCGCGCTCTCAGGCGGGGGGTAGGACGTGCGGGTACTGGGGATCAACGCCGTCTTCCACGATCCGGCCGCGGCGCTGGTGGTGGACGGGCGGATCGTGGCGGCGGCGGAGGAAGAGCGGTTCAGCCGGCGTAAACACGGCAAGCGGCCCGTGCCCTTCTCGGCGTGGGAGCAGCCCGTGCTGTCGGCGCGCTGGTGTCTGGCCCACGCCGGTCTGCGGGCCGAGGACATCGACCTCGTGGGCTTCTCCTATGACCCGTCGCTGGTACGGCCGGCCGGCGAGACGGGGCTGGAGGATCCCTGGGACCACCTGCGGACGATGTACGCGGAGCAGGCGCCGAGTCTCCTGGCCGACGCGCTTCCCGGGCTGGATCCGGGCAAGGTCCGGTTCGTCCCCCATCACGTCGCCCACGCCGCCTCGGCCACGCTCGGCCGTACGGGCAGTGTCCTGGTGTGCGACGGCCGTGGTGAGCGGGCCTCCCACCTGTCCGGACGCAACTCCGCCGACGGGCTGGAGGTGCTGGCGAGCCAGGATCTGCCGCACTCCCTGGGCCTGATGTACGAGGACCTCACCGAGCACCTCGGCTTCCTGCGGTCCAGCGACGAGTACAAGGTGATGGCGCTGGCCTCGTACGGGAAGCCGCGTCACCTGGAGCTGCTGCGTGCGGCCGTGCGTACGACCGAGGACGGCGGGTTCGTCACGGACGGGATCGACTGGCCGCGGCTCGCGCCGGCCCGCGCGCCGGGCGAACAGTGGACTAACGAGCACGCCGACCTGGCGGCGAGTGTCCAGCGCCGGCTCGAGGAGGTCCTGCTGGATCTCGCCCGCTGGCTGCACGAGCGCACCGGGGACCGCACGCTCATGATCGCCGGTGGCACGGGGTTCAACTGTGTGGCCAACACGGTGCTGGTGCGCCAGGGGCCGTTCGAGAACGTCTGGGTGCAGCCGGCCGCCGGCGACGCGGGCACGGCGCTCGGCGCGGCGGTGCATCTGGCGAACACCGGGCCGGTGGAGTTCGCTCCCGACCTGGGCCGCGACTGGACGGACGCGGAGATCGAGCAGGTCCTGCGGACCGCGCGCGTGCCGTACGAGCGGCCACCCGACGTCGCCGAGACGGTCGCCGAGACGCTGGCCGAGGACGGCATCGTGGCCTGGTTCCAGGGCCGCAGCGAGTACGGTCCGCGGGCGCTCGGGCATCGTTCCCTGCTCGCCCATCCGGGCCGCCGGGCCACGCTGGAACGGCTGAACGACGTCAAGGGACGCGAGCAGTTCCGTCCGGTGGCGCCGATGGTGGCGGCCGGCCGAGCCGGGGAGATCTTCGCGCGCGGTCCGCTGCCGAGCCCGTACATGCTGTTCGTGCACGACGTCGCGCCCGCCTGGCAGGACCGCATCCCGGCCGTCGTCCACGTCGACGGCACCGCACGGGTGCAGACCGTGGACGCGTCCGCCGAACCGCTCGTCGCCCGGATGCTCGCGGCCTTCGAACGGCGCACCGGCCTGCCCGTCGTGGTCAACACCAGCCTCAACACGGCGGGGCGTCCGATGGTCGACAGCCCGCGCGACGCGCTGGAGTGCTTCGGCGCCACGCCGATCGACCTGCTGGCGATCGGCCCCTTCGTCGTACGGAGGCCGGCGTGAGGTACGCCGTGGTGATCCCGACCCTCGGCCGTCCGTGCCTCGCCGACTGCCTGGCCGCCCTGGCGCGCTCGCGCGGCCCCGGACCCGAGGAGATCGTCGTCGTCGACGACCGGCCCGGATACGGGCCGCCTCTCGACGTGCCCGGCCGGGCCGTACGGACCGGCGGGCGCGGCCCGGCGGCGGCGCGGAACGCGGGATGGCGGGAGACCTCAGCGCCGTGGGTGGTGTTCCTGGACGACGACGTCCAGGTCACCGGGACCTGGCGTGAGGACCTGCGTCAGGACCTGACGAACGCCTCGCCGGAGATCGGCGGCGTCCAGGGGCGCATCACCGTGCCGCTGCCCGCCGACCGGCGGCCCACTGACTGGGAGCGCGGCACCGCCGGCCTGGCCGAGGCGTGGTGGATCACCGCGGACATGGCCTACCGGCGCGACGCCCTCATCGAGACCGGCGGTTTCGACGAGCGGTTTCCGCGCGCGTTCCGTGAGGACGCCGACCTGGCCCTGCGGACGGTGGACGCCGGCTGGTCCCTGACCAGGGGTAGGCGGCGCACGGTCCATCCGGTACGGGTCGCCTCGCGGTGGGCGAGCCTGCGGTCGCAGGCGGGCAACGCCGACGACGCGCTCATGCGCGCGATCCACGGGCCCGGCTGGTACACCCGGGCCGGCGCCGCCCCGGGCCGTCGCGGACGTCACCTGGCGATCACCGCCGCCGGGGCGCTCGCCGCGGGCCTGGCCCTCGCCGGCCGTCCCCGCGCCGCCGCGCTCGCCGGTGCCGGTGCGCTCGCGGGGATCGCCGAGTTCGCCGTGGCCCGGATCGCTCCCGGCCCGCGGACCCGTGACGAGATCCTCACGATGGCCGCCACCAGCGCGCTCATCCCGCCGTTCGCCACCGGGCACTGGCTCCGCGGGACGTTGGCGGCCCGCCGTGCGCGGTCCTGGCCCGGACCGGCGAAAGCCGTGCTGTTCGACCGCGACGGCACGCTCGTCCACGACGTCCCCTACAACGGCGACCCCGGCAAGGTCACCGCCATGCCCGGCGCGGTCGAGGCGGTCCGGCTGGCGCGAACGGCGGGTCTGCGCACCGGCGTGGTCTCCAACCAGTCCGGCATCGCCCGCGGCCTGGTCACCGAGGACCAGGTCGACCAGGTCAACGAACGTGTGGAGGAACTGCTCGGCCCGTTCGGCACCTGGCAGGTGTGCCCGCACGCGGGCGGGTGCGGGTGCCGCAAGCCCGCGCCCGGGCTGGTGGTCCAGGCCGCCAAGGCGCTGGGCGTGCGTCCCGAGGAGTGCGTGCTGATCGGCGACGTCGGCTCCGACGCCGCGGCCGCACGCGCGGCGGGCGCGCGCAGCGTGTTGGTCCCGACGCCCGGCACCCGGGCCGAGGAGCTCCTGGGGGCGCGGGTGGCCGCCTCCCTCACCGACGCGGTGCGCTTCGCGCTCGGGCAACGCCGATGAGGACCCTGGTCGTACGCCTCGACAACGCGGGCGACGTGCTGCTGTGCGGCCCGGCGGTACGCGCGATCGCCGCGGGCTCGCCGGGCGTGACGCTGCTCGCGGGGCCGCACGGCGCCGACGCCGCGCGCCTGCTGCCCGGTGTCGAGGAGGTACTGGTCTGGCACGCGCCCTGGGTCGGCTTCGATCCGCCGCCGGTGGACCGTGCCGAGGTGGCGGACCTGGTCACGCGCCTCGCCGGGTTCGACCGGGCGCTCATCGTGACCTCCTTCCACCAGTCTCCGCTCCCGTGCGCCCTGCTGCTCCGCCTGGCCGGCGTCGGGCACATCGCGGCGATCAGCGAGGACTATCCCGGGTCGCTGCTCGATGTCCGGCACCGGGTCGAGGACGACATCCCGGAGGCCGAACGTGCCCTGTCCCTGGCCCGCGCGGCGGGTTTCGCCCTGCCACCGGGCGACGAGGGCCGCCTCGCCGTCCGCCGGCCGCTGCCTCGCGCCCACCCCATCACCGGCCCGTACGTCGTCCTGCATCCCGGAGTCTCGGTGTCCGCCCGCGCCTGGCCGGAGGCGCACTACGTCCGTGCCGTGCGCGATCTCGCCGCGCGCGGGTGGCGGCCGGTGGTGACCGGCGGCCCCGCGGAGCGGGCGCTGACCGCTCGTGTGGCCGGCGACGCCGGGCTGGACCTCGGCGGCCGTACGACCTTCGCCGAGCTGGCCGCCGTCCTGGACGGCGCCAGCGCGATCGTGGTCGCCAACACCGGTCCCGCGCACCTGGCCGCCGCCGTCGGCACCCCGGTCGTCTCGCTGTACGCGCCGGTGATCCCGGCGGTGCGCTGGGCGCCGTACCGCGTGCGGCACGTCCTGCTCGGCGACCAGGAGGCGGCCTGCCGCGGCACCCGTGCGCGTGAGTGCCCCGTACCCGGGCATCCGTGCCTGACGTCGGTGGATCCGGCCGACGTGGTCGCCGCGGTCGAGGAGATCGCCGTCGAGGAGATGACGACGACGTGAGGATCCTGCTCTGGCACGTCCACGGCTCCTACACCACGGCCTTCGTCCAGGGCGGGCACGAGTACCTGATCCCGGTGACGCCCGACCGCGGTGCGTACGGGCTCGGCCGGGCCCGTACGTGGGACTGGCCCGCCTCCGTCCGCGAGGTCCCCCTGGACCTGATCGCCGCGGCCGAGCCCGACGTGGTCATCCTCCAGCGGCCGCACGAGCTGGAGCTCATCCACCCGCTCGGCGACGTTCCGATGATCTACCTCGAACACGACGCGCCCTGGGGCGACGTCCCTCTCACCCGGCACCCGCTGGCCGACCGGCACGACGTGCACCTCGTGCACGTCACGCACTTCAACGCCTTGTTCTGGGACGCCGGATCCACGCCGGTGACCGTCATCGAGCACGGCGTCGTCGACCCGGGGCCGCGGTGGACCGGCGAGATCCCCCGCGCCGCCGTGGTCGTCAACGAGCCGCTCCGGCGCGGGCGTTACGTCGGCACCGACCTGCTGCCGCGGCTCGGCGCGCCGCTGGACGTGTTCGGGATGAAGGTGAGCGGGCTGACCGGCTGTCGTACCCATGAGGACCTTCCCCAGGACCGGATGCACACCGAGCTGGGACGGCGCCGGGTCTACGTCCACCCGATCCGGTGGACCTCGCTCGGCCTGTCGCTGCTGGAGGCGATGCATCTGGGCATGCCGGTCGTGGCGCTGGCCACCACCGAGGCCGTCGAGGCGGTCCCGCCGGAGGCGGGCGTGGTCTCGACGCGGATCGACGTGCTGCGCGCGGCGATCAAGAGGTTCCTCGACGACCCCGCCGACGCCGCCGAGACCGGCGGAGCGGCCCGCAGGCGCGTGCTCGAACGGTACGGTCTGCGCCGGTTCCTCGGCGACTGGGACCGCCTGCTGCTGGAGGTGACCCGGTGAGACTGGTCGTGCTCCGTGCCCTCGGGCTCGGCGACTTCCTCACCGGGGTGCCCGCCTACCGGGCGCTGCGCGCGGCGTTCCCCGAGCACGAGACCGTCCTGGCCGGGCCGGCCGTGCTGGCACCGCTGGTCGCGCTGACCGGAGCGATCGACCGGGTGCTGCCGGTGGGTGAGCTGGAGCCCGTCGCCTGGACCGGTACGCCTCCGGACGTCGCCGTCGACCTGCACGGCAACGGCCCGGCGAGTCACCGGGTCGTGGAGTCCCTGGCCGCCCGGCGGACCATGCTGTACGCCTCGCCCCAGGCTCCGGATGTGAACGGGCCGTGGTGGGCGCCGGTCGAGCACGAGGTCGTCCGGTGGTGCCGGCTGCTGGAGTGGTACGGCATCCGTACGGACCCCGGCGATCTGTCGCTGGCGCCGCCCGCCGCCGCTGGCCCGGCCGGCGTCATCGTGCTGCACCCCGGCGCGGCGAGCACGGGGCGCCGCTGGCCCGCGGACCGCTTCGCGGCGGTCGCCCGCGCGCTGACCCGCGACGGGCACCGCGTCGTCGTCACCGGCTCCCCCGCCGAACGATCGCTGGCCCGGTCGGTCGCGGACGGCGCGGAGCTGCCCCCCGGAGCCGTGCCCGTCACCGGGCTGCTCGACCTCGCCGCGCTCGTCGCGTCGGCGCGGGCCGTGGTCTGCAACGACACCGGCGTCTCCCACCTGGCCACGGCCTACGGCACGCCGTCGGTCACTCTCTTCGGGCCGGTCTCGCCGGCCCTGTGGGGACCGCCGCCGGGCCGATCCCGGCACGTGGCGCTGTGGCACGGCACCGGTGACCGGCCCGGGGACGCCCACGGCGCCGCGACGGACCCACGGCTGCTGAGGATCTCCGTCGAGGAGGTCCTGGCGGCCGTGACGGGCCTGCTCGCCCGGTCGCGAACGTCTCCGGGCACCCGTTGATCAGGTGCTGCTGACCCGCCCGCCGGCCCCGACGCCGAGTTCGCCCGCGAACCAGTCGACCGTACGGCGCAGGCCGTCGACGCTGGGCACGCTCGCCTGCCAGCCCAGGCGCTCACGGGCGAGGGTGGTGTCGGGCCGGCGGACCATCGGGTCGTCGGTCGGGCGTGCCACGAAGACGACGGGCGACTCCGAGCCGGCCAGGTCCCGGATCACCTTGGCCAGGTGGAGCACGGTCAGCTCCTCGGGATTGCCGATGTTGACCGGCCCGGCGAAGTCGTCGCGGGCCATGGCCAAGATCCCAGAGACCGTGTCGTCGACGTAGCAGATCGACCGGGTCTGGTTGCCGTCGCCCGTCACCGTCAGCGGCTCCCCCGTGAGCGCCTGGCGGACGAACGTCGGGATCGCCCGCCCGTCGTGCGGGCGCATGCGCGGGCCGTAGGTGTTGAAGATCCGTACGATGCCGGTGTTCACGTCACGGCTGTTGCGGTACGCGGTGGTCAGCGCCTCGGCGTAGCGTTTGGCCTCGTCGTACACGCTGCGCGGGCCGACCGGGTTGACGTTGCCCCAGTAGTCCTCGCGCTGGGGGTGGCGCAGCGGGTCGCCGTACACCTCGCTGGTGGAGGCCAGGACGAACCGCGCGCCCTTCTCGCGGGCCAGGCCGAGCGCGTGCAGTGTGCCGAGGCCGCCCACCTTCAGCGTCTCGATGGGCAGCTTGAGGTAGTCGGCCGGTGAGGCCGCCGACGCCAGGTGCAGGACGAGGTCGACGTCGCCCGACACGTGGACGAACCCGGTCAGGTCGCATTCGGTGAGCCGGAAACGCGGCTGGTCCATGAGGTGCGCGACGTTCTGGGGTGAGCCGGTGAGGAAGTTGTCCATGCAGGTCACCGAGGAGCCCTGCGCGAGCAGCCGTTCGCAGACGTGGGAGCCGAGGAACCCGGCGCCTCCGGTGACCACCGCGTGCTCGATCACTCACCATCACCTCCGAGGATGACCCCCGCCGTCTCGCGGACGCGCGCGACGAGGCGGCTGGTCGACCGGCCGTCCAGGTAGGGCAGCAACACGACCTCGCCGCCGTGGCGGCGTACCGTCTCCGCCTCGACCAGGTCGACGCCGGAGTAGTCGGCGCCCTTGACCCACACGTCGGGTCGGAGCCGTTCCAGCACCTCGACCGGCGTGAGCTCGTCGAAGACCGCGACGGCGTCGACGCACTCCAGCGCCGCCAGCACCCGCGTACGGTCGGCGAGCGGCACGAGCGGGCGGTCCGGGCCCTTCAGCCGGCGTACGGAGGCGTCGGAGTTGACGCAGACCACGAGGCAGTCCCCCAGGCGCCGCGCCTCGCGCAGCATGCTGACGTGACCGGCGTGGAGCAGGTCGAAGCATCCGCCGGTCGCCACCACGCGCCCGCCGCCGTCGCGGGCCCGCCGGACGACGTCCCACGGGCCGTCGCCCTCCGGCGCGGCGCCGGCGGAATCCTCCGGGCGCCCGTACGCCCCGGTGCCGTCGGCGGCGGACACTCCGCCCGCCGCGACGAACGCGCTGGCGCACCGGACGGCCTCGGTCACCGCCTCGGTGACCACTCCTCCGCCGTGCAGCACATGGGCGGCGGCGGCCGCGAAGCAGTCGCCGGCGCCGCAGCCGTCCGCCCGGAAGTGGGGCGACAGCCGGGGTGCCGGAGAGACGTACGGAGCCCGTTCGCCGACCGACAGCAGGGCACCGCGCTCGCCGAGGGTCACCGCGACGCCGGTGACCCGCCATCGGCCGACGAGCGCGGCGGCGTCTCTGGCCGCCTGGGTGAGCGGGCCGGCCGCCGCGCCGTTCGCGTTTCCGGCGAGGGCGCGCGCCTCGGCGTGGTTCGGTGTCACGAGACGCGCGCCGGGCAGCGGCACCGCCCCCAGCGGGTGGGGGTCCCAGATCACCGGCACGCGGTCCGGCAGGCTCGCGAGCGACCGCCGCAGCCCGGGGTGGGCGGCGACGCCGCGCCCGTAGTCCGAGACCAGGACGGCACCGGCCTGCCCGAGCACCTCGGTCACGCGGGGGGCGAGCGGGCCGCCGGTCACGCGCCCGTCGCCCTTGTCGATGCGGATGAGGGACTGCCCGGCGGCCCGGACCCGGATCTTGCAGGAGCTCGTACCGGACATCGGCAGGCGAACGACCTCGGCGTACGCCGAGATCAGCTCTTCCAGGCGCCGCCCGGCCCGGTCGTCGCCCGTCGCGGTGATCAGCACGACGTCGTGTCCGGTCAGCCCGGCCGCGAGCCTGGCGGCCAGGCCCGCGCCGCCGGGCCGCTCGTGCTCGCGCACGCAGTCGACGACCGGAACCGGCGCGTCCGGGCTCAGGCGTTCGGCCGTGCCCTCGAGGTCGACGTCGAGCAGCGCGTCGCCGATGACCACCAGCGGTCCACCGCTCATGAGGCCTCCCTCGCGCCTCCCTCGCCGCCGTCGGCTGGCCGCCCGGCCCGGCGTACAGCGGTGTCGACGGCCGCGCAGAGCATGTGGATGGCGGCGAGGTGGACCTCCTGGACGGTCGCGGTGCACGACGCGTCGACCGTGACGGCGTCGGCGCAGACGCCGAGGAGCGGGTTGGGCGCCGGCCCGGTCAGTGCCCAGGACCGTACGCCGATCTCGGCGGCGGCCTTGGCCGCGGCGATCACGTTGCGGCTGCCGCCGCTCGTGGAGATGCAGATCAGCACGTCGCCCGGGCGACCGTGCGCGCGTACCTGCCGGGCGAACATCTCCTCGGGCCCGTAGTCGTTGACGATCGCGGTCAGCGCCGGGACGTCGGCGTGCAGCGCGATGGCCGCGAACGGCCGCCGCTCGTCCTCGTACCGGCCGACCAGCTCGGCGGTCAGGTGCTGCGCCTGCTCGGCACTGCCGCCGTTGCCGCAGGCGAGGAGCCGCCCGCCGCCCTCCAGGACGCCGGCGAGCAGCCGTCCCCATTCCTCGATCCGGGACGTCTGGGCGTCGAAGCCGCGCAGCGCGGCCCGCAACGCGCTCAGGTGGGAGTCGATCCCCTCGCTCCGGCCGATCATGAGCGTGCTCTGTCCACGACCGCGTCCGGTGTGCACGCGGTGGCGACCAGCCGTTCGTAGACGGCCTCCGTCTCCGCCGCGACCCGGCTCCACGGATAACGATCACGTACGTGCTCGGCCGCCGCGGTGCCCAGCGAGCGGCGCAGGGCACGGTTCGCGTGGAGCCGGCGCAGGAGTTCGGCCAGCGCCGCGGGCCGCCGCGCCGGCACGTGCAGCCCGGTCACCCCGTCGACCACGGTGTCGAGGTGACCTCCCACCGCGGATGCGATCACCGGCACGCCGCAGGCCATCGCCTCGACCGGCGCGATGCCGAACGGCTCGTACCAGGGGACGGAGACGGCCACGTCGGCCGACCGGATCAGGGAGGGCATGTCGTCGTGGGCCACCCGCCCGACCAGGATCACCCGGTCGGCGACGCCCTGGTCCTGGGCGAGACGGGTCAGGCGGCGGGCCTCCGCGTCGCCGCCCAGGAAGCGATGGTCCGGGCCGCCGGCGACGATCAGCTCGGCGGACGGCAGGTGCCGCAGCGCCGCGATGACCGTGTCGACGCCCTTGCGCGGCACCAGCCGGCCGAACGTCACGATGCGGAACGGCGCGTCGCCCCGCTCCGCCGCCGGCCCTTCGGGCCGGAAGTCCTCGGTGTTGACCCCGCATGGCACGACGAAGACGTGATCGGGCGCCACTCCGTACGCGGTCAGCTCTCTCACCTCATCGGTGCACGTCGCGATGACCGCGCTCGCTTCGCGTGCGATCGCGCTCTCCAGACGGATTCGGCTCGGGGGGCTGGTGTCGGCCTCCGCCTGATAGCGGCGTTTGACGCTGCCGAGCGCGTGAAAGGTCTGGACGACCGGGACGCGATGGGAGCGAGCTCCTTTGAGAGCCGCGACACCGCTCATCCAAAAGTGCGCGTGCACGACGTCCGGTGGCCGGGTCAGCCACCGCCGGGACAGGTGCACGGCGAAGTCGCCCATGTACGCGAGCAGCTCGTCCTTGGGCACCCGTCTCGGTGGACCGGCCGGGACGTGCTCGACGCGGACACCGGGTGCGAACGCCACCGACTCGGGCAGATCGGGGCTGTCGCGCCGGGTGAACACCACCACCTCGTGTCCGCGCCGCCCCAACGCGGCCGCCAGCGCTCCGACGTGGACGTTCTGGCCGCCCGCGTCGGGGCCGCCCAACTCCGCGAGCGGGCTGGCGTGCTCCGAGACCATGTCGATCTTCACCCGGTCACTCCTTTATCAGGCGGCTGTATCGACACGATTACCAAATCCCGTACCGCCAAACGGTCACTTATCACGCCAAATGATGATCGACTCGTTAAGCAAAAATTCGGTCATTTCCCTATTGCCGGGCAACGCCTTCACCGGGGGCGGAAAGGGACGTCATCGACGCACGGAATTCACCGGGTCACGCTTTGCCATTGATGTCTTTAACCGCGCATTGCGTGCCGTGCCGCAGGGGTCACGGCGTTTCCTCGGCCAGCCGCCGGATCCCGCGTTCGACCGCCCGTGGCACCGGGCGGCGCTGGGTGAGCGCCGCCGGCATCCGGACCACCGCGGCCAGCAGAGCCGCGCGGGCGTCACCGTCGCGCACCGCCGCCGCGCCCATGCGCGCGGTCTCGCGCAGCGCGATGAGTCCCGGGCGCCGCATCCACGCCGTCAGCACCGTGTTGCGCAGTTCGGCGCGGCGCCGTTCGCGTGGCGCCGGCCGGTGCGGTGAGGGCTCGTGCACCGCGACGATCTCGGGCACGTAGCACCGGGACCACCGCGCGGCCGCCAGGTCGTAGGCGAGCAGCCGTTCCTCGCCGACGAAGAAGAGCAGCGAGCTGAAGCCGCCGGCGTCGAGGAACGCCCGGCGCCGGACGATCGTGGCACAGGCCAGGAAACCGAGGACGGAGGGGCCGGGCAGCCCCGGCTCGGCGGGCAGGGGCGACGCGGCCATCGCCGCGTTGACCGGGTCGGGAACGCGTTCGGGGCCCACGAGGATCCGGGCGGCGATCAGGCCGAGCCGGGGATGGGCGTCGAACAGGTCGGCGGCGTGCTCCAGTCCCCCCGCCTCCCACCAGGAGTCGTCGTCGCTGAAGGCCACGTACGGCGTCCGGGCGAGATGGACGCCGATGTTGCGGGCGACCGCGCCGCGGTTGCGGCCCAGGGGGACGACACGGACCTCGGGGTGGGCGGCCTCGACGGCCGCGGTGGTGCCGTCGGTGGAGCCGTTGTCGACCACCACGATGGCCGGGGCGGTGGGCAGGGAGCGAAGGCGGCCGAGCGTGCACAGCAGCTCGGCACGCCTGTTCCGGGTGATGACCACGACGGTGAGACGGTTCATCGGCGACCTCCCTGGCCGGTCTTCCGGCGGCCGGGTCCGTCTCCTGCCGCCGGGCCGGGTCCACGCGGGTCTCACTCCAGCCTCCTGGGACGGGTCGCCTCCCGTACGTCCCAAGAGGCCCTTTCCTCCACCGGGACGGCGCCGTGACCGGGGACGAACGACCCGTTTTGTGATCAGGGGCGGGGGTAGCGGTCCAACGAGGCCGCCCGGCGCAGCCGGTGACATCGCAGCTCACCCTCCGGAGGAGGGAGGATCACCATGAAACTCCTACACCGAAGAAGACGCGTCAAAGAGCCCGAACCGCGCTTCCGGATGCGCCTTGAGATGCCGCCGGCCCCGAAGCCGCGGGGCAGACGACGGAAGACTCCCCGCGACCCCGGCGGTCACTCCGGCCTGTGGCCGGATCTGTGGACCGAGCACCGATGCGGGCCGCACGACCACCCGTGAGCGCCCCCGCGCGAAGGACGGTCGAGATCGCGCGGTGAGTCATCGGTGGGCACGCGACCAGAGCGCCGTCCAGCCGCCCGCGGCGAGCCATGAGGTGGGGACGCGCAGGCCGTGCTCGGCGATCTCGTCCGCGAACGCCTCGGTGTCGGCGCCCAGTTCGCGGGCGGCGGGGAGCGCCCGCTGCCAGGGTCCGTTCTCCTCATCCAGGGTCGTGGCGGGATACCCGGGGACGGCGACGGCGCCCGGCGGGGCCACGGACGTGAGAGCGATCGCCGGCGCACGGCAGGTGATCATGACGGCGAGCGCGCAGAGCAGTGGCCGGGGCGGCCGGTCGCCCAGGCCACGAGCGATCACCGGATCGTCTCGGTGCGCGAGCCGGCCGATCGCCCGGCGCGTCCGGCGTGCCGTCAGGTCCAGCGCGTGGACGTCCGCGACCGCGGGCAGCGTGATGAGCCTGCGCAGCGATCGGGTCAGGGGAGGCTCGCCGAGCAGCGGCTCGAAGCGGCGGCGCAGGGCCGGGTCGAGGGCCTCGACCGCGGTCCTCAGCGGACGGACCGCGCCGGCGTCCCACAGGCGATCCAGGTCGAGGACGCCGGTGTCCAGCGCGCGCCGGCACGCCTCGGCCAGCTGTACCGGTCCGAGGCGGCGCAGCCGGCCCAGGGCGGCGTCCGGGGAGGTGCCCGCGAGGAGCGCGAAGGTCGCGATCGTCTCCTCCCCGACCTCCTCCTCCCAGGCCCGGTGGGCGAGCGTCCCGAAAGCCTCGCCGGCCTCCTCGACCAGGCGGGTTCCCGAACGCCGCCGGGTGGGCGGGTCGGGCCGGCTCTTCTCCGGCGGGTCGGTCTCGTCGGCCACCCCGCCGGGAAGCGTGGCGACCCAGTCACGGAAGCGCTGCTCCAGAACCTCTTCCGGCGCCTCGTTGAACCGCGCCGCGATCTCGTCGATCCGCCATCCGCGCGCGGTGGGCCGGAGCCGGCGCAGCTCGGCGTTGAGAAGGAGGGACCCGTCCGTGCCGTACAGGCCGATCAGCACCGACCGGCCCGCTCTGGCCTCCTCGATGAAGTACGACCCGGCGATGCAGTTGCCCATGTAGTCCGACCACTCGGCCAGCGTGCGCGCGTCGCGTGCCACGCGCAGGCGCGTGCCGGTGCCCGCGACGACCGTTCCGTCCAGGGCGACGAGCGCGGGCGGCACCGCGAACCGGCCGGTGAGGGCCGCGGCGATCGCGGTGTCGGCCAGCAGACCGTCGGTGAAGGCGCGCCAGGTCCGGGCCCCCTTGGGCGGGACGCCGCCGAGCGCGACGAGCTGCGCGGCGCCGGAGACGGCCAGCGTGATGGAGTCCAGGCGCGGGGAGAGCGGCTCGGCCTCCGGCGGTGGTGGATCGTGGTCGAACCAGGGCGCTCCGGTGCCGGGCGTGGCCCGCGCGGCGTCGTGCCCGTACAGCAGGGCCAGAGCGTCGATCAGCTCCGCGTACCAGAGCAGGTCGCCGACCATCTCCAGGTCCGCGGCGGCCGCACCCGGCGCGGCGGCGAGCCTGCGGGAGAGCGAGTCCCCGTGCCCCAGGAGCGCGGCGGTCCAGGCAGGGATGCCGCCCCACTCGCCGGGCGGCCGGGCGGAACCGTAGCCGGCGCCCTCACGCCAGCTCCGCAGGTCAGACGCCGCCCAGGTCCGGACCACCCCGTCACGGACCCCCACCGATCCCTCGATCAGCCTTTCGGTCTCCCCGACGATCACGAGGGCGAAGTCACGCGCGCAGGCGAGCCGGGGCCGGATATAGGCGGCGAACTTGGCGTCTTTCGGCTTCCCGTCGTTCAGCCGGCGATGAATGTGGCGCACATAGGCGCCCGGACGGGCCGGCAGACCCGTCAGGCCCGGCACCTTGCGCCCGGACCGGACCGCGTCCCGGCCGGGCAGCTGGGCCCGGGCGGCGCCGAGCAGTGCGGCGGACCGCGCCAGCCCCTCTTCCAGGCCGTGATCGGCGACGGCCACCGCGGTACGGAGCAGGGCGGTCGCCGCGAGCGCGTCCGGGACGAGCCGGCCGAACAGGTCGTGCCAGTACCGCTCGGGCGGCATCCATCGCGCGGCGTCGGCGAGCGACGGCTCCCGGCCGAGATCGGTCCTGAGCCGCTCCAGGAGCAGCTCGTCGTCGGCTCGGCTACGGCGCTCACGCAGGTCCTCGGCCCGATCGCGGCGACTCTGGCTCGCCAGCCGCCGTTGCTGCCGCGCGGTCCCGGCGTGACGCTCCAGCACCTGCGCCCAGAGATCCAGGACCAGCGGCAGCCGGCGCGCCCGGGATACCGGCTCCAGCACCTGGCGGAGGTGCTGCGCGAGCGCCGAGGGCGGACCGCCCGGAATGAGGTCGACGTCGGGGGGCGCCGACAGGGCGAGGACCTGCTCCAGCTGCTCAGGTCCGAGCACGTCGCTCGCCGCCGACGCCAGGTGCAGCGCCGCCCACCGGCCCTCGCCGATCGCCTGAGCCGCGGCGGCGCCCACCCGCTTGGTCACGGTGGGACCGAAGAGCGCCACGAGGAACCCGGCCCGATCACCCAGCCGGCCGGTGTTCTCCAGGCCGAGCACCCGCAGCGCGGCCAGCACGGCGTCCCGCTGGTCCTCGCGCGCCCCGGCCAGGCGCGCGGAGCGAAAACCCGGCCCGAGGTCGACGCCCGCGCCGGCCACGACGACGCCGCCGGCCCGCACGAGGCGGCTCAGCTCGGCGACCGCGCTCCGTACCTGTTCGTCGTCGGCTCCGGCCGGTCCCAGGGCGACGGCCGCCCCCGCGACGGACTCCCCGACCGGGACGGGACCCTCCGGCCCCGGAAACCACGCACGCAGACCCGAGGCCACCACGCCACCCGCGAGCCTGATCCTCATGCTGATCATCATGACCGACACCACCGCCCCGGCCAACGCGGTTTCCGCCGCCGTTCCTCACCACGGCACCGTGGTGCCGTCCCAGGACAGGAACTCGCCGTTCGGGCCGTCGTCCGGCAGCTGCGCCAGCATGACGGCGCCCGCCGCGGCCTCGTCCGGGTCTCCGTCGCTGTTCGCGGCGCGCGCGTTGAGGCCGGTCCTGCGCAGGCCGGGCGCGAGCGCGTTCACCTTGAAACCCTCGTCGGCGAGTGCCTGGGCGTAGAACACCGTCAGCGCGTTCAGCGCCGCCTTAGAGGAACGGTAGGCGGCACCCGTACCCGCCTCCGGGAACTGCCGCGCCGGGCCCGTGCTCCAGCCGAGCGACCCGGTCCCGCTGGAGATGTTCACGACCCGGGGCCGGGCGGACCGACGCAACGCCGGCAGGAACGCGTTGGTGACCGCGAGCACCCCGAACAGGTTCGTCTCGTACGTGCGGCGGAAGCCGTCGAGGTCCGCCTCGACCGCCCGATGGTCATCGACCATGATGCCGGCGTTGTTGACCAGGATGTCGAGGTGCGAGACCTGCCGTGCCGCCTCGGCGACGCTGGTCTCGTCGGTCACGTCGAGGACCAGCAGCCGGGCGTCGCCGCCGATCTCCTCGACCGCCCGCCGTCCTCGTTCCGCGTCGCGCGAGCCGACGTGTACGGTCATCCCGGCGTCCGCGAGCCGCTGTGCGATCGCCTTACCGATGCCCTTGTTGGCACCGGTGACGAGTGCCGTGGAATTGTTCATGGTGCCGACGATGCCGCCGGTGGACCGGCCCGATCCAGGCATAATCGATACCTGGCACCCAGGAGGTGACCCATGGCGAGACAGGAGCTGGCCCGTTTCCTGCGCGACCGCCGGGAGGACCTGCGCCCCGCCGACGCCGGCCTGCCCGCGGGCCCGCGCCGCCGTACGCCCGGCCTGCGCCGGGAGGAGGTCGCCTTCCTGGCCGGCATGTCCGTCGAGTACTACGCCCGGCTCGAGCAGGCCCGCGGGCCGCACCCCTCACCACGGATCCTGGAGGCCATCGCGGGCGCGCTCCGGCTCACCCCGGCCGAGCGGGCCCACGTGTTCCGGCTGGCCGGCGCCAGCCCGGCACCGCCGCCCGGCCCGTCGCGCCGGGTCCGCCCGTACGTCGCCGAGCTGCTGCACCGGATGCCCGAGGCGGCGGCCGTCGTGACCGCCGCGACGTACGACGTGATCGCCTGGAACCCGCTCGCCGAGGCGCTGCTGGGAGGGTTCGGCGAGGAGCCCAACCTGGCCCGCCGGCGTTTCCTGCACGGTGGCCCGCTCGTGAGCTCGGCCACCGAGGAGTTCGCCGACATCGCGGTGGCGCGACTGCGCGCCGCCGCCGACCGTTACCCCCGGGACGAGCGGCTCGCCCGCCTGCTGGCCGACCTGCGCGCCGGCAGCGAGGAGTTCGTCACGGTCTGGGACACCAATCCGGTGCGCGTCCCCGGCCACCGGGCCAAGACGATGGAGCATCCGAAGGTCGGACCGGTACGCCTCAACTGCGACGTGCTCGCGGTCCCCGACGACGACCAGCAGGTCGTCTTCGTCACCGCGGACCCGGGCACGCCCTCCGCCCGTGCCCTGCGTCACCTGCTCGGGGCCACGGCGTCGGCGCGCTCGTGAGACAGCCGTCCCTCGTCGACGTACGATCCCCGCGCCTGAGATCCGTCAGCTCTCGGGACGGCGGGCGGCGACGAGCACCGGGCCGCCCGCGGCGGTGGGGAAGCGCTGGATCTCTCGCAGTCCCGAAGAGGTGAGGGTCGCCGTCATCCGATCCGTGTCGTAGGCGTTGCCGCCGTGCAGGACGGCCGTCCAGCGGGCGACCGCCAGCCGCAGCGCGTCCTCGGCGGCCGGGTTGGTGCCGGCGACGATCCACCCGCCGGGGCGCAGGGCGTCGATCAGGCGCGGCAGAGCCGCGCTCAGCGCCGTCTCGGTCAAGAAGGGCGCCGGCAGCCATACCAGGTCATACGCCGCCTGCTCGGCCAGCTCCGCGACGTCCAGCCGGCGCACGGACACGCGGCCGGCCACCTCGCCCGCCCCGGCCAGCTCGCGCCGGGCGAGGTCGAGCACGCGGTCCACGATGTCGATCCCGAGGATCTGGGCGCGGGGGAACGCCTGGGCCAGCGCGACGGCGAGTGCCGCCACGCCGGTCCCCACGTCGAGGACGCGGGCGCCCTCGGTCTCCAGGCGGCCGGCCAGTCCGGGCAACCGGGGGACGATCTTGGTGGCGAGCGCGTGGCCGGTCGCGGCGGACGCCCGCCCCTGGCTCAGCAGGACCTCGTCGTCATGGCCGGCCCAGCCCTCGTTCGTACGGTCGTTCCCCTCGCGCGCCGCCGCGGAGACGGCCTGCCGCAGGGAGCCGAGCCGGGCCGCCACGGCGCTCGGCGCCGTCGGTCCGGCGCCGAGGTGAAGCGACGGGTGCGGGGTGAGTTCGTCCCCGTCCCTCGTGACCAGCCCGGCCGCCTCCAGCACGGCGGTCCGGTCCGGAGCGGCGGCCAGAACGTCGGCGACCGGGTCGGTCAGCGCGTCGCGCATCGTGGCGATCATCGCGGCCAGCGCCCAGGACGCGGCCTCGAGAGCGGCCACCGGATCATCGCCGGGCACCGGACCGGCGGCCGGGGACGTGGGCATGGGACCTCCCTGGAAGAACGTGCGTCCATCATGTCGAGCGCCGGGGAGAGCCGGTCCGCCGGGGTCCGCTCACCGCCGTCGATCTCCGGTGCCGCCGCCCGCGACGAGGGTGGCGACCCGCAGGACGCTCCCCCGCCGCGGTGACCAGCACGTACGTGCCGGGATGCGGAGTCGTCAGGCCGTACCGGCCGTCGTCTCGCGTGTCGTGCGGCCGGCCCTGTCGACGTCGACGTCGACCAGTGTGAGCGCCGCACCGGCGGCCGGGGCCGGCTGGAGAGCGCTGCCGCGCAGGGGCACCTCGCGGATGAACCAGGCCACCACGAAGCCGGCGAGCGCGAGTACGGCGGCGCCCACGACCGTCCCGTGCAGGCCGTTGGTGACACCGATCTTGAAGGCGTCGCCTACCGCCGCCGGGAGGGTGTGCAGCGCGGCCGGCGTCACGTGGACGCCGCCGCCCGAGGTCATCGCGTGGCCCGCCTCCGGGCCGAGGTGGTCGACGAGGGCGTCCCCCAGCCGGCTGGTGTAGATGGAGCCGAGCAGCGCGACGCCGAGCGAGCCGCCGATGGTGCGGAAGAGGGTGACCGAGCCGCTGGCCGCGCCCATGTCGCGCGGCTCCACGCTGTTCTGGGTGATCAGCATGGTGTTCTGCATGATGAAGCCCATGCCCAGGCCGGCCACGAGGGTGAGCGCGGAGCTCATCGCGGTGCTGGTGTCGACCTTCAGCAGGACGAGGAGGAGCATGCCCGCGGTCAGCACGGCTCCGCCGATGATCGGGTAGACGCGGTACCGGCCGTTGCGGGTGATGAGCTGCCCGGTCGTCAGCATGACCGCCAGCATCCCGAACATCAGCGGCAGGAGAAGCAGGCCGCTCGTGGTCGCCGACGCGCCCTGGACGTACTGCATGTACTGCGGCAGGAAGCTCACCGCGCCGAACATCGCGGCCCCGACCAGGAAGCTCAGGATCTGCGCCACCGTGAAGTTACGGTCGCGGAACAGCCGCGGCGGCAGGATGGGTTCGGGCACCCGGCCTTCGGCGAACACGAAGCCCGCGAGCGCCACGACGCTGACCACCGCGAGGGCGATGATCTGCGTGGACAGCCAGGGGTACTCCGTGCCGCCCCAGCTCGCCACCAGGGTGAGCGCCCCGATGCCCACGGTCAGCAGGGTCGCGCCGATGTAGTCGATCCTGGCCTTCACCCGCCGGGTGTGCAGCCGCATGCCCAGCCCGGTCACCAGCAGCGCCAGCGCGCCGAGCGGCAGGTTGACGTAGAACGCCCAGCGCCAGCTCAGGTGGTCGGTCAGGAAGCCGCCGAGCAGCGGGCCGCCGACGAACGCCAGCGGCATCATTCCGCCGATCATGGCCTGGAAACGGCCGCGTTCACGTGGGGGTACCAGGTCGCCGATGATCGCCATCGCCCCGACCATCAGGCCGCCGGCGCCGAGGCCCTGGACGGCGCGGAACCCGATGAGCTGATCCATGTTCTGCGCCACGCCCGCGAGCGCCGAGCCGACCAGGAAGATCACGATCGCGGCCATGAACATGCCCTTGCGGCCGTACAGATCGCCGAGTTTGCCCCAGATCGGCGTCGAGGCGGCCGTCGCCAGCGCGTACGCGGTGACCACCCACGACAGGTGCGCGATCCCCCCGAGATCGCCGACGATCGTCGGCAGCGCGGTACCGACGATCAGGTTGTCGAGCATGGCGAGGAACATGCCGAGCATCAGCCCGATCATCGCGACGTACAGCGAACGCGTGCTTCTCTCCGGCGCCGCGCTTGCCTCCCGCGCCGTGCCCGCCGGCGCGGACTCCACTGTGCTGACCGACATTCGTCTTCCCCCACTCCGGATCGCCGAGACTTACTTGCCGCCCGGCTAGCTAACTTACTTGCCGCACGGTAGGCTACGAACTAGCCGGGCGTCAAGTAAGTTGGTCGGAGAGGAACGGCGATGGGTGAGCGACGGAGCGGCACGCGCGAGAAGATCCAGGCGGTGGCGCTCGAACTGTTCGCCGAGCACGGTTACGACAAGACCTCGCTACGCGAGATCGCCGAACGCCTGGACGTGAGCAAGGCAGCGCTCTACTACCACTTTTCCACCAAAGAGGACATCGTCGTCAGCCTGTTCGACGCGCTCCTCGCGGACCTGGACGAGATCATCGCCTGGCTCCGTGAGCAGCCGTACACGCTGGAGACCCGGCGGGAGCTGATCCACCGGTACGCCCGCCTCACCCGTCAGTGGCCCCCGGGCCTGCGGCGGCTGATCCAGGACAGCAGGTCCACCATGCGCGAACTGCCCGTCGGCGAGGGGCTACGGTCGCGGTTCCAGACGATGGGCCGCATGCTGGCCTCCCCGGGCGCTCCGGCCATCGTCCAGCTCAAATCGACGATGGCGCTGATGTCGCTCAACGTCGCCTCGTTCGCACTGCGGGACACCGCCACCACGCTGGACGAACGGCACGCCGCCGGAGTCACGCTCGCGCTGGAGCTCGTCGCGGACCAGGCGTGGGACGACCCGTCCGCCCGGCCGCGGGAGCACGCCGGGTTCGGCCGCGAGTCCGGCCGGACCGTGGGCCCGCCGCACCCGGGCACCGGCTGAGGAGTACGGGCACCCCAGGCACCGACCGCGCTGTCACGCTCGGACATCGTGCCGGTACGCTCACGGCGAGGACGGGAACGGTCGTGTCGCGTCACTGGGCCGCCCGTGCCCGCCGTGTCCTCCCGATCCGGATGGAGGTCCCCTTTCATGGACTTCGGCATCGCCCATCACCTGGTCGGGGAGATCGCGGTCGTGGAGGTGAGCGGGTGGATCGAGATCGGATCCGCGCCGCGGCTGCGCGACACGTTGATCAGCGTGATCGACGAGGGTCACGTGCACGTGGTGATCGACCTGTCCGAGGTCGTCTTCCTGGACTCCACCGGCTTGGGCGTGCTCGTCGGCCTGCTGCACCGCCTGCGCTCGCACAACGGTTCGCTGGCGCTGGCCGGCGCGAGTGAGCGCGTGTACAAGGTGTTCCACACCACTCAGCTGACCAAGGTCCTCACCGTCACCCGCACGGTCGCGGACGCCATCGCCGCCGTCAACTCGGGCGCGGCGGGCACCCAGGCACCGTGATCGCCGCTCCCTCAGAAGGGCGTCAGGGTGACGTGGATCGAGCTCGGTGCGGTGTCCTGGATGTAGGACGCGAAACCGGCCACGTCGTCGAAGGCGAAGCCGTACGCCTTGGCGTCCTCGCTGTTCGCGTGCATCGCGCGCGCGTAGTGGTTGGTCACCGCTTCCTCGTAGAAGCCGGAGGGGTCCGTGGCCGGCTGGGCCGCGTTCGCGAGCAGGGTGGACCGGTTGAACGCGGCGCCCAGGATGGCCGCGACCGGTCCGGTGACGCCGTCGTTGGGCGCGGCGAGGGCACCGTCGCAGAAGAGGACGTCACGCGTTGACGGCTTGGCGATGGCCGCCGGGGCCTTGCTCCCTCCGGTGAACGTGAGACCGTCGCCGCCGACCCTTCCGGTGAGGGTTCCGGCGTCCGTGGTGACTCTCAGCGATGACCGCTCGTACTTGCTCCACACCGCGTCGACGTACGGGTCGTAGTAGTCCGCGGAGAACAGGCCCGCGTCGATGCCGTGGCCGGGCGCCACGACGCGCAGCCCGTCGCCGACGATCAGCTTGGCGAACTCCGGCCGCGCCGCCACGGCGGCGAAGATCTTGTCTCGTCCGCCGTGGGCGAGCGTCCCCGCGGTCTGGGTGCGCGCTCCGGTGAGCCGGATGGCCAGCGGGACGCTGAACATGTCGACCATCGTCGTGTTGCAGAACATCCCGGCGTCGTTGTGGGTGAACTCGATCCAGTCGTGCAGGATCCCGTAGTTCGGATCCGAGCTCACCCACCCCGCCGGGTGCTGCAGGGCCGGCGCGCCGTTGCCGTCGACGACGACCTTGAGCCGGAGCCGGTCGCCGACCGAGTAGTAGACGCGGCCGGACATCTTCGGCAGGGCGACGGCCGCACCGGACAGCGGGATCGCGTAGTCGGCGTACCCGTCCGCGCCGTTGTCCGACAGCTCGCACGGCCGGAACGTGCCGTCCTTCGTGACGCGCCCCTGCCGGCCGGTCGCCGGGTCAGTGCCGAGGACGTACATCGCGATCGCGCTGTCGGGGTACTTCCCGGTGTCGTTCGTCACCGTCAGCGGCAGGCCGCCGCCCACGGCCGCGACGCGCCCGGCCTCGGCCGAACGCGTACCGCACCCCGATATCCCGGCACCGACCGCGACCGCGCCGAGTGCCGCCGAGCCGAGGAACGCCCTTCTACTGATCACGAAAGTGCCTTTCTCACGGGCGTCCAACGCGGACGCGCCTCGCACGAACGTGATCAGTAGAACGGGGGCGGCAGGGGACGTACAGGCGTTTAAGGTGCGCTTGACGCCGGCTTATGTGTGCCGACAGAAACGAGCCGCTGACACTGCCGGCCGAGGCCCTCGATCTCCAGTTCCATGACGTCGCCCGCGGTGAGGTAGGGGAAGCGCCCGGAGAGCGCCACGCCTTCGGGCGTGCCGGTCAAGATGACGTCTCCCGGTTCGAGCACCAGGTACTGCGACAGGTCGTGGACGATGTGCGCGACCGAGAAGATCATGTCCGCGGTGGTGGAGTCCTGCCGGGGCTCGCCGTTGACCCACGAGCGGATCCCGAGGTCGCCCGGATCCACCTCGTCGGCCGGGACGAGCGAGGGCCCGAGCGGGCAGAAGGTCGCCGCCGACTTGCCCTTGGACCACTGGCCGCCGGACCGCTCGATCTGCAGCGTCCGTTCGGAGACGTCGTTGCCCACCGTGTAGCCGGCGACGTGGCCGAGCGCCTCGGAGGCGGAGCCGAGGTACTGCGCGCGGTCGCCGATGACGACGGCCAGTTCCACCTCCCAGTCGGTCGTGGTGCTGCCCGGTGGGATCGTCACCGGGTCCTCCGGGCCGACGACGGTGTTGGGGTGCTTGAAGAACACGATCGGATGTTCCGGCGGGGCGCTGCCGGACTCGGCGGCGTGGGCCGCGTAGTTCTGGCCGATGCAGATGACGGCCGCGGGTCGCGCGACCGGCGGCCCCGTACGCAGCGTCTCGGCGTCGGGCAGCACCGGCAGCCCGCCCTCCCGCAGGGCGGCTCGGGTGCGTTCGATGCCGCCGGAGGCGAGAAAGGCTCCGTCGATGTCCGTGGTGACCGGCGACAGGTCGCGTACGGCCCCCTCGTGCCGTACGGCGGGCCGTTCCTGTCCGGGCGGGCCGAGGCGAAGTAGTTCCATGATTCCCGTTCCTAGTCGTCCGCGAGCGCGTACACCCGCCGTGCCGTACCGGCGAAGACGTCGTGCCCCACGTCGGGCGCGAAGTCGCCGAGCGCCCGTTTCCAGGCCGTGACCAGGGTAGGCAGGTCGGTCCAGAGCTTCTCGACCGGGAGGTTGCTGCCCCACATGCAGCGGCGCGAGCCGAACAGCTCCAGGCACGTCGCCGTCACCAGGTCGATCAGCGCCTGGTCGACCCGGTGGACGAAGGTGCCCTGTCCGGTGAGCTTCACCACCACGTTGGGCTCGCCGGCCAGCAGCCGCATGCCCCGTTCCCATTCGGCGACGGTCGACGGTGACGTGTCCACCAGCATTCCCGCGTGCACCAGGACGAAGGTGACGTCGGGGAAGGCGGCCACGAACCGGGCCGCGTCGGCCATCTGCGGCGCGAAGACCTGGAGCTCGAACAGCCAGCCCAGCTCGGCCAGCGTGGCGATGTTGCGGCGGAACACCGGGTCGTTCATCCGGTCCGGCCCCGAGGCGAACCGGAACTCCGGCCGGTCGTGCCAGTGCAGTTGCAGCCGGGTCCCCCGCATGAGGGGGGTGAGCGCGGCCTGACGGCGCATCACCTCGGCCGCGCCGGGGTCGAACAGGTCCGCCGAGCCGACCACGGCCGTCGGCCACCCGGTCCGCGCGTGGACGTCGCGGAGCCAGCGGATCTCATCCAGCGACCGGTCGAGCGGCCAGTTCGCCTGGACGTACACCGAGGAGGAGACCCCGCAGGCGGTGGCCTCGGCGACGTACTCCTCCACCGGATAGTCGCGCCGGATCGGCTCGTACGGGCCGAAGATGCGCGGCACCATCGCGCCGCTGAGCCACGGCAGGTCCGCCATCCGCCAGATGTGGTGGTGGGCGTCGACCAGGGCGTGCGCGCTCATGCGGGGCCTCCAGAGTTCGGGCGGCGTGCGGCCGTGCGACGCGGGCCGGCCAGCACGGCGGGGATCCGGCGGACCTCGGCCAGACCGGTCTCCAGGTCCCGTACGCCGCCGAGGTGGTCGAGACTGGGCAGTTGCGCGGCCATCCCGCGGGTCACCGGACGGTACGTCGGGGAGCAGGCGAGCGGCGACCACCAGATGAGCCGGTACCCCAGCCGGGAGAGACGTTCGGTCGAACGGACCATGGCCGTGCAGTCGCCGCGCTCCAGCCCGTCCGAGATCGTGATCACCAGCGCGCCGCGCGCGAGCGCGAGGAAGCGGGGGTTGGCCAGGAACTCCCCCAGCGCCGCGCCGATCGCCGTTCCGCCGTCGGCGTCGGGTACCTCGCCGGACACGGCCTCCAGCGCCCGGTCCGCGTCGGCACGGGACAGCGCGGCGGTGACCCGCGTGAGGCGCGTGCCGAAGGTGAAGACCTCGGTACGGGCGGGTGCGCCCCGGATCGCGGTGTGCGCCAGCCGCAGCAGTTCCGGGGTGTGCTGTCTGAGCGATCCGGAGACGTCGACCAGGAGCAGCAGGCGCCGTGTCCTCGGGGGCCGTGCGGTCCACCGGAGCCGCACGATCTCACCGCCGTTGCGGCGGGCCTGCCGCCAGATGAGCCGGAGGTCCAGCCGGCGCCCGTGCCTGGAGGGCCGCCGCCGTCGCGCGGCGATGACCGGCAGGCGGGCGGGCCATTCGGCCCGCAGCGTCCGCATGAGGTCGCGCTGCCGGTCATCGGACCGGCCGAACGCCCGCCGTCCGGCGATCGTCAGGGCGCTCGCGTCGACGCCGTCCCCCTGGACCGCGTCCTGGGGTGGCGGCTCGCCGTCGTCTCCGCCCTGCGGGGCCGCCACGTCGCTGTCCTCCTCCGGCGGCAGGACGAGCGTCTCGTCCTGGCCACGCCGGAACCAGGCGTCGAAGGCCCGGTCGAACGCCTCCAGGTCGGCGACGCCGCTGACCAGCGTGACCCGCGCGTACCAGTACAGGGACACGATGTCGCGTGGCGCGGATTCCGCGACGGCGCGCAGGAAGTCGGCCTGCTTGGGAGGCGCGGGCCCAACGCCCGCCCGGCGCAGGGCGTGCAGGAACCCCCAGAGGTGGTCGGCGGCGACCTCAGTCACGGCCGAACATCTCCTCCGCGCGGCCCAGGAGCAGCCGTGTGTCCTCCTCGTCCTTGATCAGGAGGCCCAGGGCGCGCCGCAACGCCTGCGGCCAGGAACGCCCGCCGTCGACCAGGGCCACCGCCCCGCGCGCCCACTCGACCGACTCGGCGATGCCCGGCCGCTTGAGCAGCGGCAGGGCGCGGACCTCCTGGACGGCGCGTACGAGCTGGGCGGCGGCCTCTTCCTCCAGCCCGGGAACGTGCGCGCGCAGGATCGCCCGCTCACGCTCGGGGCCGGGAAAGGCGATCCAGTGGTAGAGACACCGTCGTTTGAGCGCGTCGTGCAGCTCGCGGGTCCGGTTGGAGGTCAGGACGACGACCGGGGGCCGCCGGGCCCGCAGGGTGCCCAGCTCCGGGATGGTGATCTGGAAGTCGCCCAGGAACTCCAGGAGGAACGCCTCGAACTCGCTGTCGGCCCGGTCGATCTCGTCGATCAGCAGGACCGCGCCGCCCTCGGACCTGACCGCCCGCAGCAGCGGACGCTGGAGCAGGAACTCCTCGGCGTACAGGTCGGCGATGTCGCGCCCGTGGGCCTCGGCCGCGCGTACCCGCAGCAACTGTCTGGGGTAGTCCCACTCGTACAGCGCCTGCCCGGAGTCCAGCCCTTCGAAGCACTGCAGGCGGATCAGCTCCCGCGCGAGCACCCGCGAGAGCACCGCGGCGATCTCGGTCTTGCCCACGCCCGGCTCACCTTCGAGCAGGAGAGGCCGCCCCAGCCGCAGCGCGAGGTGGACGGCCGTGAGCAGGCCCTCGTCGGCGAAGTAGCCCTCCCGGCGCAGCGCCACGGCGAGGCGCTCCTCGTCGAGGAGGTCACCCGCCGCGGCGCCGGGCCGGTCGGTCACGGTCACAACTGCTCGTGCTCGGTGGTCAGCAGATGCACCCGCTGGGACGTGTGGTCACCCGCGTCGGCGGCGGCGGCCTTGCCGAACTCCGAACCGAACGCGGCGGCCCGTGCGGCCTCGTCGTCGAAGTAGAGCTCGTTGACCGAGTCGAACGCGTCGTCGTCGCCGGACGTCACGCTCACCGAGTACTTGCGCAGTCCGGGCAGCCTCCTGGCGTACTCGACGTGCTCCT
>Ga0247774_1000176_pt1 | contig 29953 bp, 26 predicted proteins | sample UWRJL001104B6_FD_179933 | JGI IMG/M metagenome (GOLD analysis project Ga0247774, IMG submission 179933) | Plant litter microbial communities from Arlington Agricultural Research Station in Wisconsin, United States - UWRJ-L001-104B-6 | ecosystem: Environmental > Terrestrial > Plant litter >...
GGAAGCACTGACTTCTGGCACCAAGCGGATTGAACGGAATGGTCAACTCCATTTCCCCAGGACCCCCGACTGCCATCATTCACAGTCCAGTAGGCACAAAAAAATCGAACTGAGCTGGACGCTATCCGTATCGTGAATAGAAGTTGAGCACTAGTTGAAGTGGTACTCGGAGTCGTCCAGTCGCCTCTCTGATGGTGTCGCATGGAAGTGCGGGGTTTCGTCTGCTTGCAGCCCCAGAGCAGCTCCCCCTCTTCCAGTCGTCCTTGGAGCTCTCCTCGTGCGGGACAGAAGGTGTTCCCAGATCGATCGACCGCGGTGACCAAATTGCATGCTCTGCAGTGTGCACTTGTCAGTCTGCTTTCTGAATTCGAGGGCTCCAGCAAGAGGGGCGATGCCGTTGGCGGTGTTTGACCCATTTGGACATGAAAGCCGCCCTACTTAGAATAGGGGAACTATTCTTTTTCCTTAAGCGGGCGGGAAGAATTTTTTTTCCATTACAGGTATGGGCTCAAATTTCACGCCTCTCCTCCTCGAACTCCCTGTAAGTTTCTTCTTCCTTGCCACACCTGTCTACCTAGTTAACAGGTAACCAGAACGCGTTGCGTGGCGTAGTAGTACGGCTTGCGAGCCGTCAAACCGAGGTACCTGAGAAAAGTGCTACCTCTATCTTATTCGTAAGTACTTGGCTCCAGCACTCGTGCGGCGGGGCACACCTCCCTATCGTGAGGACTTGTGGAGATCTATAGTGCATTCTGGTTCGAGACTTCATCGTTTCTTTTGTAGTTCGGACGAAAAATACCTCCCTACTGGTATTTGTAGAGCCAGCAGGTTATCAACTCATCACCCTCTAGCCCCCGAGATAAAACGGTAGCATGAACTTTGAAGCGCCGAGTCTACAAGCTTGCTTCGTGCAAGAAAGCTCTTGGAATGGGCCGGTGTAGCGTACTTCTCCGCAGGATTCGCACTTGGGCGATTCAAAAATTATTTGATACCTTTGTACCGTCATGAGACCTTCAGTCTCTCGGGAAGCGTACGGCCCAGTAGCATGATTATCCTGTTGTTCGATGTTCAACGATCGCCGACGACCTTCAGTCCGTCCGAATTGAATATCCTTGAGGAAGGTCGAGACCGGTTTCCGAGTGCGTCGATATGACGATTGGCTACAGCATTACCAAAGAATAAGGAAGCTCTAATGTATTAAAACCAATGGCTACATATAATTCCTTGAACGCCAATCAATGTCAGGTTTTGCGCAACCAACCTTCCTATACGCCCTTGCATACCACCTACCCCCAATCCTAGAACTCGTGCGGATTTCGTGCGGTCTGACATTATTCAACTGGCCTACTCCATCCTTGTAGGCAGCGAGAGAAGAGCCGTGCAGTTGCCGTTTGACAACAACCTAGTGACTAAAATTCCAACACGACCCACCATCACCTAACATCAGGCGGTGCGGCTCCAGCAACTACTATCTCACGGTCAATGCCATCAGGGGAATCGTCTTCGGCCGGCCGGCCTTCGAACAGTCGCCTCCACCACTGAGGGGGGTCGAGAGGTCGAGAGCCGTTGTGAAGCGGCGGGTACACGTCGCTGAAGAAATACCAAACGTGCCCAATCAAAACACCCATTATCTCGTCTTTCGGCACCATTCCGTGCAAAATGAGACTGAAGCCCATGAGGACCCATGGCAAGTACGGGGCCGTAAAAACTAGCAGCCCAAGAAAACTAAGCCTTGTGTCCGGGTTCCGCCGTGACCAGATGTAGACGAGCGTCGACGATAGCGGGTGGCCGAGGAAAGGCATCGAGACGAGGGGCGAAATAAGGATCAGGCTGACGGTGGCATAGAGGAGGAGCCACGAGAAGTGAGCCGGTGACCGGCCAGATGATTCTTCGAGGAGTCGTGCGTAGCGTTGGAGAAAGTAGATGTGGAAGAGGAGATCGAGTGAGAAGGGCCCAAAGTATAGAAATGTTGTAAGAAGGCGCCAATACTGCGAGGCCAACGACATGGTTAGATTCGGATGTGGCAAACGGCAACGGTTGACAATAGGGGGGTTACCTGATGCTTGTTGAAGACTGCCCTGAAGCTGTAGAAGAGCTGAAACGGTGTCATGATTTGACACTGAACCAAGGCACTGGTCAACAGAGTTGCTGTTGTCCACCACCGAGTACATATGGGCATCTCCCACCACCATGCCTCCAGCGGCAGCCTTGCGCCATCTCCCATCATTTGATCCATCGTGAAGAGGCCTTAGCCGTTATCGGCCGTCGATATTTGATGGGAAGCAGAGGTGGTGCCAGCAGGAGGCTGTAATCATGACCTTGACATTCGCAGGCGGGACGGGGGATGTTGGACTTGCTGCGATTAAAGTAACGGTATGCTGATGGCGGCGGAGAATCGGTCGGGATAGAAAGTGGGAAGAGAGGAGCGAATTTAAAATGGCCACTTTGTCATCTGCAGCTCCGGCCGGATGATCCAGCTCTCTTGTGGACTATGGGGTGACGTTTGTTGTTAGATGCACTGTAAATAAACGTGACTTGGGATGTCGAAAGGTGGTCTTTCAAGCAACGGCTAGGTACCGAGCGTCATACCTCCCATTACTGCGTTTTCGCCACAGCAGCCGCGGCGGGGTGCCACTAAGCGCTTTTGCTCGAGTTTGCGGAGCGCTTGGGTAGGCGGTGCAGGGTGTCAAAGAGTGAGATACACACATTGCCAGCAATATTAACACCAGTCACCTTCCCAACACAGCTAAATTGGATCGACTCCACCAGTGTCAGATGATTGGATAATTGGCATCTGTCCCGATATTTGCTTCTCATTAAGAAAGTCGCGGGGCTGGGAGTGCGACTAAAGCGCGATCGCGTCACGTCAAGCACGGGATTGTAAGATATCCTGGCTCCATATCCGTACCTATACCACTCACTCTCTGAACAAAGCCTCACCTAGCAACACATGTTCGGTCTCCTCCTTGCTATGTAGGCAAAGCAATCACGGGACAGGTTCCGATTTTTTAACTGCATCCGGCACGCTACTCATCCACTCTGTTACTGTTCACATCTTCATACCTCCGACTCCCTTTACCTACTGCCGGTCCTTGCAAGTGCCGACTCCTCGATTGCCAATATCGAGAGCCACCCGACGAGCTCTCCTCCTTTTTTCAGGCATGCCCCCCCAGCGGGTCACAAAACGTAGATCGACGGTGGGAGTGCCGCGGTCCAGAACCAGTGGAGGCGGAGTACAAGGTTCGTCCTTGACTACCAAGACAGCTTGCCACAGATGCGAGTCGGGGTTCTAACCAAGCCGTAGCCGGCGACCCAGCTCCGTACAGAGCACGGCAAAGAAGATACCGACCGGGCACAGTTGCTTTGCGAGAGATTCGGAATTACCAGAACAGTACCAACCTACTACTACTAAAGCTTCCCTTTTCAAGATTGGTAAACCTTAGTCCCCAACTCTATCTGTATGTTATAGGGCTAGCGCCTCTAACAAATGCTTGGTTCCAGGTTCGAGAAATCGCCTTGTCTTTCCTTCCGAGGGGAGACGAGTTCCGGTGGCAGTCCCAGGCGATCATGGCCCTACAAGAAGCCGCCGAGGCTTTTCTTGTCCACCTATTCGAGGACACCAATCTTTGCGCAATCCACGCCAAACGGGTCACCATTATGCAGAAGGACATTCAGCTTGCGAGGCGCATTCGGGGGATTTGGGGCGGCTTGGGCTGATGAGAGGCGCAACGGTGTCAGTTGGCGGAGAAGAGCGATGGCGTAATTCTCCACATAAGACAGGGCGCTATGGACTATGGTTTTCACAACAATGGATGGCGAATGGCGAAGGTAAATGCTGTTTTTATTACGGCGGGAATATTGAGCATATACGTTTGGTAAGCCTAGCATGTTTTGTACTCGTGGTTTTACCGTTAATACCCATTTGATTAAATGACCAGTGACTACCTTCGTAGTACTGCTGTACAAGCGTGGGTTGTAAAGACATCCACCTACCCTCGTAGATGTTTATCCATATTATATTGAGACCCCCAGGCAGCCAGGACTACGCATTATTTAGTATCTTGGTCAAGCAGCAGTAGCAGCATTATTGAGTTCTTGTCCTGAGCACTCGAGAGAGTGCAAGCTTAGGGACACTGTGTGGGGCTTCGGAATCTAACGCTCGGTACGAAGGCACGCCAACTCCGGATAGACAACTGGCAGCAAAGACACTGACACAGTGCGGCGGCGGCCACCCAACATGTGCATATTCAAATACAGTTGGACTGCCATTAGAATGCCACCTCGCCGACCTTGATGAGGCAAGCAAAAGAGAGTCTGCACCAGCTTTCGAGAATCTATCTACGAAGGTCCCTCTATTTCAAGATGGCTTCCTTCGCATTTCGATGCATTCGGTCGTCGTCTGGCCGGTCAGCAGCTCGAGGGTACCTTTTGACTGGCGTCGCTGTCTTCTCGCCAGCGCTTTGGCAAGCCAACCGACGTCATTTGAGATGCGACGCCTTCAGCTCCCCACCTACCACCATGACGAGGTCGCCATTGAGGGAAGACACCTCTCCCTCCACCAAGGCAGATACAATTCGACAGTTGTCAAGTGGTGCTTTCACAGGTATGGCCCGCCAAATTTCCATACTTGAAATTCAGAGTGTCCTGAAGAGGACTGCGGAAAGGAGCGACAATTTCAACCAAAAGCTAACAATAAACAACCTGCCAAGGCTTCCTTGCCGGTCTTGCTGTGAGCTTCTTCTCACACACCCTGGCCCTGATGGCCGGTATCGTGGCGTTGTCTTTGGTTGTGAGTTGATCAGCCACGTCTCTCCCCCTGCTTCCTGACTCTCCATCCACTTCTTCCGCCGTGGTCGGATAGAGGCTCTCCAATATAGATGCTAATCAATCCTACACAGATATCATCTCGGCTGGGCCTCGACGTAAGAAAGTTGGTGAGAGCCCCAGCCGCAAAGTGGCGCATTCCGGGCATCAACCGCCACGATTTCGTATTCAAATTTTCTTTCGCCACCGCATTCATCTTGGCTTCGTTTGCCGAGTTATAGGAGTTGCGGGCCCTCCGTTGAGTTCAGGGGAATGTAGTTAGAAAGCCTGCGTCTCCCTATCCAGCCAAGCAGCCGTAAGAGCATCCTTGTCAAACAGGTGTCTTGTCTTTTTGAGAATATCGGCATTGTACTGGTTCAGCCACGCCTTTTCTTGGGCAGTCAGAAGATTGACGTCAATCAGATTCCGGCAGAATGGGACCATGGTAACGTGCTCGAAGCCGAGGTACGGCTTGTCGCCAAACGAGTGTTTCGTCTGCACCTCCTTAACCATGGCGATGTTTTCGATGCGGATGCCGAATGACCCATCCTCGTAGAAACCTGGCTCGATGGAAACGACGTTGCCCGGTGCCAGTGCAACCTCGGCATATTGCACCCTGGTGCCAATGCCGATGGGCCCCTCGTGGACGTTGAGATACGACCCTACGCCGTGGCCGGTGCCATGTCTGTAATCCAAGCCTTCCTTCTGCGGTTCAATGTCAGTTTCAGCTTGCCAGCTCCGTACCACGTAGGTCTTGGAAGCGCCGCCGGTTTGTTCACGCACCCAGAGATACTGTCTTGCCAGACCATCCAGCGCAAAGCCTGTCGTTCCTTTGGGGAATACCGCCATGTCCAGAGCCATGTTCCCCTTCAGAACTAGCGTGTAAGCCTGCTTCTCGAAATCGGTTGGCGTTCCGAAATGCACCGTTCTGGTCGTGTCCGTCGTGCCATCAAGATACTGCGCACCAGAGTCACACAAATACACAGCATCGGCGTTGATGACTGCGCACTCTCCACGTTTTGGCCCATAATGTATGACGGCCGCACTTAGAAAATGTGTCAGAACCGCCTCCCAACAGACGGGAGAAGAGGCAGAAAAGGACTTACTTTGCTCCAGTTGAAGAAATGGTGGGAAAGGAAAGGCCAACAAAATATTTCTGGCGGCGGCGAATTTCCTCCAGCTTGTCAGCGGCGGCAACTTCATCCAGGACGGACTTCTTCACAACAAGTTGGTCTTCCAGCCAGGCAAAGAACTCGATAAGAGCAGCTCCGTCCCGAACGTGGCATGCCCTCATACCCTCCATCTCGGTCGGATTTTTGACAGCCTTGGCATCACCAATCGGGCTTCGCATCTCCTCCACCTTTCCCTCGCCGCCCAGCGCCAGCTTGAGAGCCCAAGACGCTTTGGTGGAAATCAGGGGTCGCGAAACGGCAGTCGCCTGCCCTTTTCCGGGTGACCCGGGTGAGAGAGAGCCGGCGCCGAGTTCTTGTGCGTCGCCCAAGACCTGGTCATATGGCTTGATAACAACATCGTTGTCTTCCAGATGTTTGACAGTCTCTTCGCCCAGCCTCGACTTGTCGATATACAATACGGCACTCTCTGCCGTCACGACCGCATACGAGAAAAAGACGGGATTGTAAGGAATGTCAGAGCCCCGGATGTTGAAGAGCCACGCTATCTCATCCAGCATTGACACGATAAAGCCGCTCGAGTTCTTCTTGGTAAGTTCCTGCCGCAGCTCAGTGAGCTTGGCTTTGACATCCTTCCCGGCAAACTCGTGGGCAAGTGGAACAACGGGGTTTCTAGGAACCGGCGGGCGATCCGAATGCCAGCAAAGATCGACAAGGTTCTCCTTTAAAGGGACCAAGTCGGCACCGCCGGCCTTTTGTATTCTCTCGGTCAGCTTCTTTGCTGCGGGGGCGGAAATGAGTGCTGGATCGACCGCAACCGTCTTGCCGCCGGCTGCTTCGGAAGCCGACCATTCCTGCCACGTGGGAACGTCTTGGGTGCCCTGCTTCAGGAGCTCCCAGTCGCTGCTGAGCTCCTTGGTAGCTTGGTTGAAATACCGCCCGTCCGTGGCCAGGATGGCCTTTTCCTGCGTGATGACAGTACAGCCGGCGGAGCCTGTGAAGCCCGATATATACTCTCGCCTCGCATCGCAACTAGCGATGTATTCAGAAGCATGGCTGTCCTCCGATGGAACCACTGCCGAGGAGTCAGCAAGTGCAAATAGTATTTGGCTTGAACGCACCATAGATGTCCACATTCCGCTCCTTCATCAAGGCCCTCAGCTTCGCTAGTCGTTCTCCCATCTGAGCCTTGCCATCCGCCTTGGCATCCCGTGCCGGGAGTGCATCCTGCTGCATCTTGCCTCGAGCACGTGGCTGTGCGCTCGAGACGCCAGTCCAACCAAACGAGCGATTACTTCTCAATGATGCCGATGAACAAAATGGTCGTAGCCTGGCTGGAAATCTCGACACTCCGCAAACAAACATCAATCATACAAAGCCAAGGTTGAATGGGAGGTGAGCGTGTTATGTACTGCAACATCCGCTAGGACACGAAATTTGCATGCTACCGGTCATTTGATCGAGTGGGCCATATCAGGCAGGTGAGTACAGAGGTACTGGAAGACCATTGCCGGAGTTGCTGCAATGAGGCGCACCTTGGATTTCAAAGGGTCTACGGAGGTAGTTAGTACGAACTAAGGACATTTTTGCCAGTGTCGGTACTGCTCATAGGCGGTAGGAGAGACAGGGCAGAGCCGAACTGCGTGACCTGCCACTGAACCTTCCTGGCAAGCCAATCACGTAGCCGAAACAGCCTAACGACACTCTAATTTAGTGGCCGGCAGTTGCCCTGGCGTGCAGCGAAGGACAGCCCGGCGCGGCGGTACCACCTACAAACCCACACGCTGGCTCTGCTGAATGCAGATATTATTTTCAGAAGCGTCGTTGCGGCTTGCCACGCATTCAACTCGGTTCCAGCTTGCGTTTGCATAGCAGCACTTCTTTTTCCGTCATAACCCAATCACGAGAGGTTTTCTTCATTTGGGCTTCCGTGTTTGTTCTGGCGGACGCGGTAGGGCACCAGGGGCCTTACTAACTTATGTCAAGGCGACGCTGGTCCCTCTACCTCCTCACTAGCCAAGCCGCACAACTCCATCCGTACCAGCAACCTTCACGCTCGTGTATGGGTAGCTGACCAATTTCCAGACTTTTACCACCCACCGGGTAGGTACCTGAACCCTACTTCTTATGAGCTTCATAGGAGGCTGGATAGATGCTGACAATGTGAATACGCCGGTAGACATCTACCCATGTGTTAAAACGTACAGTCGTACAGCCCATACATCCTACAGCTTCTCTAGATACCAGGCTGCCAGGGCTCGGGGACCGAGTATTTCTGTCGAGGCACCGGTGCAAAGAGGATTCATGCGCTTGCCTGGTGCCTCCATGATCTCTCTTTAAGGGCAAGATGGATGAACCTCCGACAATCCAGGAGGTGGAAAGAGTACGTGGGCTCTGCTTATACCATAGCAAGGAACGAAGAGGAGCGAGAGGAAGAATCAGAAAGAAATCAGCTTGCTGATTTATCCTAGATGATCCTGACTCTCTATGAACCGGTCCCTCCCGAGACAATAGCCCAGGTGCAGGTGGCCCTGCATCGCCTACAACGTACGGCATGGGGCTGGGCGCTTGCACGAGATCTCCTGACCCGCTCCGATGAAAAGGTGCGCTTCTTTGGTGCGCTCACTCTCGCGGAAAAGCTGAACACAGACAGGTAAAAGCGCCTCCCTTTTCTCACCCGATCCATTCCCGGTTCCTGTAGTGCACGGCTGATCTCGTTCCCAATAAGCTCATCACTGGGACCAGCCAACCAAGATGAACTCCTCTCTGGGTTACTTGGGTGGATTGTTGCCTCGGCTTCCGAGAACCCATTTGGCCTGGTGACTAGAAAGCTGTCCACGGCACTGGTCGCCTTCTTTCTCCGGTTCCCTCAGCATTCAAATGGATGGATTCGCCGGCTTACGTACAGTCTGCACTGGCGACAGTGTGTTCAGGGCAGCGAGGCTGCAGAACTGTTAACTGTTCTTCAGACCATGGATGCAAGGATGATGCAGGTGGCAGTGCTTTTCGCCACTGATCTCATCGAGGAGGCCGGGAAGTTGGATATGAACACAGCTGAAAAGTAAGTTGCTGAACTTTGCAATACCATTATTCGTACCTATTGACACCATCTCTACCAGCTTTGGAGTTTACGAGTCGATGCGCCAGTTTCTGCCAGACGTCTCAATTCTCACTGACTCAGGCTTACGACGACTAGATGTCAATGGAGAGAGTGACGCTCTCAGACAAGCTTCTGTTAGATGTCTTCAGGCCTGGACATTATTCTCCAACCGGGCATTTTCAATGGGAGATTCGATCATGGACTCCCTCCGATCTTTGATTCCAACCGTCCTAAACGGACTCACCACATCAGAGGGAACTTTTGTTGCATCAATGGAGCTCTTCACCGAACTCTTATCATCGCATCAGAGCCTCCTCCTGCCGTCCCACGTAGATGCTCTTCTTAGACTTTGCGAGTCAGATATAAGCACCGAATTGCACCGAAGGATAGTCGAAGGAAATTTCAGCTTTGAGTGCCTCCAGTACGGTTTCTTCTTGCTCTCCCTCGGGGAGTCTCGCATGAAGACGCTCTTGACAGCTCAAGATGGACCGTCCCGCCGGCTCCTGGAACTACTCTGTGGCCTCATAGGTGCTCAGGGCTGCCCTGTCGTGGAGGACACGATATTTGTGCAGGCGGTCGAGTTTTGGTCGAGCTTCTCCGAGTCTCTTTCGGATGAGCGGTCGCTGGAGGAAGAAAGGTGGGCCCATGAAATGGCCACGGCGGCATCATTTGCGACACGCGCAGCAGAAAAAGCTTGCCAAAAGATCATGTTCCCTCCTGAAGACGAGGTCAGCCAATGGGACTCGACCGAACGCGAGGGGTTTCTAGAGGCGAGGAAGGACGTGGCTGATCTCATCCAGGCAGTGTACTCGTTCTCTGGACCTTCCCTCGCAACGACATTTGCGCGCCAGGTGCCGCGGACCCTCGCCAACAAATCATGGGCCGAGGCCGAGGCCGCGGCCTTTTGTCTCGGCTCTCTGGCAGAGTGCATATCTGGTGATGAAGCCTGTGGCAGTGCCGTTAGCGGAGTTTTCACTAGCGACCTGCTCGACTATTTTGCTCGCAGGGATTCGAACATTCCCCCGAGAACCCGCCACGCTTTCATATCCTTGCTAGAAAGGTTCGCCAGCTATTTCGAGAGGAACACAGCAAACCTACCGGCTGCACTAAACCTGTTGTTTTCCGCGCTAGGAGATCATGCCCTTTCCGGGCCGTCGTCTAAGTCGATTCAACGACTCTGCTCATCCTGCAGAGCAGCACTTGTCCCGGAAGTCACCACCTTTCTAACTCAATACAGGGCCCTGTTTAGCAATGCCCAGATCGACTGCTTGGTCGTCGAGCGCGTTGTCGGGGGTATTGCCTGTGTCGTCCAGGCCATGGAGAGCGAAGATGACCGACTTGTAGCCACTAGTCAACTGCTCGACATACTATCTGCTGATATTTGCCAGCGCCTTGACGCCGCAGCGCATTCCATGCCAGCGACGGGCCTCGTGAACATTGCTCGCTGCGGCCCGCGCTGCCTTACCGGCATCGCGCCCGAGGAGATCCCAGTCCATGCCTGCCTGACGGTGCTGAGGTGTCTCTTGGGTTTAGCTAAGGGTCTCCGCGCCGAGTCCGATGCCCCCGTTGACCTCGACTCTACCAGCTCGTCGGGACCTTCTCTCGTGACGGGGCTGCCAGCCCTAGCAGCTCTAAACTCGCGAATCATGGCCGTCCTTGCGAAGCTCCAGGGTGCTTTCTTGACAAGTGGAGAAGTGGTTGAAGCCGTGTGCAGCGTCATTCGAGCAGGATTTACCGAAGCCACTCCGGGACCATTTGTATTTTCCTCGACAACGGTGACTGAATATTTGGTCAATAAGCCATTTTCCGCTCGCAGGATAGGGGCGGTTGTGGGAATGGCCTGTTCCTTTGTGAACTCCCAGACGGCAAAGCATCCAAATGTAAAGGCTCAGCTGGCGGCGGTTCTGGTTTGGGTCGTCGGCCTCTTGGTTGAACTTGGAGGTAGGTCAGCTCCGCTCTGGGTCATGATACTTGAACACACCAATATGCAGCTAACGGGAGAAGATGTGGAAACAGACCCCGAACTGGCCCAGAACGGCATTGACTTCGTCTGCAGGCTCCTTTTGCGGGATGCAACGCTAGTTATGGAGCTTGAGCCAAAAACACTGCTGTCATCCTTCTTCTCCTTTACCATACACGTCTTGGACAGTCGGGAGCCTCTACCAAAGGCGGCTGCGGCCGAGTTCTGGGTACAGCCTTATATCCCTTCACTGCCGGAGCGTTTCGCCTCGAGGGGCTACTAACAGAGCACAGGCAACATTCGTATCTTGTAAGCCGCCAAACGATGCCCACGGCATGGTCCCGCAAGCCATGGCAGAGCTGGGTCCGGCCGTGACGCAGTCTTTGATCAGAAATATCGGTGGAAACGCTTCCCGAAGCGAGCTCGACAAGCTCAGTGATCCCATCAAGAAAATGGCAGCCCAACAAGTCATGGCAGCATCATGGATCGAGGCCGGCCTTTTTCACACCACGTTTCCCAGCCAGAACATCTCTGACCAGGACAAGAGAGCCTTTGCGCGGAAGGTGATCAGGCGAGTTTGTCCCAGATGGCTCTTGCCACATCTAGTTTAGTAGCATTGCCATGAATGGAATAATGGTAGCTAACTTTGACTCTACATCCACGCAGCCTACGTGGAGCGCGCCAAACCAACCAGGTAATACGAGAGTTTTGGCTATCATCGCGAGGGGCCAAGTTCGCCTATGCTTCGTGAGCAGCCGATACAAGGGCCAGCGAGTAATGTCTATCGAGGGCTTCAATACACTGTTGATACAACAAAGATAGGGTGATCTAGAGGCCGATGGCGCTTCTTACAATCGCCATGGTTTCCTCGGCTATCTCGCGGGCTCTTCTTGCCCCATCTTCGGCCACAAAGTCAATATACCGTCCATCATCTTCCGACAGTAACCTGATATAACGTTCTCGAATGCCCCCCAATTTGGTGATAATCTTGTTCGATACCAACTGCTTGAGCTGGCCAAGGGTTGCGCCTTGCCTTGCTAGTGACTGTGCCAGCTCTTCCGGGGTCGTTCTGTTGTTCGCCTCATCCAAGAAAGAGAGCAGATGAAGCAGGTTGGCAACGCCAGGCCGAGCCACAGGCTCATATGATACGCTGTTAGTCGAGTCGGTCACGGCACCCATTACCTTCTTGTGTATCCTATCAGGCGTGTCGGTGATGAGAATGCGGGAATTTTCGCTCTTGTGTGACTTGGACATCTTCCTTGTTGGATCCTGCAGGGACATGATGCGAAGTTGGGGGGCTAGGGGGGTATCGAGCCTTAGCATGGGCTAGGTACGAAGAGTTGATGGGAGAAAACCCACATGATAGCGTCTCTGGACAAACTAAATGGTGGCCATATGCACTGTTGAAGCTATTCGCGCACTCCCTTGCGAACTCGAGGTGCTGTCGCTGGTCATCGCCCACCGGGACGTGGGAAGCTCGATAGACCAGAATATCAGCCGCTTGTAGTACCGGGTACGAAAACAGTCCAAGCTTCAACGAGGACTTGGCCCTCTCATCGAGCATGGTTGCTGAATCGCCCAGAGAAAGCTTCGACTTCCACTGCGTCATCCTCGAGAGATAGCCCACCGACGCTCTGCAGCTCAGGATCCACATGAGCTCCGAATGCGCCGCCACGGCAGACTGGTAGAAGAGAATGGACCGCTTCGGATCGATACCCGCAGCCAGGAGGGCGGCGAGGCTTTCCCTTCTCCAACGCCGGAGGACGTCCGGGGGTGTCGGCGTTGTGGCAGTGAGGGCATGGAGGTCCACGACTGAGTAGAGCAGCGTTGACTGGTTGCGAGGCTCGTTCTGGAGTTGGACCCATCGGTGGACGGCGCCAATGTAGTTGCCGATGTGTGGTGTCCCGGTGGGCTGGATACCGGATAGAATGACTCTTGGGGTGGTGCCGGAAGACGAAAAGCGAGAGCCACTCTTCTTCTCGTACCTCAACCGCCATGGTGACGGCGCGAAGTTTCGCAGCCTCATCTTCAAATGGCTGGCCATGAACAGCACTTCCCCTTCGCGGTGCCGCCCGCATCGATGAGCCAATATAAATTGGTTTTTTGGTGACGCCTGGGCCTTCCTTCAGTGGCAAAGAAGAATTGGACCCAAAAGGTTGAGAGGAATCATCGGAATTGCGAATTCAGATGAAGTGGCTCTTACAGCTGGGTCCGCCATTGATGACTAGAAAATATCCTTATATCGGGTACCGAATTGGATTTTACTCATGGCAACGGAACAGTCCTCTATTCGCCTGGTCTTCAACTACGCATGGGACTCAAATCACGGAACGGTGCACTTGGGTTACTCGCTACCAAGTCTCTTATCGGCTCCCACAACCGATGGCCGTATATAGATGCTATATGTAGTACAATGGCCAGTTTATCATGGCATATCTGCTAGAATTGAGTACAGGAGAAAGTCTCATTAGGTATTTTGCGACAACCGCTTTGTCCTGAGCTGGTCTTCAATCTCTTCCCTGCTACCCAGCGAACGTGCCTGCCCCATCCTCGTCCAAGCCCCCTCCAGCTCCTTGGTAAGCTCGGCATCCTTAAGATCCTTCCCAGCACCTACATCATCTTCGTCAGTCATTCTACCCTATTCCAATCCGGAGATCCAGGCAAGAGAGAAACGTACCTAGCTTGCTGAATTCCCAAATATTCGCCTTCATCCCAATCCCATAATAAGCATGTTTATTCAAAAACGCCAACCAAATCTGAACCGTCTCCGGATTCCCATCCCGAATCTGAATCAACCGCCTCATCGTGACCCTCTCAAAGTTTTCCTGTGACTTTTTAAAGATAAAGTGACATCTCGGAACGGTCCACCGCTCTGTTATACGTGGCAGGGGAACCGGACCAAAGGCAGGCAGACCCAAATAGTAGGCCGCCCGAAGGGCAAAGTCGGCAAAGAACTCGAGGTTTCGAACGCTGTACGACCGTAGCTGGAGGTCGCACGATGGTATCCCGTGCTCGGCCTCGCGGCGGAAGGGCTTCAGGTAGACGGCTTGGACGCTCCGTGGTCGCATTTTCGTGGTTGGTGGTTCTTGTGCGGGAGGCGCAACCGTCTCTGGCGGCTCATTGAGACTGCGGGTCATCAGCATTAGACAGAAAGACATTCCATGATACTGCACGTAGAGAGACGGAGACGGAGACGGAGACGGAGAAGATACGCACACAGAAGCTTGGAGCTGTGGGCGAGTAGCCTGAGTGCTGAATGCTCGGCTCGCGAGAGCCAAGCGGCAGCTTCGCCGGAACAAAGCCATTGGGCCCAATTACCATGGAAGTTCTAGAATCTAGAGAGCGCCGTCATGTCTCGCGGTGATGATGTCCTGTTGTTGAGATTTAAACCGCGTGGTTGATGTCTCGTCGGTCTCGTCGGTCTCGGTAGGTAGGCAAGCAATTCGCCTAAGGGCTGCTTCTGCAAATATACAAGACCAATTTTCGCCCGGGATCTAGAACCGCACGCTAGCGCATTAAATGCATACATTCAGATATTACATAATACATAATACATAACTAAAAGTTAGGGTATCATATGCACATAGCCGTTACTCCTTCCAACCTACCGGACCGTCAATGCAACCCTCGACGACGCTGGGCCAGAAACTTCTTGTAAAAGCTCTTCCTCCCACTCATTTTCTTCGCCTGAATAGTAGAATACCTCGCCTTCGTCCTCTCCTTAAGGCCACTCGCTGCCAAGACTTCCTCAGCAAAAGATTTCTTCCGCTCCTTCGTCGTCAACCTCGCGCTGTAGAATTCCGTTGGCCCTTCAACGACCTCCCCGACATGGCAGTAACGAGGCACTTGAGACTTGGCTGACTGCTTCTTGAAGTGCGCTTTCGGATCCAGGGCACCACGTAGGCGCAGGATTTGCAGGTCGCGCTTGAGTTGGGGCGTGAGCTCTGTTCTGGGAAGCCCAAACCAAGCTGGTCCAGAATCGTCCGATCTCTTCTGCCCGGAGCATTAACAGTTAGCGACTGGGAGATTGAAAGCTAGTGACATGCGGCAGGCCAGAATCCAGAATTGATCTCGTAATCAGAGTAACTATGATAGTAGAGGCTTCATGAGTAGAAGGGCTGCCATCCCAATACGGGGGCAATCTTCATCAGATGGCCGTTTCCGGTCGATCCTCATCATTCGAGCAAAGATGCTTCACTTGGGAAAATAGGCTTGCGATTACCTTGTGCTTTCCTGTCGCGGCGCCGCACACCATCCGTAGGCCGACTTTGCCGTCCGAATTTTTGCCAGTTTCCTTCTGCTTGGTTAGACCGGCCGACGCCTTCTGCTCTGTGATACTGGACGAATGGCCTAATCTCGAAGCCGTAGTTATTGTGCTTGCTACAGACCCGGCTAGCCTTTCTTCTGCCGACCGCAAGAGGCTATCGATCTGATCGTCGGATAGACCCATTTCGAAGGAAATGAGCGGGTTGCGCAGTGGAAGGGAGAAAAAACCCCATGAAAATGACGGTGTCGTGTTGTGTGGGTGGTAGGCGATTCTGAATGTTGAGATTTTGGTGTGGGGCAGCAGGGAGGCTAAGAAAAATTCAAGCTACCCTCTGAGCATCCAGAGCCCCTAAGCAAATAACCCCGATTATTCTATTAATTTCTCATCTTGCTTAGAATTAGCCGCAACCATATTAGTTGTGTTCAAGACCTCCGGATGGTTTAGACATTTCAGACATTTTCCTGCTCAAAACTTAAGCAACTGCTACATTAATACAGGCAGTCTTCATCTAATCTAATATACGAGGCCAGTAAGCGGGCTGCTACGATGTCCTGGCCGCCACTACGTATCCGAACATGATCCGGAACCTTCAGTTAATCGCGAAACCAAGGCAAGAGCGTGGATGAGGCAGCTGACTGAGTTGGCGTAGGGAGGAATTCCATTGGGACTGGGACTCGGTCGTCAAATATGCGGTAGAAGTCTTCGGCCACGTCACCTAGATGTCTGGTGGTAGTCGATGGAAGATCTGGCGCCTTCAAGAGCACTCCGCATTCCCAGTTGCGGCAGATTAATTTCGGTGTTTTCGAAGCTCGATCAACTTGAACGCGTCCCCTACATGGCCAAGTCTTGTCAGACACAAGAAGCAAGGATATATGGGATCAGACTATCCTTACCATGCACTTTCCGAAAGATTCGCGCTACCAACATAGACCCATCCAGGACATTTGCGTCGCGAGAGACTTGGACGCACAAATCCAATTTTGCTGTGCACCAGGATTCTTTCGCGTCGAGAAACACAATCTCGCCAGACAGTTCGTGGGAAAGTATCTGATTTCCACCAGGCCGACTTGAAGGTGATTGTGCCTGCTGAGGCGGTGCCTCCACGACAACCAGCAACCGTTTTCTGAGACGGATAGTAGATTCGGAACTTGTCGAGCAGGCCTGGGTTGCTCGAGTTTCTGGAGCCTGAAGCAGCTCCGCGAGATTTTGGTTTTTTGTCTGTCGGACATCTACCGTCGGCTTCGTTATCGACTTGACCTATAAGTTGGGCGATGAGTATTCTGGTAAGTCGGGGTCGGCAGCCGACACACCTTGGAAAGCTCTGTAGAGCGACGTCAAGAATGCTGTCTTCAAACTTCCAAGCGAAGAGCACTGTTGTTTCGTCAGCTGGGAACCCGCTTCTGTCTACCCCAGGCGGCGGGAAGCGAACTTACCACAAAGTCAACTTCGATAGGATCTTGGGTCGCCAAGTCCAAATCCCGAACGGCTTGGCTGAGCCCGTAGAAGCCTGGAAAATAGTTAGCTATGGCTAAGTAGAAGCCAAGGAGGAGCTTGTCAGCTACCTGTGTGCTTCAAGTCGTCGGCAGTGTGTGTTCCGCAACTATAACCAGAAGATTGCAATTAATATCGGTAAGTGCCACAAGGATAAGGGGGGATATTATGTGAACGTACATGGAGTGAACGAAGGTAAAGTTCTTGGTTTCGGTGAAGTCGTACTTATCAAGGCCGGAGATGAGTTGATCCTCTAGGCCAAGAGCTCGCAGAAAACGTGACAGCTCTCTGCCAAAGCTGGTCTGCTGTGCCCTCATGCCTTTGGGGTCATTGGGCAAATCAATTAGGAAAACCACCTAGTGGTAATCAGCGGCTGCCACTAAACATACCAGAGACGAAAGGCAAGGCTACTCACGTTCTCCAATACTCCAGTCTCACCCCAGTCATAGTCCGTCAAATTCGCCGACGGCACTACTATTCGTAAATAGTTGGGAAATCTAAGCAATTGGAGCTTTGCGTGCAAGTATCCCCCGCCATCCATGGGTGGGAAGCAGAACCTGACGTTCTCATTCGGCGCATTGGCTCGATTCTGATCTTCCTGTAAGTTGTTAGCGGAGTTCTGGGATACAATGACAAAGGAATAAAAGGGAACATACCTGAGTTTCGTCCTGAGCATAAGCTACGAATACGACCTTGGTTCGCCGCAGGTCGATCTTCTTTAATAGCCACTCAGTATCCCACTGAAACGAGGTCATCATGGCGAGCTCCAGCTCCTCTTTTTGCAATATTTCTTCAATCTTGATATCATCTCCCCGTCTTTCGTAGCCATGTGCCCAAGTCCGTTTCACCACGCCTTTCGCAAAAGGCAAATCGGTCCTATCAGTTTGGTAGCTGCGGCTTGGAGCTTTGGAATCCTCAGCGACTATTGCTTTCGGTGTAAATATGGAGGGCTGGTGATGTCGCTTGGTCTTGTGGGGCGGAGGCAAAGGACCTGGTTGATCAACCAATTTACGCTTCCTTTCCAGCCTGGCGAGCCGCTCCGCTTCCATCTGCTTCCGGTCTAGTTGATGCAAGCCAAAACTGGACGAGGTTTTCTTGTCCGCTGTCATCGTTGCCGCCGCCGATGTGCCGGCTTTGTTGGGTGGCGGCCGACCAAGAGATAGGGCAATTGCTCTCTGGAGCTGAGACTCATCATCCTCGTCGTCGCTCAGTTCAATCACGGTGTGATCATGCGGCGCCATCCTTGTGGCGGCAAGACTGAGCTGAAAATAATGCCCAGGTTCGGGATGCTGATGGCCAGTAGCAAAATGCTCATATGATCGTGCAATGCTGTTCAATTGTGTGAAAATGAAGGAAGTCCTTGGGTGGTTGCTAGTGAATCGTTCGGCTCCCGAACTCTCGGAGCCTGTTATGTTGAACTTGGCGAGGTGCTTGAAAACCCGGTCATGGACGGTTTGAGATATCCCAACTTTTTCCCACTAAGGAGTCAGGACCACTTCAGAACTAAGAAAACAAAAACGCGAAATCACATGACTATTTGAGTCTAGGCTCGCCGTAGATCGTTGAGCGTTTTTCGTCCTTACGAGGGGTCAGGCAGCCAGTTCAACTTCAATTATTTGCAGCTTGAGCTCGACATCACCCCACTGTGTCTCGTAGGTCCTCTGCAAATCAAGTGCCTACCTGCTCATGTGGCATATTAGGCTCCAAAAGAAGTATCGCCAGACTACCACCTGTCTCAATGAATTCATGACCAATCCGCAACCTTGCGACTCCTCTGCCTATTGTCACAGCCCTCTAGATATCTCCATGCCCTATGCATTACACAAGACGATGAAAACATAGAAGCTACATACAATCAGAGGACGAAAAAAGCCACCCAGCCCAGGAAAACCCAAGATCACAAGGCCGATTCCATCATACACAACACCATCCACCACTCACCGTCTACCATTTTCTCTATCGTGAATGTCATAGCCCCGCGAACTCAGTGGTGTGATGGTAGTCGGGTTCCTAGCTACTCATTTTGAGCATCTTGCGCAAACCATCTTCCATGGCCAGGATGCGTGCGTCTCTCTCCCCATTCTCCGACGGTCCTCTCGTATCCACAGAGCTATCCGCTCCGTCTGAATCGGCCTGAATGGCTGCCACGCCCCCGGCCGCATGGGCGATTGGTGGCGACGGCTGGCTGGCTGTTGCCGGCGACCCAAAAAGGAGCTTCTTCAAAGCATCCGACTGCGACTGAGCACCTGGTGGCAGACTATCGTGTCTATTTTTCGTGTCATCAGGAGTCTGGTTTGGGCTACCCCTAGCTGCACGAATGCGCTCATGGTATGGCGTGGAAAAGGCCGGCCCGATCGGCTGGCTCAGGTGCCGCATGTAGCCATCCAGTTTGGAGGTAGAGTTGGGTGAGTCATGGCGGGGTATGTCTTGAAGTCTTCGATGCGGCTGGGTCGGAAGGCTAGATGGCATCGGCTGGGCGGCGGGGGAATGTGGTGATAGGTAAGGCGACGCGGAAACCGTTCGACTTGGGTGCGGTGGGCTCGCCACCTTGATCTGGCGAGCCCTCTCCTTCTCTTGTCGATCTGCTCGGAACATAAACTCCAGAGGGGATTCGCGGGCTGGTAGCTCGGGTGAGTGACCGTGTGGAGTGGGCATATCGATGTCCGTGGCTGGTGGCGATGGCTCCTGGAAAGGCGCTGCGACAGCCTTGTCCTCCGCTCCCAGAGGGTCACTTTGCTTGGTATTGAATTTCGGGAGTGGTAATGCTGATGGCGCCGGCGAGGCATGAAATGTCGCACCAGCAAATGCGGTCGCGGTGCTCGACTTGGGACCTGAAGCGTAGGGAGGCGTAGCCCGGTCAAGGTTTGCTGAGTTTGGGGAGAAGGAGATGCTTTCGGGTCGTGTCCGATTCCGATTCCTCGCCTTCCAGTTCGTGTAACCTACCGGAGCCGGCGAGGAGGATGCTGACTTCTGCGGAGTCCGCGGCAGACGCGGATGGTCATGAACCGGGGCACTTCTACTCGGGACATCGGTCTCTGATGCATAGTGTCTTTGCGCTTCGCCCTGGCCCGGTTGGCCGTAGGGTTGGTTGCCGCGAGTAACGGAAGCGGGGCGAAAGGTGCCGTCTTGCATCATATTCGTAACCTCGACGAGATATGTTATGGGGCGATACACGATATGCGATAGAATGTATTAGTTTTCAAATGTGCGTGTGCTTTCTGATAAGGTAGCGATGCGCGATCCGCGCCGACGGCAGTTGTAGTCTCGCCGAGTCGCAGGCAAGAGGATGTACCGCGCGATATCCGCGGTAGTCGCAAGTGGTCGATTGTAATTTGCTCTCCGGTCGCCTTCTTTCGCTCATAGTGCAGTGTGAGATTTTTCTTGGTCTTTGTGGTGTGGCCAGGAAATACCGTCCAACGAAGAGCCAGTTTGTGAAGGTTGGAGCAAGTATCGTCAGGTATGGAAACGTCTGGTAAGCTGGTGGCGTTCAGATAGAAGAGGTTGGAAGTCGGAGGCCAAGGCCGGACAGATATGAGGGGAACGGAATGCAGGGGCGCTCCAAACCAGTCACAGATCAGGGCTATGCTTGCGGACGGAGTACGGATACAGAGGTACTCGAAGTGCGTCTAGAGGCACAGAGGTAGCAGTTTCTTCATACTGTCCTACTGTGCCAAGGCCGCAGCTCTGCCTGCCCTCTTTCAGGGCGCAGCTCGACCCAGCCGATCCATTTACAGGGGTTATGCAACTAAGTATTTTCGTCCGGTTGACAGTGCCCGCTCATGACTCCTCTAGAGAGTTTGGTGCTGGAACTTTTTGGTTACCTGCCCCGCATTGAATTGACCCCACTAGTGGCCGTAAACCTCCCAAACTTCCAGGCAGCTACTAGTCCACTTTTGCGCGCAAACTTCCAATCTAGATGTATTTGCCTTTGTAATAAGCCTGATGTAATGCGGCCTTCTCCGAAAGCTCAGACACAGATTCTTTAGCTCCCAACTCACGTTTCGACATCTTCAAATATTACGCACTGCCTACCAGATCCATCCAACTCTGCTCGCAACCGACGACTGCTCAGAGCACTCGGGAACCATGGCCGACGTCGATATGACAGATGCTCCCGCGCCTTCTGGCGGGAAGAAACCAGACGGAAAGAAGGGAGAGGGCAAGAAGAGATTTGAGGTTAAGAAGGTAGGGCTAGTCATCTGGGGGTAATGGCCGATAATACGCACTACTGACCAGCGCACATAGCTACACGCCGTGGCTCTGTGGGCATGGGATATTGTCGTGGACAACTGCGCCATCTGCCGCAATCACATCATGGATCTTTGTAAGTTTGATACTAGCCCGCAGCGCGGCGAGGAAACTCGACACTGACGAGTTCATATCAAGGCATCGAATGCCAGGCGAACCAGGCATCAGCCACGAGTGAGGAGTGCACAGTTGCTTGGGGGATTTGCAATGTACGTAACCTCGCCCATTGATCAAACAGGAGACGCCATGGTTCGACGCTAATGCTATGCTTACTAGCATGCCTTCCACTTTCACTGCATCTCTCGATGGCTCAAGGCGCGGTCGGTGTGTCCCTTGGACAACAGGGACTGGGAGTTCCAGAAATACGGTCGATAGGAGCTTCAATAGCCATGCCAAGAGGACGGGAGGCCGCTCTCTAGAATCTTGAGTTGCGTATGGGGAAAGCACAGCGGCACACAGCCGGCAAAGATATTGAAGGCTATCAGATGCTATGAGACCCGAGGGCCGGTCTTAACAGTGCCGCTAGTGAGGTATACAGAGAGCAGTCGAGGTGCCCATGATTCCCCGAGTCAGCCTAAGATCCATATGTATCAATTTAAACCACCTGCGACCCATTCATCGTCTATTGCACTGGCGTCGAGAAGCCTGCACCGCTCGGAAGCCATTTGACGGGGTGTTGGTTGAAGAATGGCCAGGGAGGCACGACAGACACGAATGTCAGTCCTGTTCCTGCTAGTCCAACGTACATGGCCAGTTTTATGTCCTGAAGAAAGTAGCCTACCATGAAGGCGGCAATCTATGCTCTAAAGTCAGCCTACGCGCCTACGTTTTGTAGCTGTTGTCAAGTCTGGAACGTTCTTGTTACCGGGGACGACTCACCCCGGAAACGCTCAATGACACAGTTGCGATGTTGTCGGCAAGTTTTTGGCCTTCAAAGTCCTAAACAACAGATCAATGTCAGAAGGGAGCGCACAGGTGCCAGCAGCAATACATGGGACTGAGGAACTCACAATCTGTCCTTCGACGGCATCCCGTACTGTATCCAGAATTTGGTCTGCCATTGTCGTGGGTTGCCTTGGTTTCGGTAGGAAGAGCTCTGCCGATTTCAGAGGGAAAACGAATTAGACTGTCGAAAAATGACTATGCCGTTCTTGCCGAGCAAAGGCTTCTAGGTTCTTTCGATTGCGCAACGCGGGATTGATTCTGAGAAGTTGGGGCGCGGAGAAGTGCGGTGGTGAACAGGAGCTGCTTGCTGGCATTCCCAAGTGAACACGGTGCTTGCCGCTGCAGATATCGGCGGCGCGGTCCGGCTTTGACTGGTACTGCACTCCCTGCACGTGCACCGACGCAACCCGCTCAGGATACGAAGATTCCTTGGCACTTTTTAAAAAAAAAAACCACAATCCAGCCAAGATAGAGACCGCGCTAGGATAAAAGACTCACTCCTCCCCACTTCTGTTTTCCCTTGCCACAGCAAAATCCTCCACCCTCCAGCGGTCCTTTCAAAGTTACAAAGTCAACCAGAACGATCATCGATTCCGTCCTACTACTGTGTCCGAAGCGCCCTTGTTCCCTCACGGTTATAGTCGCAGCTCTGAGTCGGAGCCATCTCGATTTCGTCTTTAACGCTACTCTGACTAAACGCTAAGCCAGCCCTTATCGCGATACAAGCTGGTCTCCTAGTTCGTTCCCATAAACGACGGCTGCTGCACAAGTCTGCGTAATTGCCCTTTCGAGTCGATAATTGTCGAATTACCAGCGTTCTGTGGGCAGATTCAGGCTCGCCGCCCAACTCTAGAGCCTCCAAGCCGTGCAAACCCAAGGTTCTTCGAAAGTCGTCAAGTTGGCGGGACTCGCGTTAGACCCTTCTCTTCGTTCACTCCTTGCTCTTGGCCTTTGGGTCTACAGTGGAGTGAACCTGAAGCCGCCCTAGCGAGCTACAATCTCGAATTTGCCTGCGACGACAGAACCTCTCCTAGACGACCGCTTACTTCCAAATCTCCATCCACATTGAGGCATCCAACACGTCGCCGGCGGTGCCCGGCGTCCCGCGCCGGATTGCGAGCAAACACGAGGCAGCCGTCGGACACTCTTGTTGGACCATATCCATTTTCTCCCTGAAGAGCGGAAGCGGTCAATATGTCGGACCATGAGGAAGGCGCCTCTGAGACTGGCTACGTCCCAATCTCAGAGCTTGACGATCACCGCCACCAGTCGCCTTCGACGCATATTCCCGACCGGCCACGACTCGGCACCTTCGATACGCTTTATGGCAGCCGCTACATGGACGCAGGGCCATCGGCCCAAGGCCAAGGCCAGGATGGTACCGGGATGAGCGACGTTCGAGTTCGAGACTTCGAGGAAGCAGTGATTGATGACGACGTAGGTGCCGACTTGTCACCGCAGTACCGTCGTAGTCGCCGCCCAACCGTCGATACGCAGAGATCTGTCTCGCCACCCAATTCGGTCAAGGCATTCGCCGAGGCACGCCGCCGTGAGCGCGAAGCCTCTTTCTCGGAGCCCAACTGGCGACCGGATGATGATGGGCTCCAGCGAACCGCATCGGCTGCCAGTCGCAGGAGCCTTCGTAGCCGGCCACACACCATCGACAACGAAACTACCAGCCTTGCTAGTCGCAGATCGGCCGAAGACGATGTGTGCTTCCCCGTCCAGGAGGAGTACAAGCAAGATGGGCTGCGCATCGACTTTGAGTATCTGGAAAACTTCATCGAGTCGCAGCGTATGTCTAGGACCGCCAGCAATCGGGAATCCGAGGTGCGCGTTTTCTCCGATCTTCGACCGCAAACGTCGGCCACGTCAACACCAGCTACAGTGCCCGTCTCCACCCTGCAAGGGGACGTACTGAGCATACCCGCTGATGTTCTAGACGACATCGAGGAAAAGCCCAAGGCTAACGAGGAGCAAAATTCCGGGGAACGAGGGCCTCAGCCTGTTGATTCTAGCCGCATCTGCTTCTTCTCGTCTGCATGGGAGTCCACCATCCACGCAGCCGAGCTCGGAGATCTTGTCCTGCCGGGCGAAGACGTTCGGGGTCTCTTCGAACTCCCTAGAGAGGAGGGCGGAGTATGGTGGCTGAACGTGAATAATCCATCCAAGGACGAGGTTGGGGCCATCTGCAAGGCCTTTGGTACACATCCTTTGACCACGGAAGACATCGCAACGCAAGAGTCTCGCGAGAAAATCGAGCTTTTTCCGTCATATTACTTTGCCTGCTTTCGTTCATTCAACACCGAGTTGGACTCGGATGGAAATGAGGAATACGAGCCTTTCAACATCTATGCCATTGTCTTTCGCGAGGGAACCTTGAGTTTCAGCTTCGCCCCCAACGGTCACGCCTCCAATGTTCGCAAGAGGATTGCCCTCCTCAAGGACTTTGTGGCCCTCAGCAGTGATTGGATCTGCTACGCATTGATGTAAAAACGACCCTCCCCCTGGCTTAACAAGGGACTTGGCTGACAGCTATATATACAGTGACGATATTGTCGACAGCTTCGCGCCAGTCATCCATCGGATCGAGGCTGAGGTTGACGCCATTGAGGATTCGGTTTTCATGGTACGGGAGGACGACTCGAGCGACTTTCTTCGTCGAACGGGGCGGACGCGGAAGAACATCATGGCCCTGATGCGCCTTATTGGTGGAAAGGCCGACGTTCTCAAGGGCTTCACCAAGCGATGCAACGAAAACTACAAGGTGACACCCCGAATGGACATTGGAATGTACCTGGGCGACATCCAGGACCACGTCGTCACGATGATGACGAACCTCGGCCACTTTGAGAAGATGCTGTCTCGGGCTCACAGCAACTACCTGGCACAGCTCTCGATCAACAACATCTCTCAGGGAACCGAGACCAACAAGGCCCTGACCAGAATCACCTTTTTGGGTTCGGTGCTCGTTCCTCTGAACTTGATCAGTGGCATGTTTGGGATGAACGTTTTCGTCCCCTTCCAGGACAAGGAGTCACTTGGCCCCTTTTTTGGTATCATGGGATTGATGATCATTATCTGTGTAGCCTGTGTCATGTTGGCTCGACGATATCGGTATATCTGAATCTAGATGTGTGCATGCGAGAACAGGCGTCTTTGGGGTTATTACATTGTGGCCTGGAGTTGTGTGAAGTACTACCTGAGTTAAGATCTGCATAGAGATATAGATATAATGTCGTTCAAATGCTACCACTGATCGGCATCACATTTCTGCTCCGCAAAAGTACCGGGTATTCGAGCCGCAAAAAAGCGAGAGGCCATCTGCTACTTTACCTACGGTACCGAACGATTTGGCCTTAGGGTAAGGGCAAATACCTGCGTGGCCAATGAGAGAGCTGCAACCTCAGCCAAAAAAATCAGAGATATTTTTTGCCCGTCAAGCCAGGCCTCGCTCCTGCCCTCGCACCTATTGGTTAGTACTAGCTAGAAACATAGGTATTCACCAAGGTCCGCCCCGAATTTCTCGCGCTTGTCCTCTCGCCCATCCTCTCCAAGCAACCCTCGTCGGCGACAACGCAGCGTCTTTCCTCGAGAGCCCACTTCTCCAGCATGGACACTACCAACCTCGGTGAAGACGCCGACTTGTCCCGGTTGAACGACAAGGACAAAGCCGAGCTCCGCCAATTCCTCAATCTCGAGTCCAAGCGAACCGAGATACAAGCAAGTAAGTTGCATGCAGCGCCTTTCCTTTCCTCGTTACGAATCAGCTAGCGACTAGAGCCATTGGCTGACACCGGTGTTTGTAGACACCCATGCCCTCACGGAACTCTGCTGGAAAAGGTGCATCACCAGCGCGGTGCGAGGTCCCAAGCTCGACAAGGGGGAGGAGTCATGCTTGAGCAATTGCGTGGAGCGGGTGTTTGACGTTAACCTCTTGACGGTGAAGCATCTCAACAAAATGCGGCAATAAGTTAGAAGGAAGCGGGAGATCATTGGCAGAACCCTCTGTTGGGCGGTGCAGTGCGGGGGTTCCGCAAGCAATAGCGAGAAATTCGAGTACTCATGTCACCGTCTACAAGAGGCGCCACACGCCGTGCGTTCTGACGTCAATTGAAAATGTATAAATAATTTAGACCCAACTCTACGACATGGAGCGGGTGGCTTCATCTATGAGACGACCATTTCAGTCAGTCAATTTAGAGCTCCTCAAAACGCCGTCCTGATATGCCGTGACATCCCCATCCTCATGCCAACCGAACCTGAATTGCCATGAACCGACATCTCCTCACACGAGACCAAGCTTGTTAGCCGCGATATCGAGCGCGTCGATGTCGGGGGTCAGGCGAGCGTAGGCTTTCTTGGAACCGTCCGGTCTATACATGGCAGTTAGCCAATCTGGATGTTTTAACCTCTACTGTGAACCCAATTGATGCAGAACGTACCGGATGAGGGTGTTGATCTTGACAGTGTCGATGTCATAGAGTTTCTTCAAGGCCTGCTTAATTTGGGCCTTGTTGGCCTTGACGTCGACGATGAAAACGAGTGTGTTGTTCTCCTCAATCTTCTTCATTGCGCTTTCGGTGTTGAGCGGGTGCACAATAATCTTGTGCTCGTCAAGACGGGGCGCATGGGGAATCGACTTCCGAGGGTACTTTGGTGCTCGGGAGATCTGGAGCGTCTTCGGGCGATGGAAGCTGGTCGTGAACCGAGCCTTGCGCTTCGTGTGGGAGTGGACCTGAAATCGCCTCAGCATGCTGTCTCTTCGGTAGGGGTTGCCTTCAGAGGGGGCCCCCGGGGGGAAAAAAGTATCAAAAACCTACACCCTTCAAGGCGGCCTTCGCCGCATCCTTGGCTTGCTTGGAGCCCTTGGATGCCTTGGCGGCACCTGTACCTTATCGCATCAGCAATCGCCCTTTGATAGAACTCGCAAAATCTGCTGCTGCGTGATGCGGAGCCCAGAGCATAATGTGGCCTCCATCGGTTTGGGGAAAAGTTGCGGCAGTCAAATGCTTCCACTTGCAGAAATGTCGCAAGCAAGACGACGTCGTCAGTTTGTCCTACCTTTCTTCTTGGGTTGTTCCTTGGAGGGGGCCATTCTGAATGTAGAGTGCGGATACGGGAGGTTGTTCTTTCGTCGTCCCCGGAATTGAGTTGGTTGTAGTTTTGAGGATGCGGTGCTGGGAACGGCCGAGGTGTGCGATCTAGAAAGTCAAAAACTGGGTCACCAATGCTATTTCGTTAGGGCTGCGGGAAGTGTGGGACCAGTCTCGTTCGACTGGCCCTCAGGCTCCTCCCAGTTTGCCAGCCGTTCCAGGGTGTCACTAGTGCTTGCAGCTGGCAAGAATTAGACGAGCATTAGCCGGACCCACACTATCCCTTCATAGACTCATTGTAAGCTCGCACCAGTGAATAGTCTCGTCAATTAATCAGTTACATTGTGACACGGTTTGTCAAGTCCTTCCATGTAATGGCCTGAGAGTCTTTACTGGTGTCTAATTTATTATCCATGGAATATAATTGTCGGTGACTGGTAAAATGGGTCGGAAGCGAAGGAAAGCGCCTGGAAGTCTTTCGACAGGACGTCCCCAGACCTTACGGACAAGGTCAGCATCGCTTTCGAGAAAAGCTGCTAGGTTACTGATCTCAAGGCATCACGCTCTGGCAAAGAGGAAAACCGCGGCGGCGAAACGGGGGGATGACGAAGAAGCCGCGGTCATTTCAGCCGAGATAGACGCTCTTGGGGGATTACCAAGATACCAGCAAGCAAGTCTTCTCGGCCAGAGCAAAGACCGAGGAGGCGATAGCTCCAAGGTCCTTTTGGAATGGCTCCGGCCGTTCTTGCGGATGAAGATGCATCAGCGAAGCCCCGATACAGCCGTCGCAAGGCTTGCAAGGCCCGTCAAGATGCTTGAGGTCGGGGCCTTGAGTTCAACGAATGCCTGCTCTGCCAGTCCCTACTTTGACGTAGAGCGCATCGACCTCCACAGCCAGGAACCCGGAATCCTAAGGCAGGATTTTATGAAACGGCCTTTGCCAGATGGGGAGGCGCAAAAATTTGACATTATTTCCCTCAGCTTGGTCTTGAACTTTGTTCCCGATGCGGCTGGCAGGGGAAACATGCTCAGGCGCACCCTTCGTTTCCTTGTCGAGTCAACAGAATCAGCCGAGGCCGAGCAAAATGGAGAGACGACCCCCTTTCCCTCGGTATTTGTCGTCCTCCCGAGAAGCTGCATCGCCAACTCAAGGTATCTCACCGAAGAGCGCTTTGACGAGCTCATGACCTCTCTCGGATTCCGCAAGTTCAGCTCCCGAGTTACAGAAAAGCTAGCTTATTCGCTTTGGAAGCGGGATGCGTCGGCCCAAACAGAAAAGGCCCAATTTCTCAAGAAACAGGTTAACCCCGGACGGTCGAGAAACAACTTCGCCATAATTCTTCAGACCTAATCACACGACACTGGCGCGGCACGTCTAGGTCCGGTCAAGGATAGGGAGCGGCAATTCGCGGGACCGACACTCCGAGAGTGAGCACCAAGCTACGGCCGCGACTTTACGTACGGGCCGATGCATCGGGGATCGGGATGGCGCACTTCTCACCAAAACACCTTGCATCTGTACATAGTCACGAGAAAATAATGATCAGTGGCTCTGGATTCAAGCCTTTTTCTCTGTTTGTCTCCCATGTGCCCACGCGAGTATGTTGCTCTATCTCCTTTCTTCGTTTTTTCTCCGGACCCGGCGCCGACTTGTCAAGTGATCTAACACCCCGCAAGGCGGCCAATGGCGGCCGACTCTGAAGAGCATGTGACATCCCTGACCAGGCTACTCCTTGTCAGGCACTTTGTGCTGGCTAGGCTTTACTGAATCAAGCCGTAGCTCTGCCTTTTACGAAGATGGGGAATATGTGAACGAAAAGCCGCGAAATGTTCATGTACCATCGCGGGTTACTAGGGGTATTTTGATTTGACCAAAGTCATGTGCAATGTTGCCTGCAAGTGGGTGATGAGGGGGGATTGGCTGGTTTCCAGGCCTCATGACGGGCAAGCTCTGCATGCCCGATGCCAATGCAGCTTCGACCTCTGCCAAATTGTCGCTCAGAAACAGCCACTGGCTCGCCGTTGTGGCTGGGAACTTTGACATTATCGTAGCATAGCTGGCAGCATCGGTTTTGGGGCCAGCGTTCACCGTGTCAAACCAGTCTGCGATGAAGCCTGTCAAGTTAGACGGTTCGGCATTGGTGTGTCCAAAGAAGAGCTTCTGCGCAGGAACAGATCCCGACGAATACACGGCCGTGAGGATGCCCGCCGACTTCCATGTTGCCAATGATGGCGCTACGTCGGTGAACAATGGCGCACGCAGCTGGCCATTCTTGTAGCCTTCTTCCCAGAGAAAACCTTGCAGTCCCTTCAAGTAGGGTGCTTTGACATCCTCGGCGACAAGGGCCTTGACATGGTCCGCAAACGCCTTCGGGGTAGCTTGATACTCTTCAGGGAAGGTCGACTTGTACGGCTTGAAGTTTGCATCATTCCAGAGCTTGCTCAGATCCCGATCAAGGACCTCCAAGGCATATGGAAACTGCATTTTTCAATTAGCGACGTGCGAATTCACCTCATATTTGTGTCCGACGAACTAGGGTGTCCTTAACGAAGGAGACGGGGCAGACTGTTCCCTCTGCCGGCGTGGAAACATGCTGATTAGAGATATCCCAGACACACGTTCTAAAGCCTGCTCAAGGGCTCTCTTACCGATATCCAGCAAGATGGCCTTGACAGTCTTGGTGTTGATCTCCATCCTTGATGGTTTTCGAGTCTGGCAAGCGACGAGCTCACGATTGAACTCGGAATCTGGGATGGGACAGGCGGTGAAGACGCGCAAAACGCGCACGGGATAGCTCCGAATCAAACAACCGAGAAGGGAGGAAAGGAAAAAAAAATATTACAAAAAAATCCAACTGTGGGTTTACACGCCACAGTATCACCAAGGACAGCACCGAGATGCCCAGATCCCAG
>Ga0247774_1000177_pt1 | contig 29923 bp, 26 predicted proteins | sample UWRJL001104B6_FD_179933 | JGI IMG/M metagenome (GOLD analysis project Ga0247774, IMG submission 179933) | Plant litter microbial communities from Arlington Agricultural Research Station in Wisconsin, United States - UWRJ-L001-104B-6 | ecosystem: Environmental > Terrestrial > Plant litter >...
GTTCGGCGGCACACGCGTGCTGTGTGCCGCCACGGTGCAGAACTCGGTGCCGCGCTGGCGCCGCGACTCCGGCCTCGGCTGGGTGACCGCGGAGTACGCCATGCTGCCCCGGGCGACCACCACGCGCAACGACCGCGAGTCGGTCCGGGGCAAGATCGGCGGCCGGACGCACGAGATCTCGCGGCTGGTCGGCCGGTCCCTGCGTGCCTGCGTCGACTACAAGGCCCTCGGCGAGAACACCATCCTGCTCGACTGCGACGTGCTGGAAGCCGACGGCGGCACCCGTACGGCCGCGATCACCGGCGCGTACGTCGCCCTGGCCGACGCGATCAGCTGGATGCACGACCGCAAGATGATCAAGACCAGCCCGCTGGTCGGCTCCGTCGCCGCCATCAGCGTCGGCATCGTGGACGGTGAGCCGCGGCTCGACCTCTGTTACGAGGAAGACGTCGCGGCCGAGACCGACATGAACGTCGTGTGCACCGGCGACGGCCGTTTCGTCGAGGTGCAGGGCACCGCCGAGGGCCAGCCGTTCGACCGGGCCGAGCTCGACGCGCTGCTCGACCTGGCGGCCGGCGGCTGCGCCGACCTCACCCGGATCCAGCAGGAGGCCCTGGACTCGTGAAGGTCGTACTCGCCACTCGCAACCAGGGCAAGCTCGTCGAGCTCCGCCGGATCCTCGCCGGCGTCGACGTCGTCGGGCTCGATGAGTACCCCGACGCTCCCGACGTCCCGGAGACCGAGCTGACCTTCGCGGGCAACGCCCTGCTCAAGGCCCGCGCGATCGCCGCGCACACCGGGCTGCCCGCCGTGGCCGACGACTCGGGCCTGGCCGTCGACGCGCTGAACGGCATGCCGGGCATCTTCTCGGCCCGCTGGTCGGGCCGGCACGGCGACGACGAGGCCAACATCGACCTGCTGCTGCGTCAGCTGGCCGACGTCGCGCCGGAGCACCGCGGTGCCCGCTTCGTCTGCGTCGCCGCGGTCGCGTGGCCCTCCGGCGAGGAACAGACCGTCGAGGGGCACCTGACGGGCCACGTGATCGACGCGCGCCGTGGCACGAACGGCTTCGGCTACGACCCGATCTTCGTCCCGGATGACGAGAGCCGTACGACCGCGGAGCTGTCAGCGGAGGAGAAGGACGCCATCAGCCATCGCGGCAAGGCGTTCCGCGCCCTCGCCGAACGGCTGCGGGACAGCGGCTCCACGACCCCGTAGAGGCCCGGCCCGCCCGCGCGGAGAGCGGGTCAACGCGACGGGACGCGGAGGCGGATGTCGGTGCCGGCCGGGCCGGTGCGGAGCTGGACCAGGGGACACAGCATGCGGACGCCCCAGAGCCCGAAACCGGCGCGGATCAGCGGGTTGGGCGGAAGGAAGCCCGGCAGACCCTCCGGCCGCCAGTGGCCGCCGTCCGTCACGTCGACCACGAGGTCGTCGTCGTCGGCCCAGGTGCGGCAGACGACCGGAGGAAGGCCGTGCCGGATCGCGTTGGTGGCGACCTCCGTCGTGGCGACGAGCAGGTCGTGCAGGCGTGCGGAGGAGATGCCGTGGTGCTCGGCGTGGCCGCCGACGAAGGCGCGCAAGGCGCACAGGTCGATGTCGTCCACCGCCATCGCGGGCGCGTCCAGCGGGACCGGGGCCAGCGGCTGCCGGTCGACCTCGGCGTAGACCGTGGGCGGGTCGAGGTAGGCGTCGTTGGCGCGCGGGCCGGAGTCGCCGACCAGCTCCGGATGGGTGCACACCGCCGCGTCCAGGATGCGCGGATCGGTGTTGTCCCGGCCGTAGAGGCAGAGCACCACGGCGTCCGTGTCGGCGAACGCCTGGTTGACGATGGACTCGTAGCGTGTCCACTCGGAGATCTCGGCGGCCGTGCGGCAGTCCCAGCCGGGCTCGGCGAGGACTCTGATGCGCACGCCCGGGTGGTCCTCGATGAAGGCGCTGTAGGCGGCGATGGTGCGCGTCGGCTGGGAGTACCAGTGGGCGGCGTCGCGGAACGCGACCGCGTCGGAACCGACCGCGCGGCGCAGACCGGACAGGGCGGCGCCCGGGACGACGGCGAGCACGGCCTCGCCCGCCTCCAGCCCCTGCCGCAGGAACGGCACCGCGGTGTCGCGGAACTCCTGGTCGCCGGTGTAGAGCATGGCCCGGTGAATCAACTTGGTCACGGCGTCCCACCCCTGCCGATCTTCAGCCAGGGCAGCATGGGTCCGCCCACGAGCTGTACGACCTCGGTCAAATCGGGTGAGGGGTCATCGAGGATCAGGCTGCCGTGCGCGGCCATGCGCATCGCGGTGCCGGCCACCATGCTCAGCGCGCCCAGGTCGATGAATCGAAGATCACGTACGTTGAGGTGAATGTCGCCGCCCTGCGCCATCACGGCGTGCAGGGCCTCGGCGAACACACTGTGCCGTGCGCCGTCGAGCTCGCCCTTGAGATGTAAACCGCGCGGCTCGAACGTGCGGGTGATGGTGAGGACTCCATCATCGAAGTCGGGATCGGCGCCCACGAGAACCTCGTGTGTCTCCTTGAGGGCGGTGAGCTCGTCGTACGTGCATGAGCGCCGGTCGATCTGGCAGATGGCCATCGCCGTCGTGCTGGGCGCGATGGCCGCGTCGAGCCCGGCCTCGCAGTCCAGCACCCGGTCGCGGCCGCTCCGCTGCCGGATCGCCCAGGTCATGTCCGCAGTGACGCGCACGCCGCGGAATCGGTCGCGTTCCGCCCGGACCAGGACGTCCTCCAAGGACGCGACCATACGGCCGGGGTCGAACACCCCGGCCGTCAGGCACGCCTCGGCGCGCGGGAGAAGCGCGAGCTGGCCGGTTCGCAGGTAGTTGCGCGGGTCGAGGTCACGACGTGCCCGCAGACCCGGGAGGTCACGCGGGTCGGAGTCGGTGATGTAGATGACCTTGTCGGCTGCCATCAGCCCATCGCGAAGGAACGTGCCGACCACATGCTCCTGCTCCTCCTGGGTGGAGTAGGAGAACCACGCGTGGTCCCCGGGCAGCATCTGGCCGACGGATCGTTCGGCGAACCAGCTTTCCATAGGCTCCACCCAGCGGCGGTATCGGCAGGCGTCTACAGCTTAAGTCCATCGACTCAGCGTGACGACGCTTTTACATATACCGATTTCAACCGGCTCAACGAAGATGCGGGACAAAGGCACCATACCGTCCATGGTGATACAAGAGTGGCTCAACGGATTGGCCCAGCTCGGAGCCGATGACGAGCCCCACCACGAGCCAGTGGTCGCCCAGCGCGATGGTGTCGTACGGCTCACAGAGAAGGTGGGCCGCCACCCCGCCGAGGATCGGCACGTCGTACGGGCCCGTCCGCCAGCTGGTCGGCGAGCCGAAGCGGTCGATGCCCCGGTCGGCGAACCGCGCCGCCACCGCGGCCTGGTCGCCGGCCAGCACGTTGACCGCGAAGAACTCCGCCTCCCGCAGATCCGGCCAGGTCGTGGAGTCGCGGCTCACGCAGAACGACACCAGCGGCGGGTCCAGGCTGACCGAGGTCAGCGAGGTCGCGGTCAGCCCGGCCGGACCCGGCCCGGTGACCACGACCACGCCGGCGGCGTGCCGGCCGAGCGCGCGCCGGAACCCTGCGGCGTCCACGATCGGAGGCTGCCTCACTCGTGTGCCCATCGACCGCCCGCCTCCGATATCCGTACGGTCGCCGCCCACTCGGCGAGGATCTCCTCGATCCGATCCAGGTCCGACTCGACCACCGCGAGTCCGGGAGTGGGCACCGTCGCACCCAGCTCGACCAGCAGCGGGCGCAGGTGTACCTCGACCGCGAGCGCGTGCCGCGGCGATCCCATCACGAGCAGCGGCAGCGCGGTCACGCCGGCCAGCGAGGGCACCCGGTCGAGGAACGCCTTGAGCAGCCCGGTGTAGGTGCCTTTGTACGTCGGGCTCGCGACCAGCAGGAGGCCGGCCGAGGCGACCCGCTCCACCGCGTCCTCCACGGCCACCGAGGCGTGTGAGCCGAGGAGCACCGGGGCCAGCGCGGTCAGGTCGATGACGTCGGGTGTCGCGTCCGGGGCCAGCGCCCGCGCGGCCTGCGCCGCGACCGCGTGCGTGCGCGACGCCGGGCGCGGGTTGCCGACCAGCACGACGACGCGCGCGCCGTGCCGGGTGATCGTACTCACGCGGCCTCCTTCAGCAGGCCGAGGCGGCTCAGCTCGGGCAGCACGCCTTCGCCGAACCAGTACGCCTCCTCCAGGTGCGGGTAACCGGACAGGACGAACTCGTCGATCCCGAGCGAGGCGTACTCCGCGATGCGCTCGGCCACCTGGCTGTGGCTGCCGACGAGCGCGGTGCCCGCGCCGCCGCGTACGAGGCCGACGCCCGCCCACAGGTTCGGGTAGATCTCCAGCTCGTGCGCTGATCCGCCGGCGCGGAACTCCTCGTGCAGGGACCGCATCCGCGCCTGGCCCACGGACTCGCTGCGGGCCAGGCCCTCCTGCGCGGCCGCGATCTCCGCCGGGTCCAGGTCGTCGAGTAGCCGGTTCGCGGCCGCCCATGCCTCCTTGGCCGTGTCGCGGGTCACGACGTGCAGCCGGATGCCGAAGGTCAGCTTCCGGCCCTCGCGCTCGGCCAGGTCGCGGATCCAGTCGATCTTCCGCTGGACCTGCGCGGGAGGTTCTCCCCAGGTCAGGTACACGTCCACGTGCCTGGCCGCCACCGGACCCGCCGCGGCGGAGGATCCGCCGAAGTAGAGCCGGGGGACCGGGTCCGGCGGCGCCGAGACGGTCGCGCCCTCCACGTCGTAGTAGTCGCCGCCGAAGTCGAACGGCTTGTCGCCCCAGGCGCCGCGAAGGATGGCGAGGAACTCATCCGTACGTGCGTAGCGCTCGTCGTGGGAGAGGTGGTCGCCGAAGCGCGCCTGTTCGGCGCGCTCGCCGCCGGTGACGATGTTGAGCAGCAGCCGCCCACGGGAGAGCCGCTGGTACGTCGCGGCCATCTGCGCGGCGAGCGTCGGCGACAGGAAGCCGGGACGGAAGGCGACCAGGAACTTCAGGCGCTCGGTCTCACGGGTGAGCGCGGCCGTGGTCAGCCAGGCGTCCTCGCACTGCGTACCGGTGGGCGTGAGCACGCCCTCGAAGCCGAGCTGCTCGGCCGAGCGCGCGATCTGCGCGAGGTACTCGATGTCCGGCGGACGTTGCACCCCCCGCCGCGCGGAGCCGTGACCACCGCCGACGAGGTTGCGGCCGTCACCGCTCGTGGGCAGGAACCAGTGGAACTTCGTCATGAGGAACCTCCGGGGACGGTGTCGTTGAAGCGCCGGTCGACGAAGTCGCCGAACGTCAACCGGCCGGGGATGAGCTTCGCGTCGGAGAAGGCGTCGGCGAGTTGCTGCTCGCCGGCGATGACGGTGTCGTCGATCGGGACGGGCCGGGTGACCCGCCGGTGCGCGGCGACCTTGGCGACGGCCGGCGGCAGGCCGATCTGGGCCGACCAGGTCGTGGCCCACTGGTCCTGGTGCGTGGCGGCCCAGATGGTCGCGCGGTCGAGCCGGACCAGGTAGTCGCGGATCGCCGCGACCTTCGCCTTGTCCTTGAGCGCCTTGGCGGCGGCGACGTTGAAGCTGTAGTTGGTGCCGAAGCCGTTGCCGGACACCAGGGTGCGGGCACCGGTCTGCGCCTCGGCCTGCGCGGTGTAGGGGTCCCAGATGGACCAGGCGTCCACCCTGCCGGCGCTGAAGGCCGAGAGGGCGTCGGCCGGCTGGAGGTACTGCGGCTGGACGTCGCCGAAGGAGAGCCCGGCCTTCTTCAGCACGCTCAGCAGGAGCGCGTGTGCGGAGCTGCCCTTGGCCAGCGCGACCTTCTTGCCCTTGAGGTCCTGGATCGTACGGATCGCGGAGGTCTTGGGCACCAGTACGGCCTGCGCCGCGAGGTTCTGGGCACCGGCCGCGACGATCTTGATCTTCGAGCCCGCCGCGGCGGCGAAGATCGGCGGGGTGTTGCCGACCGCGCCGATGTCGACCGCGCCCGCGTTGGCGGCCTCGAGCAGCGGCGGCCCGGAGGTGAACTGCGACCAAGTGATCTTGTACTGGACCCCCTTGAGCTGGCCGGCGGCCTGGAGGAGAGCCTGTGACCCGGCCTTCTGGTCGCCGACGCGGAGCGTCACCTTCGTGAGGTCGACCGAGCCGTCCTTGCGGATCGCCGCCGCGTCGCCGTCGCTCGCGTCCCCGCAGCCCGCGAGGAGGACGAGCGCGCCGAGCAGCGTGAGTAGCCTCTTCATCGGTCTCCCTCTTCCACGCCGAGCCGCCGCAGCAGCTCGGTTCGCAACGCGATCAGGTCCTGTGGCCGGCGCGGCCGGTCGGCCTCGACGCGCGACTCGTACGCGATCCGGCCCTCGCCGAGCACGAGGACCCGGTCGGCCAGGAGCAGCGCCTCGTCCACGTCGTGGGTGACGAGCAGGACGCTGAGCCGTTCGCCGTCGTCCGTGTGCCGCTCCCACAGGTCGAGTACGAGCCGGTGCATGGTGATCCGGGTCAGCGCGTCCAGGGCGCTGAACGGCTCGTCCAGCAGCAGCAACCCGGGCTCCCGTACGAGCGCGCGGGCCAGGGAGGCGCGCTGGGCCTCACCGCCCGACAGGGTGAGCGGCCAGGCGCCGGCGAGTGCGCCGAGCCCGACCTCCTCCAGCGACTCGCGTGCCCGCGCCTTCGCCCTCTCGCCGAGGCCGAGGGCGACGTTGTCGATCACGCGTTTCCAGGGCAGCAGCCGTGGCTCCTGGAAGGCCACCGCCACCGTCCCGTCGACGGTCAGCTCGCCGGTGGTCTCCCGGTCGAGCCCGGCCAGCGCCCGCAGCAGGGTGGACTTGCCCGAGCCGCTGCGGCCGAGCAGCGCGACGAACTCCCCCTGTTCGATGGTGAGGTCGAGGCCGTCGAGAATGCTCCGGTCGCCGAACGTGCGGGTGAGGCCGCGGACGCTCGCGACGTGGCTTCTTTGGGGTGCGGCTACGCGGGTTGGAAGGCTCGTCGCCATGCCAGGGCCCTTCTCTCGATGAGGCGTACGAGGGCGTCGGTGAGCAGGCCGAGCGCGCTGTAGACGACCAGCCCGACCACGATCACGTCGGTGCGCATGAACTCCCGGGCGTCGTTGATCATGTAGCCGAGGCCGGCGTCGGCGTTGACCTGCTCGGCGACGATGAGCGCGAGCCAGGCGACGCCGAGGCTCTGCCGCAGCCCGACCAGCGTCTGGGCCAGCGCGCCGGGCAGGATCACGTGCCGGATCAGCGCGGTCCGGCCGAGCCGCAGCGTCCGGCCTGCCTCGATGAACCGGCCGTCCACGCCCCGGATGCCGGCGAAGGTGTTGAGGTAGAGCGGGAACGCCACACCGAGCGCCACGAGCGCCACCTTGGGCGTCTCGCCGATGCCGAACCAGAGGATGAACAGCGGGATCAGGCCGTAGAACGGCAGTGCGCGGAGCATCTGCATCGGCGGGTCGATGGCGTTCTCCCCGAGACGGCTGAGGCCGGCCGCGAGGGCGAGCACGATCGCGGCGACCGAGCCGATGGCGAAGCCTTCGGCGACGCGTCTCAGCGACACCGCGATCGCGTCCGGGAGCGTCCCGGCGGTGGTCAGGTCGGCCGCCGTACGGGCGATCTGCACCGGGGCGGCGATGAGTCGTTCTGGCAGCAGGCCGGTGGAGCTGGCGACCTGCCAGAGGAGGAGAAGGACGATCGGGCTGACGAGCCGGAGCAGACCGGCCGACCCGGGAACACGGAGGCGCTCTCGGGCAGCCTGCCGGGCCGGCCCTAGATCGAGGGCAGGTGAGGACATGAGAAGGAAACCCTTTGAGGTGAGTGGTGGAGCGGTCACGCGCTCCGGGAGCCGATGTCGTTGGCTGCTGGGGAATCAGGCGGTCGGCGCACAGAGTGCGCTGGCCTGCCGTCGAAGATCGACGTGTAGGCGCATCACGAGGGGCTGACCGGTACTCACGCGCCCATCGTCCGCAACATAACCGACAAAGTCAACCAGTTATATAGGGAATATCTGCGGCTCGTACGATCGGGGGATGGCAGTCGTGGCGGTCGTCACCGGGGCGGCGAGCGGGATCGGGCGGGCGACCGCGCAGGCACTCGGCGCGCGCGGGCTGACCGTGATCTGCGCCGACCTCGACGCCACGCGTGCCGGGGAGGTCGGCATCCCCTACGCCGTCGACGTGGGCGATCCTGAGGCGATGGCGCGGTTCGCGGCATGGGTGCGCGACGAGCACGGCGCGCCGGCCGTCCTGGTCAACAACGCCGGCGTCGCCGTCGGCGGATCGTTCTTCGACCACACGGTGGCGGACTGGCGGCGGACCGTCGACGTCAACCTCATGGGCGTCGTGCACGGATGCCTGTTCTTCGGCCCGCAGATGATCGAGCGCGGACGCGGGCACATCGTCAATGTCGCCTCGGCCGCGGCGTACACCCCCGCCAGGATGCTGCCCGCGTACGGCGCGACCAAGGCGGGTGTGCTCATGCTGAGCGAGAGCCTGCGCGCCGAACTCACCGGTACGGGCGTGGGCCTCAGCGTGATCTGCCCCGGCTTCATCGCCACGGGTATCTACCGCGCGGCCCGGTACGCCGGCCTGGACACGGTGGAGGAGACCAGGCGGCGGGAGTTCACCGAGCGTCTCGCGGGGCGCTGGGCGCCCGGGCCCGAGGCCGCCGCGAAGTCGATCATCCGCGCCATCGAACGCGACCGGCCGCTCGTCCCGGTCACGGCCGGGGCCTGGGGCGCGTACGCGCTGTCCCGGATCTCGCCGGCGGCCATGCGGCGGCTGGCCCGCGTGGGAGGCGAGGACCCGTTCCGGCTGGCCGAGCGCTTCGCCGGACTCTTCTCCCGGTCCCGGTAGGCGGCCGACCGCGCGGGGGACCACGCGTCTCAGCCGAAGGCGGGATCACCCGGCGCCGGCGGGAACGGCAGGCCGGCGTCGACGTGGGCGAGGGCGCCGTCCAGCTCGGCCGGTACGTCCAGGTCCGGGTCCTGGGCCCAGCGGAACATCACCTCGAGCAGCACGCCGAACACCGCGCCGCTGAACGTACGGACCGCGGCGTCGTCCGGGGTGCGGCCCTCCCGCGTGGCCACCAGGTCGGTCAGCATCCGCAGGGTCCCGGTCAGGTTGTTCAGATTGGCGCCCCAGAGCGCCGGCACGGACAGGACGAGCATGAGGCGTTCGCGCTGCAGGGTCAGCTCGCCGGAGGACACGCCGGCGAAGGTCGCACGCAGGGCGTTGCGCAGAACCTGGATCGGGCTCAGCCCGGGCGGCTGCGCCTCGAACGCCGCGATGAGCACCGGGTCGTAGTCGTCGGTGATGACGAGGTCTTCCTTGGTCGGGAAGTAACGGAAGACCGTGCTGGGGGAGACCTCCGCCGCCTCGGCGATCTGCTCGACCGGCGTGGCGTCGTAGCCCTGCGCGCGGAACAGGCGCACGGCGTGCTCCTGGATGGCGGTCTTGGTCTTCGCCTTCTTGCGCTCCCGGAGTCCGGGCACGGCTCGGTCACCCTCAGACAGCTGCCTCATGCTCTGATTCTGGCCGTTCGGAGCGGCCGGCCCCAACCTCGGCCGGCCGTGACGGCAGGAACAGGGCGAGCAGCGCGCCGAGCACCGCGAGGCCGGCGGACATGAGGAGCAGGACGTCCATCCCGTGCACGAACGCCGCGCGCACGTTGCCGGCCAGCGCCGCGGACCCGGTCCGCCGCGCGACCTCCAGGCCGCCGTAGACGCCCTCGCGTACGGCGTGGCCGGCCGCCGGCGGCAGCCCGGTGAGGTCGAGGTGGCCGCGGTAGCCGGCGTTCAGCGCCGAGCCGAGAATGGCCGCGCCGAAGCTCCCGCCGACCATGCGCACCGCCTGGATCAGCGCGGAGCCCACGCCGCCGGCCTCCTCGCGCAGCGTGCCGATCGCCGCGTCCATCGCGACCGGCAGCACGAACCCGAGCCCCAGGCCCGCGACCGTGATCCACGCGGCGGTGGGGGCGTACCCGCTTCCCACGGACGTGGTGGCGCCGGCGAGCAGCGCACCGGCCAGCAGTACGAACCCGAGTCCGGCCACGGCGCGGGCGCCCATGCGTACCGCGAACCGGTCGGCCACCACGGCCCCGGCCAGTATCCCGCCGATCATCGGCAGGAGCCGGACGCCGCCGCCCATGGGGTCGGTGCCGAGGACCGCCTGGTAGTACTGCGGAACGGCGAACAGGACACCGAACATCACGAAGCTCACGGCGGTGCTGAGCAGCGTGCCCACGGTGAACGCGGCCGTGCGGAACAGCGTCAGGTCGACCAGCGGCTCGCTCGCGCGGCGTTCCCAGGCCACGAAGCAGCCGGTCAGCACCGCGCCGCCGAGCAGCGGGCCGGCGGCGGTGAGGTCGCCCCAGCCGTACTGCCCGGCCTGGATCACGCCGTAGGTGAGCGCGGCGAGGCCGGCGCTGGAGGTCAGCACGCCGGGCACGTCGAGCCGCCGTGGCCGCGTGTCGCGCGACTCCGGCAGCCAGGCGACCACCGCGAGCAGGGCGAGGATGACGACGGGCACGTTGATGAGGAAGACCGAGCCCCACCAGAAGTGGCCGAGCAGCCAGCCGCCGAGGATCGGCCCGACCGGGTATCCGAGCATGGTGGCCGCCATCACGATCGCGATGGCCCGCCGCCGCTCCGTCGGCGAGAAGAGTGTGGGCACCACGCCGAGCACCATCGGCAGGATCACCGCACCGCCGAGCCCGAGCACGGCGCGCGCGGCGACGAACGCACCGGCCGACGGGGCGTACGCGGCGGCGAGCGAGCTGCCACCGAAGATCACCAAGGCGATGAGCAGCAGCTTCCTACGGCCGAACCGGTCGCCGAGCATGCCGCCCGGGATCATCGCGGCGGCGAACACCAGCGTGTACGCGGCGACGAACCACTGGAGCTCGGAGGTCGAGGCGTGCAGGCCCGTGGCAAGGGCGGGCAGCGCCAGGCTGAGGATCGTCACGTCGAAGCCGACGGCGAGTACCGCGAGCACCAGCGCGCCGACCGCCCACCACCGGCGAGCACCGAGAACCTTCATGAGACTCCACCGTCTTTTAGTAGCGGACTGCGAATTGACAGTCTACTCCCAAAAGATGTAATTCAGTCGGGCCGGCGGGTGAGCGGCAGCCGCTCGCGCGTCTCGTCGTCCTGCGGGGTGTAGACGGTGAGGCGCAACCCGGCGGCGGCCGGGACGGTCAGCTCGGTCCGCTCGAACGTCAGCTCCCCGGCCTCGGGGTGCCGGAACCGTTGGGTGCGGCCGGCCGGCTCGGCCACCTCGTGCCGGGCCCACAGCTCGGCGAACTCCGGGCTGAGCTCGAGCAGGCGGCGGATGTCCTCTTCCCACGACGGGTCGCCCACGTGCCGGCCGTACGCGGAGCGCAGCCGGGCGACGAGGTGGGAGACCTCCTCCTCGTAGTTGAGGAACCGCTCGCGGGCCCGCGGCTCGGTCACGCAGCACCACAGCAGGTTCAGGTGGACGCAGGGCAGGCTGTGCCACCCGGCGAACAGGCCACGGTGCGCGACGTTGGTCTCGATGATGTCGAACCGACTGTTGATCAGCGCGGCCGGGAGCGGGTCGAGACCGTGCAGGACCGCACGCAGCGCCTCGGGCACGACCGTGGAGTCTTTCCAGGTGCGCGACGGTGTCGCCTCGGCCAGGCGGTAGAGATGCTCGCGCTCGGCGCGGTCGAGGCGCAGGGTGCGGGCCACGGCGTCGAGCACCTGGCCGCTCGCGTTGATCGGGCGGCCCTGCTCGAGCCAGGTGTACCAGGTGATCCCGACGCCGGCCAGCAGCGCGACCTCCTCGCGGCGCAGCCCCGGCGTGCGGCGGCGCGGCCCCGGCGGCAGCCCGACGTCCTCGGGGCTCAGGCGGGCCCGGCGCGCCCTGAGGAACCCGCCCAGCGCCGCGCGCCGCGGCCGGGTGGCGGTCTCCGTCATCACGCGCCCCCTTCGACTCGGGCGACAACGCTACGCGCCGGGTCCGACATTCCGGCCTACGACGCCAGAGCGGACGCCCGTCCTTCGAGGTAGCGCTTCTCCGGTGCGCTCGTCGCGTACCGCGCGGCGGCGCGGTAACTCTCCAGAGCGTCATCCGGCCGTTCCGCCATCTCGAGGAGATGGGCCCGTACGGCGTGCAGCCGATGGTGGCGCGCCATCCGCTCGTCGGACTCCAGGGGTTCGAGCACCTTCAGCCCGGCGTCCGGACCGTGCACCATGGCGACGGCGACGACCCGGTTGAGCGTGACCATCGGACCCGGCGCGATGTTCTCCAGGAGCTGGAACAGCGCGAGGATCTGCGGCCAGTCGGTCTCCTCGGCGCTCGGCGCCTCGTCGTGGACGGCCGCGATCGCCGCCTGGATCTGGTACGGGCCGAGCCGGCCCGTACGCGACAGGGTCTCGGTCGTGAGCGCGACGCCCTCGGCGATGAACGCGCGGTTCCACCGGCCGCGGTCCTGCTCGGCCAGGGGGATCAGCGACCCGTCCTCGCGGGTACGCGCGTCCCGGCGCGCCTCGGTGAGCAGGATGAGCGCGAGCAGCCCGGCCACCTCGCCGTCCTCGGGCAGGAGCCGGTGCAGCAGCCGGGTCAGGCGGAGCGCGTCGCGGGTCAGGTCGTGACGCTGCAGCCAGGGCCCGGCGGTCGTGGTGTGGCCCTCGTTCAGCATGAGGTACAGCGCGTGCAGCACCGCCCGCAGCCGCTCCTCGCGCTCGCCGGGCGGCGGCATGGTGAAGGTCGCGCCCGCCTTGCGGATGCTCTGCTTGGCGCGGCTGACGCGTTGCGCCATCGTGGCCTCGGGGACGAGGAAGCCGCGGGCGATCTCGGCCGTCGTCAGCCCGCCCACCGCCCGCAGGGTCAGCGCGATCTGTGACGGGGGCGACAGTGCCGGGTGACAGCACAGGAACAGCAGGGTGAGGGAGTCATCGCCGGCCGCGGGCTCGTCGGCCGGCGGAGCGGTGAGAGGAACGTCCAGCGCGTCGGTGCTCTCGCGCCGGCGCCGGGCGCTGTCGCTGCGCACCCAGTCGACCAGCCGCCGCGTGGCGACGGTGACGAGCCAGCCGTACGGGTTGCCGGGTGTGCCCTCTTCGGGCCACTGCGTGGCGGCGGACAGGAGCGCCTCCTGTACGGCGTCCTCGCAGATGTCGAGGGCGCCGTGGCGCCGCATGAGCGCGCCGAGCACCTGCGGCGCGAGACGCCGCAGCAGGTCTTCGAGACTTTCCTGACCATCAGTACCCATGAATTTCTCCTGACGCGCCGTGAGACTACCCGCGACCTCAGCGTCGTGCACCGCAGGGAAGAGCGGGATATAGCCTGACGTGGGGGAATGTGTCGGCCTGACCGCTGGCACGGACGTGTTCGGCCCGGAAGATCGCCACCCGGCTCCGGGCGTCGTTCCGGAGGGGGTGGGCGATGACGGCGCGGGGGCGGCCGCCTCGGCGGGGGACGCGCCCGGCGATCGGAGTGGCCTGCGTGGCGTTCGCGTTCTGCGTCGTCATGCTCGGCAGCACCCTGCCGACGCCGCTGTACCCGATCTACCAGCAGCGGCTGGGCTACGGACAGTTGCTCACGACGGTCATCTTCGCGGTGTACGCCGGTGGCGCGATCATCGCGTTGCTGCTGTTCGGCCGCGCCTCGGACCTGCTCGGCCGCCGTCCCGTGCTGCTGGCCGGCCTCGCCCTTTCGGGGCTGAGCGCGGGCGGGTTCCTCATCGTCGGGGGAGTGCCCGAACTCCTGACCGCCCGGCTGCTGTCGGGCCTGTCGGTCGGACTGGTCACCGCGACCGCGACGGTGACCCTGGTCGAACTGGTCCAGCCCAGGCGTCGTACGGCGGCGGCGTTGCTGGCGGCCGTGGTCAACATGTTCGGGCTGAGCTGCGGGCCACTGCTGGCCGGGCTGCTGGCCGAGTACGAACCCCGCCCGCTGAAGATGCCCTTCGAGGTGGACCTGGTGCTGGTGGCGATGGCGACGGTCGCCGTACTGCTGGTGCCGGAGACGGTGCGTACCCGTACGCACGGCTGGCCACGCCCGCAACGACCGGCCATCGCGGCCCGGGCACGCCCGGTGTTCGTACCCGCGGCCATCGCGGCCTTCGCCTCGTTCGCGGTGTTCGGCCTGCTCGCGGCGGTCGAACCCGGCATCCTGGCGAACGTGCTGCACCTCCCCGGACGGGCCCTGGCCGGGGCCGTGGTCTTCGCGATGTTCGGCGCCTCGGCGTTCGCCCAGATCGGCCTGGCCCGGGTACCCGCGCTGGTGGCCCTCCCGGCGGGCTGCGCGATCCTGGTCGCGGGCCTGGCGGCCATCGCGGGCGCGCTCGTCGCCGGGTCGCTCGCGCTGCTGATCGGGGGCACGATCGTGGTCGGCGTGGGCCAGAGCCTGAGCTTCCGCGCCGGGGTCGCCGCGGTGACGGAGAGAAGCCAGGACGGCGAGCGGGCCGAGACGGTGGCGAGCTTCTTCGTCGTCGCCTACACGGGGGTCGCGCTGCCGGTGATCCTGGTCGGTGTCGCCGTCGCCCCGCTCGGTCTGCGCGACGCGGCCCTCGCCTTCACGGCCGGGACGGCGATCCTCGCCCTGGCGGCGCTGGTGACGGTGCTGCGCCTCGAACGCCCGCTCGGCCTGCGAAGGCACCACCGCGTTCTCGGTCGTTGAGCCGATGACCCGGCCAGCGCGGTCGAGCCACGGGGCCGAGGTCTTCGGCGGCCCGGCCGTGTACGCACGCCTAGGGCACGTGCCCTGAGTCGGCGGGAATTCGGTCAGATGAGTGGGGCCGGTGGGATTCGAACCCACACTGGCGCGATCCTAAGTCGCGTGTCTCCTGCCTGATTGGACTACGGCCCCTCTTCGGGCGGGTATCAGACGCCCAGTTCGCGCAGGATGCGCTCGACGTGGCCGGTGGCCTTCACGTTGTAGAACGACTTTTCGATCTTGCCGTCGGCGTCAACGATGAAGGTCGAGCGGATCACGCCCACGATGGTCTTGCCGTACAGCTTCTTCTCGCCGTACGCGCCGTACGCCTGCAGGACCTTCGTGTCCGGGTCGGACAGGAGGGGGAACGTCAGGGCGTCGCGGTCGCGGAACTTGGCGAGCTTCGGGGGCTCATCAGGGGAGATGCCGAGGACGGTGACTCCGGCCGCCTCGAGGGCCTGGAGGTGGTCCTGGAAGCCGACGGCCTCCTTGGTGCAGCCGGGAGTCATCGCGGCGGGGTAGAAGTAGACGACCACTCGCCGGCCGCGATACGACGCCAGGGAGACGGGCTTGCCGTCGGCGTCGGGGAGAGTGAAATCCGGGGCGGCATCCCCCGGCTCCAGCCGCTGTTCCGTCACGAGAGCACCTTTCCGTCGAGCTAGCCCAACCCTACTCGTCAGGGTCCCTCCGTATCGGGATCGGGTACAGAGTGGGCAGGACGCGGTGTCACGGGACCGTACCTGACAGACTGATCACTGCTCCGCCCCGGTGAGTACCGTAATGGCCGCAGGAGGTTCGATACGTGATGGCCGACAAACCCCGCGACCCCGCGACGATAGAGCGCGAGATCGAGCGCACGCGCGACGACCTCGCGCGCAGTATCGACCTTCTCGCCGAACGCCTGAGCCCCAAGCGCGTCGCGCAGCGGAGCGTGGCGAAGGCGAAGGAGGAGGCGGGACACGTCGCCGCCGACATCGGCGCGATGGTACGACGCGAGCCGGCGGATCGGCGCAGCCCGCTCACCGGCCCGGCGCTCATCGGCGCGGGGCTGGTCGCCGCCACCGTGGCCGTGAGTCTGCTGCTGCGCCGCCGTCGCGTGTGAACCGCCTGCGGCCCGGGTCCCCAGCGGGACCCGGGCCGCAGGCGTTTCCCCGGCTTGTCAGTCCGAGGCCGTGACCAGTTGCCGGGAGCGGCCCCGAGTCGCGATGTCGTTGATCGGCACACCGGCGGTCTCGGGGATCAGCAGGATCGGCACGAGCGCGATCAGTCCCGCGACGACCAGGTAGAACGCCGGGATGTAGTTCGTGTGGAAGACGTTGATCAGCGACCCGATCACCAGAGCCGAGGTGCCGCCGAACACCGACGTGGAGATGTTGTAGCCGATGGCGAACGCGCCGTACCGCACCTGGGTGGGGAACATCGCCGGGAACGTCGAGCCGATCACCGCCAGCATCAGCACGAGCAGGCCGCCCATGATGGCGAAGCCGGCCGTCACGGCCACCGGGTCGTGGATCTGCATGAGCTTGATCGAGGGGAAGCTCAGCAGGATGTAACCCACCGCGGCGGTGACGAGCAGCGGCTTACGGCCGACCCGGTCAGAGAGCCGCCCGAGCGGGACGATCACCAGGAGCATCCCGAACTCCACGCCGATCGTGGTGAGCTGCGCGGCCACGTCGCCGACGTCGAGGTTGTCGGTCAGATACGACGGCATGAAGGTGAGCAGCGTGTAGTCGGCGACGTTGAGCAGGATGACGATGCCGATCAGGTTGAGGATCATCCGCCAGTGGTGGACGAGGGTCTCCCTCAGCGGCGACTTGGCGGTGTCGCCCGCTCGGTCCATCTCCTTGAAGGCCGGGGTGTCCTCCAGCTTGACGCGGACGTAGAGGCCGACCAGGCCGAGCGGCAGCGCCAGCAGGAACGGGATGCGCCAGCCCCACGCGTGCATCCGGCTCTCGCCGAGGAGGAGGTTCACCGACAGCACGAGTCCGGAGCCGAGGATGTAGCCCCACAGGGTGCCGAACTCCAGGAAGCTGCCCAGCAGCCCCCGCCGTCTCGTCGGCGCGTACTCGGCGATGAAGGTGGCCGCGCCGCCGTACTCGCCGCCGGTGGAGAAACCCTGGACGAGCCGTACGAGGAGGAGCAGGAGCGGTGCGGCGAAGCCGATGGTGGCGTAGCCGGGCAGGATGCCGATGACGAAGGTCGACCCGGACATCAAGATGATCGTCGTGGCGAGGACGCGCTGGCGGCCGAGCCGGTCGCCCAGCGGGCCGAAGAACATCCCGCCGAACGGCCGGATCACGAACGCCGCCGCGATCAGCGCGAACGACTTGAGCGTGGCGCTGCCGACGCTGTCATGGGGGAAGAAGACGGTGCCGATGATGGTGGTCATCACCCCGGCACTGAACACTCCGAAGTCGAACCACTCGATGCAGTTCCCCATCGCGGACGCGACGACGGCTCGTCGTACGGTCGCCTGATCGGGAGGGTCCTCGGATCCGGCCGCGTGCTGCTCGACTGGCTCCGCCATTGGGGGCGTCCTTCCTCCGAAAGACTCGAGGTCAAAGAGCCGTGACGGATGGTTCAAGACCTTTTACGGACAGGCATTGCCCAAGGTTGCCCACTCGGATCAGGCCCAAACCCGGGCTGCCATCGCCGACCTGCGAACGTCGGTTGCTACGGTGACCGAATCAAGATCACGGGGCCGGGTGAGATGGGAGGGTTTGTGTCTGGTCGGCTGACACCGGTCCAGCGCTGGACGCTGGGACCGTCGGCGATCTTCGCCGACGTCAACGGGTTCGCCGTCGACCGGCTCGGAGTCGCGGACGAAGGGCAGCGAAAGGACGCGCTCGACTTCCTGACCGGAGGGTCGTGGGGGTTCGAGACCGCGCAGGATCTGCTGGACCAGGCGGACATCCTGGTGCAGCACGGCCACCGGGCCGAGTTCGCGCAGACCGCCCGGATGACCGAGCTGTCTCCTGCCGGGCGGGCGGAGTTCGTCGACCTGCTCAAGCAGATGAGCGCTCTGGTCAAGCGCAGGTCGGCGGGGCCGGGTTCACTGGGCCCCGCCATCCTCCGGCGGCTGGTGGTGCTGCGGTTCGGCGTGGCGTACGCGCCGCTGTTCGACCAGTTGCACGGTGGCGGCGAGGACAGTTTCGCGTCCACGGAGATGCTCGAGCTGCGGTCCTTCCTGCACTCGGTCTTCACCGACCCCGACTACGCCGACGAGGAGCCGAGGCGGCTGGAGATGTGGCTGGACCCGACGTTCCCGCGGGAGCCGAGCCGCTACATGATCTGGGACTACGCCCGGGTCATGCTGCTGCTCCGCTGCGGGTACATGGTCGACTGGCTGCCAGAGCCCTTCTGCTGGGATCGGTTGTTCATGCTCGCCATGGACGTACAGCGGCATTACACCTCGTGGCAGGACATGGCGACCTGTTACCTCCAGGGCCGCCTGATGTGGTCGGGCGGCAGCGCCGCTCGCCAGAAGGTCTTCGAACGCTCCGCCGACAACCTCGCCGCCGACCCGAACAGCCCCTGGAACCTGACCCCGTGGGCGCTGCCCCTCCGCCGTGACTGGCCCTGACCCGGTTCAGCGGAGGGGGACGGCGAGGCTCGTCGTGCCGCCCGCGGTGGCGTCGAAGGCGACGGCGAGGGTGCCGGTCGTGCCGGGCACGGTGACGGTCGTCGTTCCGGCGGTGACCTCGACGCGCTTCTGGCCCACGATCCGGGCGTCCCACACGTACGCGTACACGACTCCCGGAGCCGCCGTGCGCAGCCGGAAGGTCACCGCTCCGCCCGCGACCCGGGGACGGCCCGCGAGGCGTACCGAGGCGTCCGCCGCCGGGCCCGCCGCCAGCGGAACGCGTGTCCGCGCCGCCTGGATGATCGACTGCGGGGAGTTGACCGACAGCGCCGCGGTCTTGGGCATCACCGGCGGCGGCGCCGTGGTCGGCCGGTCCGGTGGCGGGGTGTAGCCGGGCAGCGTCGCCAGGCCCCAGCGGTACGGGTCGCCCTGGACTCCGCCCCACGTCGACCAGCCGATACGCGTCTGCCCCGTCTTGTCGGTCGTATCGGAGTCGTACACGAAGATGTCCATCGCCAGCCGCGACGGGTCCACCGCCGCCGGCAGGTCGGCCAGCGGGATCTTCGTCTCGACCGTGTAGCCGGTGTACGGCGACGACACCGAGGACGCGACCTTCATCCCGGGCGCGGTCTCCGCGCCCGGCCCCTGGTGGTTGTCGGCGTCCCGTTCGAAGCACGGCCCGCCGCCGGACGTCGACGGGAGGATGCCGGTCTTGAACGTCGTCGAGGTGTTCTCGGCGTCACCGCGCGGATCCAGGCCGATCTCCACTGAGTCGGTCCGCCAGTGCCGCTTGCAGTCGGCCGGGTCCAGGACGCTGCCGGGCTTGTCGTCCTTGACCTGGACGAGCACGTAGAGAGCGTCGTCGTACCAGGTCACCTTGCCGGTGGCCGAGCAGTCGGCGGCCGAGGCGCACGCCGTGCCCTCCCACAGCCGCGAGAGGTCCAGCGCGCCCGCTGGGTACTCCCCGGGCGAGTCCTGGCCGTCCACCGACGGCGCCGCGGAGGCGTGCGGGATCGTCGTGGACGGCACGAGTTCCAGCGCGGCACGTGACACGTCGGTGACGGCGTCCCGCACCGTCGTAGTGATCGTGTAGTCATAGTCGCCCGCGGTGCCGCCCTGGTTGGAGGTCGGCAGGGACGTGTCGGTGTTGCGTACGGTGAAGGTCACCGAGCCGGTCTCGCCGGCCGCCAGGTCGTACGGCTTGCTCGCGTCGTCGGCCGCGAAGCCCTGTGGCAGGTTCAGCGTCACGGTGCCCTGGTGCGCCTGGTCCGTGGTGTCGGCGAGGTCGACCCGCACCGTACGCGAGCCGCCGGACGCGAGCGTGAGCACCCGCTTGACCCGCCCGCTCAGCTGCGGGACGCCGGTGGACGACGCCCACGCGTCGAAGTCCGACACGCGGGGCAGCGGCTGCTGGAGGCCGGTGACGGGATCGGTGACCTCGACCGCGCGTCCCGTCGTGCCGCCGCCGTGCCGGGTGGTGACCGTCGCGCCGAGCCGTACGCGTCCGGCCGGCCCGGAGGGGGTCACGGTGAACTTCGCGGTGCCGTGCCGTACGTCACCGGAGCCGGTGGACCTCCAGCCCGCGGGCAGCGAGAGCGCCACCCGGCCGGCGGGGGCGTGCGCCGTCACGGTGAAGGGTTCGCCGGGTGCCGCCTTGAACACGCTCGTGGTCAGGTAGAACTCGGTGCCGAGCGGCAGCCCGCCCTTGGCCGGGTAGACCGCCCCCTCCAGCGGGGCGTCCGGGCCGTGGTCGCCGCGGGTGAACGGCACGCGGCTGTCGACCTGGGTGAGGTAGTCGCAGCCGATCTGGTTCGGGTCGGCGGGCGGGTCCGGGTTGTTCGCCCAGCCCTGGCTGGCATAGAAGCGGCTCGCCTCGGCCTCGATCTGCGCCCAGGTCCGGCCCTGACGTGAGGCACGGCCGCCCCAGACGCCGTAGACGTCGGAGGAGGCGTCGGGCGGGGTGAACGTCGTCTCGCACGCCGGTCCCGCGCCGCCCTTCACGAGGTGCTCCTGGTGGAGGAGACGCCCGGCCCGCCAGGTCTTCAGGTGTTCCTTGGTGAGCTGCGTGGGGAAGGCGTGAGGGTCGGCGGCCAGGTAGTACGCCTCGACCGCGAGCCGGCCGGCCTCCTGGTGGTTGCCGTGCTGGCCCGGGATCGGGGACGGCGTCATCGTGGTGATGACCTTCGGCCGCGTCTCCCGTACGAGACGGACCACCTTGGCGAGCGTCGAGTCGTGGTCCCAGACGTCGCGGGTGAGCCGGTCGCTGACGGTGTAGTAGAAGTCGACCTTGTCGAGGTAGTGGATGTCGCCGATGCCCGCCTTGGCCACCGCCTTGCGCTCCTCGCCCTCCCGGAGCAGGCCGAGCGCCGGGCCCTCCTCGGTGCCGACCGCGTTGCCGCCGCCCTCGCCGCGGGTGATCGTCAGCACGCCGGTCCGTACGTGACGCCGCTCGTTCCACTGGCCGAACGTCGACAGGTTGCCGGCCTCGTCATCGGGGTGGGCGCCGACGAACAACACGTCCAGATCCGGCCGTTTCCCGGCCGGATCTGGACGGGTCCTGGCGGCCGGCGTGGCGTGTGCGGGGGCCCGGTCCGCGACCGGGCCCTTCTCCACGGCGGCCGGCCGGGAGTACGCGGCCTCGGTGTACGCGCCCGGCGCGGGCAGGATCCGTCCCGGCCTGGCCTGGGACGCCGGAGGATGGTGCGACGCGGGCGGGACGGTGGCCGGCAGCAGAGAGAGGACCATCCCCCCGGCGAGTGCCATCGGCGCCGCGAGACCTCCGCGCATGGACCTCAGCTCCTCTAGACGATCACAGCTAGAGAGTACGTTTCCGCCCTATTCCTTGATAGCCCCGGAGAGCATGCCCGCGATGAAATGGCGCTGAAGGAACACATAGACGAGCACGACCGGAGTGGCGACGATCAGCGCCCCGGCCATCAGCAGCTGGTATTCGGTCTGGTGCTGGCCCTGGAAGATCGACAGGCCCAGCGGCGCCGTACGCAGGTCCTCGCTGGAGTTGATGATCACCAGGGCGAGCAGGAACTCGTTCCAGGTCCACATGGCGATCAGCACGACCATGGTGAGGATCGCGGGCCGGCCGACCGGGACCAGCACGCGGCGCAGCGTGGTCCAGCTGGACGCGCCGTCGATGCGCGACGCCTCGATCAGCGACCGGGGCGCCGACCGGAAGTAGGCGCGCATCCAGAAGACGCCGAACGACACCGACTGGGCGATCTGCGGCAGCATCAGGCCCGGCAGGGTGTTGTCCAGGCCGACCGAGCGCAGGTCGAAGTAGAGCGGGATGACGATCGCCTCGGTCGGCACCATGAGACCGGCCAGGAACACGTAGAACAGCGTGGTGGCGCCGCGGAACTCCATCGTGCCCAGGGCGTACCCGGCCAGGATCGACAGCACCGACGCCACGATGACGACGACGGTCACGACGATGAGGCTGTTGGTGAGATAGCGGGCGAAGTGCCCGCGCCGCCAGGCCTCGGTGAACGCTCCGAAGGACAGGTGCGGCAGGCCGAACGCCTGCGCGGCCACGGCGAGCAGCGGGAAGACGGCGATCACCGCGAACAGGCTCAGGACGCCGTAGGTCCCGAGGCGTTCGGCGCGCGAGGTCATGGGCGCCCCTCGACGACGCGGTTGATCACGGCGGTGATCGCGAAGACGATGATCGCGATGGTGATGCCGATCGCGCAGGCCAGGCCCACCTCACCGGTGTTGAACGTGCGGTTGTAGACCTCGTAGGCGGGCACCTTGGTCGCGTCCCCCGGGCCCCCGCTCGTGGTCAGGTAGATCAGGTCGAAGTTGCGCAGCGCGGCGACCGTGGTCAGGGTCAGCGCGATGGCCAGTTCGCGCCGCAGACCGGGCAGCGTCACCGCGAAGAACTCCCGTACGGCGCCGGCACCGTCGACGCGCGCGGCCTCGTACAGCTCCCGGGGAATCTTCTGCACGCCGGCCAGGAACAGCACCATGGCCAGCCCGATCTCCACCCACGTGCCGATCAGCCCGACCGACGGCAGTGCCCACGTGAAGTCGCCGAGCCAGCCGCGGGTGAGGCCGCCCAGGCCGGCGAAGCGCAGCGAGCCGTTGATCGGCCCGTGGTCGGAGTAGATCCACTGCCAGGCCACGGCGACCGCCACCATCGCGACGACCTGCGGCAGGAACAGGACCGTACGGAAGAAGGTCATGCCACGCGGCCGCGAGCGGGACATGATCGACACCAGGACGAACGCGATGCAGCAGGGCAGCACCGCGTAGAAGATCAGCAGCACCGCGGCGTGCCAGAACGACCCGCGCAGCTGCGGGTCGCCGATCGCCTCGGCGTAGTTGCCCAGGCCCGCCCACGTGCCGACGGTCAGGCCGTCCCAGTGGAACAGCGAGAGGTACGCGCCGTGCAGCAGCGGCCACAGCAGGAACAGGGCGTAGACCACGAACGCCGGGAGGACGTACAGGTAGCCGATCCGGCGGGGTTCACCGGGCGGGCTCATTTTTTGGCCAGGAACTGGCTGTAGTCGCGCTGGGCGTCCCGCATGCCCTCCTGCGGCGTCTTCCGGCCCGCGATGATCTCCTGCAGCGAGCTGCCGAGAGTGTCGAGGAAGGTCGTCGTGGAGTAGTCGAGGTACGGGACGAGGACGTCACTGTCGCTCGCGACGCGGTAGGCGTTGAAGACGTCGCGGCCCACGGGCGTGGTGGGCGCGGCGCTCGCGGGCTTGGCCGCGGCCAGCCCGCCGGTCTGGGTGACGACGTCCATGGCCTGCGGCGTGGTCATGAAGTCGAGGTACGCCGCCGCGACGTCCGGGTGCTTGGACTTGGACGTGATCGCGAGCGGCAGCCCGGGGCCGCCGAGCGTCGAGGGCTGCGGCTGCCCGGCGCTCGCCGGCGGCGGCAGCATGAAGCGGACCTTGGACCCCATCTTCTTCTGCAGGTCCGCGGCGAACCACGGGCCGCCGACGAGGAACACGCCGTCGCCCTTGGCGAAGGCGCCCGGCGAGTCGTTGTACTTGCCCGCGTTCGCGTTCTTGGGCAGGTAACCGTTCTTGGCCCAGTCGGCGAGTTTCTGCGCGGCTTGGACCACCGGCGGGTCGGTCCACGCCCCGCCGCGGCCGAAGACCAGATTGCGCAGCGCGCCCTTGTCCGCTGTCTGGCCGAGCAGCACGCCGAACTCGTGGATCGCGGGGAACTTCTCCAGGTTGGCGAAGTAGATGGGGGTTTCGCCCTTGCTCTTGGCCAGCGCCAGGTCCTGCTCGAACTGGCTGAAGCTTGCCGGCGGCTGGATGCCCAGCTTCTGCAGCTTGTCGGTGTTGTAGTAGATGCCGACGGCCTCACCGGTCATCGAGACGCCGTACAGGCTGCCGGAACCGATCGTCTTGCCGTCCGGGGTGACGCTGTTGAGCTGGGAGACCCCGGCGGGGAAGCGCTTGCGGAAGCCGTACGCCTTGTCGTACGCGTCGAGCGGGACGAGCGCCCCGGCCTTCACCAGCGCGGCCATGATCCCGTACCCCTGGTTGGCCTCGACCACGTCCGGCGGGGTGTTCCCGGACAGGGCGAGGCGCAGGGTCTTCTCCAGGTCGCTGAACGACCGCGAGACCCGCTTGATCGTGACGTTGGGGTACTTGGCGTGGAAGGCGGCGTTGAGCTTCTCCATCTGCTCGTTCTGACCGCCGAGGACCTCCTGGTCCCAGACGGTCAGCGTCACCGGTCCGTCCTTGGCGATGTCGGTGTTGACCGAGCTGACCGGTTTCGGCTTGGGGGTGCTGGATCCGGGGGCACAGGCGGACGCGGCGACCAGCGCCGTGGCCAGGACCATGATCGGTTTCCGCATGGCGGGGCTCCTTCGTCAACCGAACCGGGGCGGGTAGGTGCGGATTCGGGGGATCGCACGAGTACGCGCCGGAGGCGTCATGATCTTTTTACAAGAACTTCCCCGTCGGCGCGCGGGTTCGTTAAGGAACGGTCCACAGACGCGTCACCACGCCTCTCGTACCGTCGGCTCGGCGCGGGCCACCGTCTCGGTCGCCGCCTCCGGGATGTACGGGACCACGAAGGCGTAGTCGCGCAGGATCTCCTCGGGCAGCTCGCCGGACTCGCCGAAGGCGGCGATGTCGCCCCAGCAGGGGGAGCCGAGCGAGCCGCTGTGGTGGCGTACGGACAGGCCGGCGCACAGGTTGGCGAAGCGGAGCCGTTCGAGCAGCGGCCACTGGGCGAGCGTGCCGTAGACGAACGCGGCGCCGAAGACGTCTCCGGCGCCGGTCGGGTCGAGCGCCTCGACCGGCAGCGCCGGCGCCTCGGCCCGCTCGCCCGTGGTCTCGTCCACCGCGATCGCCCCGTCGGCGCCACGCTTGACCACGACGACGGGCACCCGCTCGGTGAGCGCGGCCAGCGCCAGCTCGGGGGTGGACGTACGGGTGTAGGCCATGGCCTCGATGGAGTTGGGGAGGAAGACGTCGACCCAGTCGAGCCGGTCGAGCACGTCGGTGGACCACGTCTCGGTCGAGTCCCAGCCGACGTCGGCGACCACGGTCGATCCGCCGGCGCGCATCTCGTCCGCCCAGCCGGGGACGGGGTGGTCGAGGTCGAGGAAGCAGGTACGGGCCTGCGGCGGGGCACCGACGAACTGGTCGGGCAGCACCGGCATGGGCCGGTGATAGGTGACCATGCTCCGGTCGGAGTCGTACGCGAGCGAGACGGTCACCGGGGTGGGCCAGCCGGGCAGCCGTCGCGAGTGCTCGAGCCCGACGCCCTCCTGCTCGGACAGGGTCCGCCAGAGATAGTTGCCGAACATGTCGTCGCCGAACGCCGCCGCGAGCCCGACGTTGAGGCCGAGCCGGCTCATGGCGACGGCGATGTTGGCGATCCCGCCCGGCGCCGATCCGAGCCCATCGGTGATCAGCTCGGTTCCGGGCGGCGGCAGACCGGGCAGCCCGGTGAAGATCATGTCCATGAAGACGGTGCCGGCCAGGAAGACGTCGAGGCCGCCACCGCCGGGATGCAGCAGGTCCCCGGCGGCACCACGCTCGCCACAGGGGTCCAGCAGATGGGGTTCTGGGGCGCGGCCAGGCGGAGCTACCACGTTTTTGACGTGACCCAAGTCTCCTCCCAACCAGGGCCGGATTCCGGACTGAGATATGACCATACGCGCCTTCGCGGCCTGGTCAGCTGCTGATCAGCTCATTCGGGGACGGATCGAACGGTCTCCGACGGTGTCCCGGGCCGGAATCGCGACCGGGAGGAGGCCCTTATCCGGCCCGCCGGCGGGCCGGGTTTCGCCGTGGTACGCGGCGCGCGGGTCAGGGGTCAGGGGTCAGAGGAAGGTCTTGCCCTCGCCGCGGTAGGTCGGGACGGTGGCGGTCACCTTGTCGCCGTCGACGAGATGGAGCTCGGCGAAGCGCTCGCACAGCTCGCCCGCCTTGGCGTGCCGGAAGTAGACGCGGCCACCGATCTCGAGCTGGTCGGCGGCGGCGCCGATCAGGGGCGTCTGCACCTCGCCCGCCCCTTCTTTGGGGTCGAAGCGCAGGCCGGCCGGGAGGAACGGCTGGGGCAGGCGGCTGTGGTCGCCCACTCCGGACGCGAGGTAGCCACCGCCCAGGACGGTGACGACGGCCGGGCCCGGCCGGCGGACGACCGGGAGGGCGAACAGGGCGGCCGGGCGGCCGGTGAAGTTGGTGTAGTGGTCGAACAGGACCGACTGGTACAGGCCGGAACCGGCCGCGACCTCGGTCACCGCCATCTCGGCCGCGGTCTTCTCCACGCTGCCGGTGCCGCCGCCGTTGACGAACTCCAGGTCCGCCTCGCGGCGGACCGCCTTCACGATCGCGGCCCGGCGGCGGGCCAGTTCGACGCGCGACTGGGCCTGGACGAAACGGACCGCACGGGAGAACAACGGCTTGCCCGGCGGGTTGTCGCCGACTCCGGCGATCTGCGACTCGTAGGCCATCAGCCCCACCAGTCGCAGGCCAGGCCGGCGGACGATCTCCCCGGCCAGCGCGGCGGCCTCCTCGGCCGTGCGCACGGGCGACCGGAGCGCGCCGATCCGTACCCGGCCACCGGCGGTGCGCCAGGCGGCGTCGATGTCGATGCAGACCCGTACGGGCAGGTCGCCGGCGACGCTCTGGATGAGGTCGAGGTGCTCGGCGCAGTCGACCATCACCGTGACGGTGGCGGCGGCACGCTCGTCGCGGGCGAGTTCGGCCAGGGCGGTGCGGTCGACGGTCGGGTACGCGACGAGGATGTCGTCGCTGAGCCCTTCGGCGGCGAGCCAGAGCGCCTCGGGCAGCGTGAACGCCATGACCCCGCTGAACCCCTCGGTCGCCAGCACGGTCTCCAGCAGCGTGCGGCAGCGCACGGACTTACTGGCCACCCGGATCGGCTTGCCCCGCGCCCGGCGCACCAGATCGGCGGCGTTCGCCTGGAACGCCTCCAGGTCGACGATCGCGAACGGCGGCTCCAGCCGAGCCGTCGCAGCGTCGTACCGTTCCCGCAACGTCATCCCCGCAGCGTGCCATAGTTCCACCGAATATGAAAAGTGTTCACGTCCGAGTGGCCGGCTCAGCCCTCGGCGGGGCGGAGGCGGCCAGGGCCCGGCAGGGTGGTGAGCTCGACGTCGCGGGCGGGGGACGAGGCGCCGTCCGCCGACCCGTCGTCCCGTGAGGGAGCGCCGTCGCGGCTCTGGAGGGCGACGACCGTGGCGGCCAGCGCGAGGGGTACGGCGACGGCGAGGGCCAGGGCCGGTACGGCGACGCCCGAGTCGTTCACCGCGCCGCCCACCAGCGCCGTCACGAACGCCCCCGACAACCCGGCCCGCAGCATCGGCGCGCGCTCGTACGCCAGCTGCAACCCGCCGGCCCCGGCCCGCCCCGGACGATGCAGCACCAGCAGCACGAACAGGAACGCCGCGACCACCACCGGCATGAGCGTCAGGTTGCCGAACGTGTGCGTCATCGCGGTGAACTTGCGTTCGAGCCAGGGCAGTGAGTCGCCCTCCACCAGCTGCCCGAAGAACCGCCCCATGTGCGTACGCCGCGACGGCGGCCGCAGGTAGTCGACCCACGCCACCCCGAGCACCAACGCCATCCCCGTGGCCCGCAGCAACTGCAGCCGGATGAACGACACGCGGCGGCCGGCGACCAGGAGCGCCGTCGTCGCCAGCCCCGGGACGAACGCGATCAGGCCGCCGAAGTCGCTGCCCCACGCCGTCCAGCTGTCCAGCAGCGCCGCCGTCAACGTCACCACGAGCACGGACGTCACCGCGGTCCGCCGGCCCCACCGGGGCTCCAGCCACTGGGCGAGACCGGCCGCGGCCAGCAGGGAGGACGTCGCCAGCACCGCGAACGCGATGTTGCCCATCCCGTAGTACCGCCCGCCCACCAGCGGCGAGTAGCCCATCAGGCCGTTGAGCTGAAGATCGCTACCGGTCACCAGGTCCAGGCCGAGTACGACGGCCGTGAGTGCGGCGATGACGGTCCCCGGCCCGAGGATGTCGCGCCGCCACGGCCCGGCCACCGCCACGCCGACGACCAGGAGGTCACCCGCCGCGACCCCCGCGACCAGCCACTCGAGAGGCCGCGCGGTGTGCCACCACGGCACCACGTTCACCAGGTACGTCGAGACCGGGACCGCGGCGGCGACGAGCGCGGTCAACCGGGTGGCAGACAGGATCCACCGCCGGCGGCGCGGAGACCACCGCAGCCGCAGGGCGACCGCGGCGGCCGCGTACAGCAGCACCTGGCTCACCACGAACGCGGCGAAGAACCCGGGCAGCAGCCGCCGATGCGTCTGCGCCGCGACGTCCTGGGAGGACAGGTCGGCCACGGCGGAGGAGAGACGGGCCGGCCGTACGGCCGAAGGCAGCAGCGGCGTACCGACCATCGTCACCGGCGCCGGGATCCCCGCGGAGGCCAGCAGCGTGGCGGTCAGGTCCGGCAGGATCACCATGTCCGAGCGCCGCGTCGAGGCCGAGCCCAGGTAACGCCCGGCTCCACGCGCGAGCACCGGCCGCAGATGAACGGCGTCGTCGTCGGACACGCCCGCCACCACGACGTCCGAGGACGGCACGCGGGCCAGCACCGACCCGATCACCGCGTCCGCCCGGCGGACGGCGGCCGACCGCGACGGACCCGATCCGAGGACCTCGCCGGCGTCGAGGACCGTCACCGCGCAGCGCGGCGAGCCGAAGGAGGCGGCCGACGGCGCGTACACGTCCACCCGCCCGGTGCTGTCGGCGGCGGCCAGCGCCGCCCCCGGACCGGCGGCGGCCACGCAGCCACCGGCGCGGTGCACGGCGTCGCCCAGCAGCCCCACCGGCCCGAAGCCCGCGTTCATCCGGTGGAGCCGGGCCACCTCACCGACCACGGCACCCTGGCCGTACGGCGTCACGCGAATCGGCGCGGAGCAGTACGGCCCGGCGGCCGACCGCGCGCCCGCCGACACCGTCACCCATCCGTCCGCGGGGCAGGCCCGGCTCCCGACCGTCCGTACCGACAGCAGCCCGATGCCGGAACCCCGCGCGAGACGCCAGAGGTTGGGCGTGGCCGACGGGTCCACGTCGGTCCACCGCAGGCCGGGCACGCCGACGAGCACGGCGTGGCGGCCCGACGCCTGGGCCGGGAGACCGGACGAGGAGATGAGGGCGGTGCCGGCGAGTGCCAGCACGGCGGCGACGCGTTTCAGCAACGATCGTCTCCCCGGTGGAGTTCACGACATGGCGCCGGCGATGCTGCCCGCCCGCCGAGACGCCTCCGCGCCGCGCGAGTGAAGTGAGCCGGTCGGCTCGGTGAAGTATGGACGGGGCGCCGCAGGTCACCCAGGCGATCGACCCGCAAGTCGCCGGTCTTTGCCGAGCGTTATCACTCAGGGAGCACGGGAGGGCGCGCACGGGCGGCCGCACCGCGACGCTCACCGTAAGCTCAGGACATGACACAGTACGTGCTCACGCTGTCGTGCCCCGACCGGCCGGGCATCGTGGCGGCGGTGTCCGGCGTGCTGGCCGAGCGCGACTGCAACATCGTGGAGAGCCAGCAGTTCGGCGACCACGGCACCGGGCGTTTCTTCATGCGGACGCAGTTCGACGCGCCGCCGGGAGCCGCCGAGCTCACCGAGGCTTTCGCCGCGCTGACCCCGGAGTTCGCGCTCGACTGGCACCTCTACGACCGCGCCGTACCCACCCGCGTGCTGATCCTCGTCTCCCGGTACGGGCACTGTCTCAACGACCTGCTGTACCGCCACCGCTCGGGCCTGCTCGGCATCGACGTCGTGGCGGTCGCCTCGAACCATCCCGACATGCGGCCGCTCACCCAGTCGTACGGCATCGACTACCACCACCTGCCGGTCAGCGCGAAGAACCGGCCCGCCCAGGAGGCGGAGATCCTCGCGCTGGTCGAGCACTACCAGGCCGACCTCGTCGTGCTGGCCCGCTACATGCAGGTCCTGTCCGACGACCTGTGCGCGAAGCTGCCCGGCCGGATCATGAACATCCACCATTCGTTCCTGCCGAGCTTCAAGGGTGCCAAGCCGTACCACCAGGCGCACGAACGCGGCGTCAAGCTCATCGGCGCCACCGCGCACTACGTGACCCCGCACCTGGACGAGGGGCCGATCATCGAGCAGGAGGTCGCCCGGGTCGACCACACGCATGGCCCGGACGAGCTCATGGCCGTGGGTCGCGACAT
>Ga0247774_1000178_pt1 | contig 29863 bp, 29 predicted proteins | sample UWRJL001104B6_FD_179933 | JGI IMG/M metagenome (GOLD analysis project Ga0247774, IMG submission 179933) | Plant litter microbial communities from Arlington Agricultural Research Station in Wisconsin, United States - UWRJ-L001-104B-6 | ecosystem: Environmental > Terrestrial > Plant litter >...
CATCGCAGTACGCGCAAGGTGGAGGAGTTGCTCGCGGCACGCTTTCCCAGGCCCGATGTGCGCGATCTGGTGCGTCGCTTGACGCGCTTCGCGATACCCGGAGGGGTGCCAGCGCAGGCAAGGCTTACTCTCGACGCTGAGCGTGTTTCGGAGACGATGCCAACAGAGGCGCCGCCGCGCGAGCCGTCGGCCCCGCTGCAGAAGGCATTCGTCGAATCTCAGGCGCGCGAACCAGCGGCCACGTTGGGCGCATTTGGCGCGCCGGAGGCGCTGAAACCAAGCCGATTCGAACCCTTGTCCGCAGATCGCTACGGCGTGCATTTCACGGCCGATGGTGAGTTTCGCGAGCTGCTCGAGCGCGTGCGCGGACTGGTGGGGCATCGGCTGCCCAGTGGCGATCTGATGACTTTGCTCAAGCGAGGGCTCGAAGCGTACGAGCGCGAGCTGACGAAAGAGCGCTTCGCGCTGGGCAGGAAGCCACGCCGCAGCCGAGGCGCGGCACCCGCGCCTTCCGCGCCCCCGCCCGAGCTGCCCAAGCCTGAGGTCTCGACGCCCGATTCCTCCAACCTCGACGCTCAATCAGCGCCGAACCCCAACCCCAACCGTCACTGTCCGGCAGCGGTGGCGCGGGCGGTGTTTCTGCGAGATGGTCAGCAGTGTAGCTATGTCTCGCCGACTGGGCGGCGGTGTAGTGCGCGTCGTTGCCTAGAGCTCGACCACGTGGTGCCTTGGGCAGTGGGTGGCGAGAGCACGATCGAGAATCTTCGCGTGCGCTGCCGCGCTCACAATCAGCGCTACGCGCGGCAATACTATGGCCAATCTCGTGTGGAAGCGGCCGTGCAGCACAGCCGGCGACGGCGTGCTGCCATTCAGGGCCCGGGCAGCCCTGAGCAATCCTGAGCTGAGTCCCGACAGGGGTCGAGGTTCGGGTCGGGGCTCGCGGCGTTGCCGCGCGTTTGTCTCTCGCCGAAGTCCTTAGGTGGACGTATCCCGCAGGGTAGCCGGAATTGGACGCCGAAGGCTGAGTGAGGCGCGGGGCGAATCGTGACCATCAAACCCCGAATATCGAAGGGGTGGAGAAGAAAGAGGGAGATCGGGCACGGGCACGGGCACGTTTTCGGGAGGATCTGTTCAAAGACAGACACTAGAACGAGTCGAGGAAGGGGCGACCCACGTATAACCAAGCGGAACGCGCGTCGATACGGTGGACAGCCACGACTTTGGCCATGGCGACGCCGACGATGGGACAGGCAGTCAGCGCCAGCAGCAGCGCGAGCTGCAGCAGCGGAGGCGCGTGGCGTGACGCGCCCAGCAGCAGCATGCCGATGATGCAGCCGAGCGAGCCACGCCACTGCGGCTAGCCAGGGCAGTGGGCCGTGAGTAGCGCGAGCACCGCGCGCGCGTCGATGCGAGTTTTGTAGCGGAGGATGCGGGGATCCGCAGGCAGCTCGGCCTCAGCACACTCCCGCCTTTGATCGATGCACAGAAGGAACCTTTCTATGCCCGCGGCGCGCAGTCGTCGCAGCTTTTCGCTCAAGTATCCCGGCGTCCAGAAGCCGACGATCTCGAGCAACCAGCGTCGATTCGGGTCCTGAGCAGGCGCGAGCGCGAAGTCTGGGAAGAGCAGTGATTCGCCCGAGGCGATCGCGTTCGGTTCGCGCAGCAACTCCCACTCGGGCGCGGCGCGCCGAAAGTCCTGCTCGAACTCGCGGGCGATGTCACGCTCGACGCGTGGCGGCTGCTGGCTGGTGGCGATGGACTCGTCCGAGCGCACGACGAGCGACGGGAGGTGACCGCCGCGCTCCAGCGCGCAAGTGGCGCTCAGCTCGAACTCTTCACTGCTGAGCACGCGAGGAACGAGCGAAGCCAAGGCACGACCATAAATCTCACTGTGTTTGAACAGCGAGAACGGACCGGACACGTCGAGCACCACGCCATCGGCCGCGCGCTCCACGCATGACTCGCGACAAATCAAGCCCACGACTCGCGCGTGACGGACCAGCGCCCGAGGGTTGCCGCGGACAGCGATGCGCACGTGCGTTGCGCGCCGCATCAGCGAGGCGATCAGCGCGAGGTTGGCGTCGCCCGCGAGGCGCGCAGGAGAAAGCCCGGGCGAAAGCTGGCCCACTCGCCATTCTGCGCGCAAATCGGCAAAAAGGGCGCTGTCGAGCTCGGCCGCGCTCACGGCGAGCGAGGCCGCCACGGTACGCAGCACGTCGCTGCGCGACGAGAAGCAGCAGGCTGCCGCGCGAAACAGCGCGGCTCTGGCCTCTTTGGGCGGGACGGCCGCGCTGGGTCGAGCCCGACACAGGGCGTCGAGCAGCCAGATCGCGATTCGGCGCTTGCTCTTCGGAGCGCGAGCGGCCAGTGGCTGAGCCAGCCGCTCGTGCAGCGCGCTGCACTTGTGCCCGACGAAACGAGCATACTCGTCGATTAGCACGCGCAGCCAGGGCTCATCCTGCGCCGTGAAGTAGTGCGGCAGGATGCGATCGCCCTGGAGCTGCACGTTAGCGCGCAGCAACATTCGCGGTAGCAAGCGCGTGTCTCCTTTCGCTGGCCCGTCGCATTTCGGCGGTTGCTCGCGTGGCCAGCTGGTAGATGAGTGCGCGTTTGCCCGGGGCGGGCCGTAGCAAACGCCCGACTCGCTGTACGTGCTCGCGCTCGCCTCGCGTGCCACTGACGATGATGGCCACGTCGGCGTCCGGGACGTCGATACCTTCGTTCAAGACACGCGCGCTGACCAAGCAACGGAGGCTCCCGGCGCGAAACGCGCGCAGCGCGGCCTCTCGCTCCGCGCGCGGGATGTCACAGGTGATGGGCATGACGAGCTGCTCGCGTGCGATGGCGTACGCGGCTCGGTTGTCGGCCGTGAAAATGATGGACCGTGAGTCGCGGTGGCGCGCGAGCAGCAGCGAGACGGCCTGCGCTTTCGCCTCGGTGAACTGGAGCAAGTGACGATTGCGCCGCCACGCTTGCAGGGCAGCTCGCCCTTCCGGGGATTGAGCCGCCCGCGAGACGAAGTCTTGCCAGCCGGCATCGGGGTCCGAACGCCGACAGCCGCGGCTATATTCGGTGAAAGTTCGCTGGTCCGCGTCGTAGCTCGCTCGTTCTAGGGCGTTCAGCCCCAGCTGCACGGTGACCAGCTCGAAGTCGGCCAGCCACGTCCCGGCCAAATCAGCGATCCCCAGTTGGTAGACGATGGGACCGAGAAGCTCGCCCAAACGCGACAGAGCGGGCTCGCTCGGCGGCGTCGCGGTCAAGCCCAGGCGTTGCGGCGCGATCGACATTTCCAACGCCTCGTCGCGAACGCCCGAGCCAAAGTGGTGAGCTTCATCCACGACCAGCAACTCGAAGCGGGCGCCGATGCGGGGCATGAGCCGGTACGCGCTCTCGAAGGTCGAGACAGTGACCGCTTGCAGCTCGCGACGCCCGTCGCCGAGGCAACCGATGGGCCCGTGGTAGACCGCTCGCAGGACCGAGCACCACTGCTCGAGCAACGCCCGCGTCGGAACCAGACACAGGGCACGCACGCTGGTGGAGGCCAGCGCTGCGATCGCAACCTGGGTCTTGCCGCTGCCGGTGGGCAGAACGATCGTTCCGCGGCGACCCGAAAGTTCCCAAGAGAGGAGCGCGGCTCGCTGGTAAGCGCGCAGCGCCGACGCTGCGTAGGGCGCGGGCTCGGGCAGCTCACTCGGCCTCACCTCATCGCGCAGGGGCGAAGGGTAATCGAGCAAGGCCGCTCGGATCTCGGGATAGCGAAAGGCCGGGGCCCTGAACAGAGCGACGCGCGGGTCCCAGAGCAGCCCCGGGACTCTCTCTACTTTTAGCTCCGGCGCTTCGGCCAAAACCAGCGTGCCGTGATCGAACAGGAGGCGCATGGGGTCACGCCACCTTTCGACCGCCGCGTGCGTGAGTTGCGCGTCATCTGGCTTGAGCGACCGAGCAGCGTCGTGTCAGTCTGCGTTCGTGCTCCTCGCGCTGCCAGCGATTCTCCATGCGCTCGCCGCGCTTGCTGCCGATACCGTCCCCATTCGCATCAACTACGATGCGCCTCCGAGCTGCCCGAATCAAGACGCCTTTTACGATGCGGTGCGAGCCCGCACCGAGCGCGTGCGCAAAGCGCAGGGGAACGAGCCGCGGGTCGATGTGAACGTGCATGTGACCCGCGGCGATCGCAGCTTTCACGGTGAGATGCGGGAGGTGGTCAATCAGGGAGAGACCGCCGCGCGCAGCGTGGAGGGTGAAACGTGCAAGGAGGTGGTCGAAGCCTTGGCCTTCACGGTCGCCCTCTCGTTCGATCCGGACGCGCACGCACCTCAACCTCCAGCCGCCCAGCCAGCACCGGAGAAACCGGCTTCGCCTGTCGCACCCCCGTCAGTCGCGGTGGTCGTGGAACCACCGCCCGCGCCCCCCGTCGCGGGCGCCCCGCTCGAACTGGAAGTGGGCTTGAGCGTGCTCGGGACGGTGGTCGAGACCGCGGGCTTCGCTACGGGCGGCGCGCTGTCCGTGATGTTGCTGCGCCAAGCCAGCGCGAGCACGAGCCGCGCGGTCCAGTTGTCGCTGCTGTTCGCGAGCACGGGCCTGCTCAGCGCGCCCGATGACCACCAAACGCGCTTCGGTGCGCTCGCCCTGGACGCTTGTCCTTTTCGGCACAAAACCGGACGCTGGGAAATTGCGCCGTGCGCCCTGGCGACGCTCGGCTTTCTGGAGCTGACGGGTCGAGGCGTCGCCGAGCCAGCGACCGTCGACCGAGCCTGGTTGAGCGCCGGGCTCGACCTGCAGCTGGCCTGGCTGCTCGGCCGTGGGGTGGTCTTCGAGAGCGCGCTCGGCGCTTCGGTGCCATTGGTACGACATCGGTACTATACCAACACGCCCGATCAGCTGGTCACCGCGACGCCGGCGGTCTCGCCGCTCCTGCGCCTGGGTTTGGGCTATCGCTTCTGAGGCAGGCCCTGGTTATTGCTGCAAAATGTCCACTGATCAGATGAGCGTGATCGGATGCAGGGTTTGCGGGAATAGAGGGAGCTGCCGTTCTTCGTTCGCTTCTGACAAATGGTCCTCATTCCTTATCCCCTGGTGCTTCGGTTGCCACTCCCCCCTGCCGCCGCTACCTTGAAGCTCGTGACTCGGTCGAGCGAACGCGATACGCGCCTGCGGGCGATGGTCGACCGCTACCTCGACTTCGTCGCCCGCGTTTTGCGCAACGCTGGCACCCCTGAGGCAGAGGTCGACGACGACGTGCAGCGCACCTTCATCGCGGTCGCCAATCGCCTGGATGACGTTCGCCCCGACGCGGAGAAGAGCTTCCTTTTGCAGACCGCGCTGCGCATGGCCGCGCACGCCCGGCGCACCTTGGCTCGGCGCCGTGAGGTGCATGACTCGGATGCGCAGCTGCTGATCCAGACTCCGCTACAGCCAGAGCAAATGCTCGACCAGAAGCGCGCTCGGCAATTGCTCGATGGTGTGCTTTCGGAGATGACGCTCGAGCTGCGTACCGTGTTTGTTTTGTATGAGCTCGAAGAGTTAAGCATGACCGAAATTGCAGCCGCACTGCGTATTCCTCAAGGCACCGTGGCATCACGGCTGCGTCGAGCCCGGGCGGACTTTCGCGATCGAGTGCGTGCGCTTTCAGGCTCGACGCACGCCGAGGTGGGCTCATGACCGAGCCCACGCGCTTGCTCGATACGCCGGAGAGCGAGCTCGAACGAGCATTGCTCGATGCAGGCCGCTCGTACACCGTGTCGGGCTCGAGCCGCACGAAGACGCTCTTGGCGCTCGGGCTCACGGGAGTCGCGACCTCGACCGCCCCCTCAGCAGTCGCGGCAACCAGCGGCCTGACCAAGGCTACCCTAACCAAGGTAGCGCTGGCGGTGATCGTGATCGGCAGTGCCGCCATACCCGTGTGGCGTTACCTCGACCGCGCACCGAGCGCACAGGGCACGCAACCGCCCGCGGTGCATTTGGACGCAGCTTTGCGCTCGCCGCCCGCGCCAGTCGAGTCCACGCCGGCCGCCGAATCCGCGCCAGCCCCGTCCGCACCTGCCGAGGGCGCCGAAACCCCGCAGCCCGCAGCCCGCAGCGCCGGCACGGCGCGCGCCGAGTCCCGGGTTGTTTCAGCTCCACCTCTCGCGGCAGAGCTCGCGGCGTTGGATGTCGCGCGCACGTCATTGAGCCACTCCGATCCCGGCGCAGCGCTGGTAGCGCTCGATGGCTATGCGCGCAACTTTCCGCACGGCAAGCTGAGCATCGAAGCGGAGGTGTTGCGCATCGGGGCGCTGGCCAAGAGCGGGCAAAGCGACGCCGCGCGCAAGCGTGCCGAGGCGTTCTTGCGGCGTCATCCGGATAGCGTGCTCGCCTCACGCGTCCGCAGCTACGTCGGGCTATGAAACCTCGCTCGGCGCTCGGCCGCGTGCTGCTGAGTGCCATGCTCGCCTGCGTGCTCGGCGGCTGCGGCAGCACGCTCGACTCGCTGGGCACGGATGCGAGCGCGCAGGCCGGCACTTCCGGCACGGCCGGCGACGCTGGTAGTGCCGGCAATGCCGGGAGCGCGGGGAATGCTGGCAGCGCAGGCAATGCTGGCGGCGCCGGCCTACCCAGCACACTGCGAGCGGTGAAGGGCCCGGACAGCTACTACAACGCATTCGGGGATTTGCTCGCCAAGTCGGACGACGCGATCTCGAGCAAGATCAACGCCGCGTTCAACCAGCTATTTTACGGGCGCTCGGACCAAATCATTTTCTATCAGCACCAAACGGCCGACGATCGCTCGCTGATCTTGGACGTTCTGCACATGGACGTGCGCACCGAAGGCATTGGGCTTGCCATGCTGATTGCCGTCGAGCTCGACAAAAAAGACGAGTTCGATCAGCTGTGGCGTTACTCGAAAGGCGTGCTGCAGCAACCCTCGGGCGCGGCGCGCGGCTACTTCAGCTCGTTCTGCGGCGAAGACACCGCCGCGCCGTGTTACGACGCGTACGGCATGCAGCACTTCGTGCTCGCGTTGATGCTCGCAAATGGCCGCTGGCACAGCACGACGGAGATGCCCTACGCGAGCGACGCCCTCACCTTGCTCGACGTGCTCCAGAACAAGGAGGCCGAGAACGGCGGTGTGATGCTGGGCATCGGCAGCGCGTTCGACGCCCAGTCACACTTGGTCCGCGAGGAGCCAACGCTGGCGGACGCGGGCTTCACCACGCGCTCGGCGTTGCAGATGCCGGCGGCCTACTGGTATTGGCAGGAAGCCTCCGGCAACGCCTTTTGGGGCGCTGCGGCCAGTGCCGCGCATACGCACTTGCTGGCAGCCGCCGATCCCAGCACCGGCCTGTGGCCCATGCGCAGCTACTTCGACGGCACGCCGGTGGACGCTTCGCCGGGGTTCACGGCTCAGGGATACCGCACGCAGCTCAACCTGGCGATCGATGCGCTGTGGAACACCGCCAGCGCGGACCAAGCCGATTTGGCCAGTCGCGTGCTCGACTTCTTCTACGGCAAGGGCCTGGACAAGTACGGCATCACGTTCTCGGTCGACGGCATGTCGCTCGATGACAGCAGTCGCGCGCAGGCGCTGATCTCGGTCAACGGCGCACTGGCAGTCGCGGCGCGTGCAAACGCGCACCGCAAGGAGTTCGTGCAAGCGGTCTGGGACCAGGGCATCCCGAGTGACAACAATCGCTACTACGACGGGCTCTTGTACCTGATGAGCATGCTCGTGCTGAGCGGGCGCATGCAGGTGTACTGAGCAGAGCCTGCAGCCACGCCAAGTGGGTCATAAAATCGAGCGCGGCTTCGAGATCAATCTCGGCAAGCGAATCTTGCGCCGCAGCTGGAACTAGCTGCGTTCGAAAGCGGCGCGCGGCCGCCGACTCACAGGCAATTTCTGCGCTGAAGGAGCCACGCCTGACTCGAGTCGGCCTCCGCACAGGTGGTAATTTCTGCGCTGCCCGACGCAGCGCGCACGCAGCTTTGCGGGTGATGTTGGGGTCGAAGCTCGGACACGAACGTATCGCGAGCGCGTACTTCGAAGCGCTGATTGTCGAAGCCGGTATCGCCGTAGGTGATGACCGGAGTGCCGTCCCGAGTACCGGCCATTTGGACGTCGAGCACGAAGTACGAGACAGGGACAGAACCAGAGGGCGACACGTTCTGGATCGAGAATACGTTGGGGGTCGGGGTCGGCAGGAGCTGCCAAGTGCGCTCGGGCTGCAGGCAATCCGCGGAGAAATCCAGCAGAAAACCGGGATAATCGGGATTTCCGAAGACCGTCGTGGGCGCGCCCTGTCCCAGGCAGAGACCATTGGCTTGCGAGCGCAGCACGTAGCGCCCCGGCCCGACCATCGAGCACGTCCCGCCTTCAGCCGCCGATCCACCGCCACCGCCCGCGCCCGCTCCGCCCGCGCCCGCTCCGCCCGCGCCCGCTCCACCCACCGTCGCACCGGCGGCCGCATCGATCACGTCAGCTGCGTAGACGAGGTCGAGTGGCGTGCTTCTGCACGCGCCCGTGAGCGCGAGCGCAAAAAGCATGTATGTGATACGGGGGCACATTTCCCTTGCTGCTCGATCGAGATGCGAGGAGTTCGCGGACACGAAAAGCCTTGGCACAAGGTAACACGAAGTCAATCAGATGATGTATGCTGGCAACGTGGCCCGATACATGTCTTCGAAGCCCGCGATCCTCGGTCGCGATGTGCAGCGCGAAGAAGACCTGCATCACGCCATCACCCAGAACGAGGGCGACTGGCAGCGGCGCGCGTTCGACGAGTACCACCGGCTCGTGCATGGGCTGCTGTCCAAGACGCTCGGTCCGCGCGCGGAGGTCCCCGACCTCGCGGGCGACGTGTTCGTGATCTTCTTTGCCAACGCGCAGCGCATTCGCTTGGCAACCGCAGTGCGCAGCTACCTGGTTTCGATCACCATGAACGTGGCGCGCCGTGAGCTTCGAGCTCGCCGCCGCCGAGCCCTCCTGCACACGCTGATCGGCTGGCCGCGGGACGCCGAGCGGGAGGCTTCACCCGACGACCCCAAAGCCAAGGCCGCCCTGCTCCAGCTCGGGCGCATCGTCGAGGAGCTGAGCCCGGACGAGCGCGCTGCCTTCGTACTGCATTCACTCGAGAACATGCCGGTAGCGGAAATCGCCAACGCGCTCGGCGTTTCCGAATCCACCGCCAAGCGCCGCGTGCGGCGCGCCAATGAGCACATCTTGAAGCGGGTGCGACGAAACGCTTTGCTGGCTGACTACTTAGTCGCGCGCTCGGGGCCTTCCAATGCGGAGTAAGCGCGAGGCTCCGACCGAGCAACAGGTCACAGAAGCCTTTCGGGCATTGGCCAACGAGCACGCCGCAGAGCGCGAACCGTTCGACAAGCGTCGCGCCTGGCACGCTTTGCAGTACGCGCACCGCACGCTGCGCGCGCCGGCGCGCAGTGCACGCGTGCGTTGGGCGCTCGCGCTCGGTGTATTTGCGCTCGGCCTTGCCGTCGGCGCGCCCGCCTGGCAGGCCTGGACCATGCTGCGCTACGAGGCGCACGGCCTCGTCACCGAAGGCAGCAACCTGAACGCCCGAGAAACGCCCGCAGATTTGGCGTTTTCCGACGGCAGCCGCGTAACGGTCAGCCCGCACACCACGCTGAGCGTCGACTTGCTCGGCAGGCGAGCCGCCTTGACGCGACTGATCGACGGCCGGCTGCACGTAGCGGTGCACCACGAACCGGACACGAACTATCGCTTTCTGGCGGGCCCCTACGAAGTGCAGGTGGTCGGTACCGAGTTCGATCTCGAGTGGCACGCGCAAGCCAACGGCCTCACCTTGGTCATGCAAAGCGGCGAAGTCCGCGTGCTCGGTGACGGCAACCCGCGCCAAGTCCGCGCCGGCCAGACGCTGCACTTGCCGAGCCCGCAGCAACCGTCGCGCGAGCCAGCGCCCAGCGCAGCCGTCGCGGTGCAGTCGTCGCTTTCGACCCGAGCCGCAGCGCCGCCGAGCGAGGGCAAAGTTCTGGGCACGCCCCAGAAGCCGAGCGCGCTGGTCGCGCGAGCCACGGAGGCCGATTGGAGCGCGCTGCTCAATGCCGGTCAGTTTGCGGCCATCATGCGTGACGCCGACGCTCGCGGCGGTGAGCGCTTGCTCGATTCGGCACCTGCCAGCGACCTGAAGGTGCTGGCCTTGGCAGCCCGCTACACGGGGCGACGAGCACTATCCATGCACGCCTGGCAAGCGTTGCGCGCGCGCTATCCGGCGGACGCGACGAACCAGGGCGCCGCTTTTTTCCTGGGGCGCAGCTACGAAGAACAGGGTGACACGACGGAAGCGCTGCGCTGGCTTTCGCGCTACTTGGCGGAATCTCCCGCGGGTGCGTACGCCAGTGAGGCGCTGGGGCGCCGGCTGCTCTTGCTCTCGAAGTCCGGGCAAAAGACCGAAGCCATGAGCATGGCGCGCACGTACCTCCAACGTTATCCGCGAGGCGCGTACGCGAAATCTGCACAGCTCGTGATCCAACCGGAGTAGCCGATCATGTTCGGGGCTCGGCACGGTTGGTGCGCGACCGCGGGTCTGCTCGCACAGCTTGCGTTCGCCAGCGCGGGGCGCGCTTTCGACGCACCGAACACGGTGGTCGTCTCGACCACCACCTCGGATGCGCGTTTGACCCGCGCGCTGGTCTTGATCCGCGGCGAGCTTTCGGCGCTCGGCCTGGATGTGCAAGTGCGCGCCGCGGACGCAGCGGACACAGCGGCGACCCCCGCCGATGTGAGCAACGAGCGCTTGAGCTTGGACATCAAGGACGGCACGCTCGTCGTGCGCGTGTTCGAGGCCGGCGCACAGGCACCGCTGGTCGAAAGCGTCGATCTCGACGGCCCGCAGGTGACCGCAGAAGTGATCGCCGTCCGCGCCGTGGAGGCGTTGCGCGCCGCACGGCTGCTGCCGCCGCCCCCGGCGGAGCGCACCAGCGCAGCGCCGAAGCCGCCCGCGGAGCGTCCGCCCGTAGAGCATCCGGCGCTGGAACATCCACCCGCGGAGCATCCGCCGACGGCTGCCAGCGCACGGCGGGTCCCGACCGTTCAGCTTTGGCTGGGACCGACGTTCGTGCAACATTTGCAAGGCGTGCCACAGGTCAGCGCGCACGCGGCGCTATTGGTCGGGCCGTCCTGGGGTTTCGTCGCTTTGGGAGCCGAAAGCTCGCTTGCGGGACTGCAATTCGAGCGCAAGGTCGGCTCGGCGCAGGTTTCTCGTCGCACATTATTCTTCCAGCTGGGCGCGCGCTTCCGCGTGCACCCAGCCTGGGAAGTGAGCGCGCGCGGAGGCCTCAGTTACCTGCACTATGCGGCGAGCGGCGTGGCAGAGCCTGGCTATCAGGCTCGAGAGCTCGAGCACCGCACGGGTGGGGCTTCGTTGTCACTCGGCGGCGCTTACTATTTCGTGCGCGCCGTGGGCGTCTATCTCGATTTCAGCGGCCTGGTCGCGTTCGACGCCGCACGGGTTCGCCTGGGCGACGAGAGCGTGGTCACACTCGACCGCCCGTCGCTCGCACTCGGCACGGGCGTGATGTTGGGCGCGTTTTGAGCCATGCCGTTGGGGATTGCCCCGCGACCAAACGCACCCCGACCGCTGCTTCGCGGCCAAAAACGCAACACCGGCATGGCCTCCCGCTGCTAGACTGAATCGGCGCTTGTTGGACTAGGGTACCGATCCCATGAACCTATCCTCGCCCCCCCTCAGTCGTGCGCTCCTCACCCTGTCGTTCGCCAGCCTGGCTTGGGCTTGCAACACCGATCCGGCCAAGGGCAAGACGGAGGCGACCGTGACCAGCGCAGCAGCGCCGGTGGCCGCCGCACCCGCGGCCAGCGCCGTCAACTACGCCTTCAGCAACGACGGTTCCACGGTGCAGTTCGTGGGCGCCAAGATCACCGCCAAGCATGAAGGCTCGTTCAAAGCGTTTCGCGGCACGATCAGCGTGGTCGACGCCGATCCGACCAAGAGCAACGTGAATGCCGAAATCGACATCGCCTCCTTGTCGATCGAGCCGGCCAAGCTCGCCGGCCACTTGAAGACCCCCGATTTCTTCGATGCCGAGAAATTCCCGAAAGGGAAGTTCACGTCTACCGCCATCAAAGCGGGCGGTGCGGACGGCGCGACCCATACCGTCAGCGGCAACCTCGAGCTTCACGGCGTGACCAAGGGCATTACCTTCCCTGCCAAAATCAAGGTCGACGCCGGAGAGGTGTCGGTGGATGCGGAATTTGCCATCAACCGCAAAGACTTCTCGATCGTCTATCCCGGCATGCCCGACGATTTGATCAAGGATGAAGTACTGATCAAGCTCGCCCTGCACGCGAAGAAAGCCCCCTGAGTGCTCTTATGAAGCGTCACCCGTTCATCTCCCTCGCGAGTCTGATGCTGCTTTCAGCGGCGTGCTCGAGCAGCACGAGCAGCCCGCTGACGGATGCGGGCGGCGCGGCGGGGGAGGACGCGGGCGGCTCGGCAGCGACCGCCGGCAGCCCGCAGCTTCCCGCAGCAGGCGCCGGCGCCAGTGCCGGCAGTGCGGGCTCCGGGGGGCAAGCGGCGCACGCCGGCAGCGCCAGCAGCGGAGCTTCCGGCACGCTCGGGGCCGGCGTAGCCGGGGCCGTGGGCAGCGGCGGTGCCCATTTCGGCGGCAGCGGCGGAGCAAGTCGCGGCGGCAGCGGCGGAGCACCGGCCGCGGGCGGCGGCTCGAGCGCAGGCGCGGGTGGCTCGAGCTGCCCGGGCGCGGGACACATCACTTACACGCTGGCCAAGTCCGCCTCACCGACCGCGATCGAGCAAGCCGCGTACGACAAGATCGAGACCGCCATGGACAAGGCGATCGGCTACTACGATTGCTACACCAGCATCACGAAGAGCCTCAGAGTCAGCTACGACCCTTCGGTCAACACCGCGGATGGCAACATCAATGGTTCGCTCCGTTTTGGCAAGGACAACACCATGGACTACCGCACGGCCATGCACGAGATTGGGCATACGGTCGGCATCGGACAAACGTCCAACTGGGGTTCGTTCATTTCAGGCGACCTGTTCACCGGTGCACACGCTCTGGCGCAACTGAAAGCCATCAATGCGAAGCTGAGCATGCCGCTCGAGACCGAGGTGCACGCCGACGAGCACCACTTCTGGCCCTACGGCCTCAACTATGTGACCGAAGTGAAAAGCGAAGCAGATCTGATCGCACACTGCCAAATGGTGGTCGCCATTCGCCAGGATCTCGGGCTCTAATCTTCGGGCAGCGGGCCGCTTTCGGGCGACCTCGTGCTAGAACCGACCGCGCGTGCTCACGCTCGACGATCTTCCTGGACCCTTCATCACTGCGATTGCAGTCGCGCTCGGGCTTTCGTTCGGTAGCTTTCTCAACGTCGTCATCTACCGTTTGCCGCGCGGCGAAAGCCTCTCGCACCCGCCCTCGCGCTGTCCCGGCTGCGGCAAGGGCATCCGCATCTACGACAACATCCCGGTGCTCGGTTGGCTTTTGCTGCGCGGCCGCGCGCGCTGTTGCAAGATCCGCATCTCGGCGCGCTATCCGTTGATCGAGGCATTGGGCGGGCTAATCGCGTGGGCGATCGTGCGCGCGATCATCTTCGAGCTGCCGGGCGAAACGCCGTGGTGGAAGGTGGTGCTGCTGTTCGCGTCGTACCTGGCACTTTCGCTCGGTCTCTTGGCGGCGGCGGTCATCGACCTGGAGCACATGTATTTACCTGATCCGATCACGCTCGGCGGCGCACTGCTCGGCCTGCTCAGCGTGCCGCTGCGCGGCGGCACGTTTCAGGGCGCGCTCTTGGGTGCCGCGCTCGGCTTTCTGCTGGTTTGGCTGCCGTTCGATTTCTTGTACGGTAAATTGCGCGGCTTGCCCGGGATGGGTCTCGGCGACGCCAAGCTGGTGATGCTAGCCGGCGCTTGGTTTGGCTGGCAAGGCGCGCTGTTTGCGTTGCTGGGCGGCGCCGTTCAGGCCACGGTGGTCGCGCTGGCGGTGTACTTGGCGCGCGGGCGCATCGACGAACCGGAAGCGGTCATTCGCGAGCGCCGAGAGCTGCAAGCATTGCTCGAGAGCAGCAGCGGCGAGGCGCGCGCCGAGCTCGAGCGCGAGATCGCCCGCGATCCGTTGGCCTTCGAGCCCGAGGCGGGCTTGGGCAAGGCGCGCCTGGCATTCGGACCCTTCCTGGCTCTGGCAACCGTCGAGTACCTGTTGTTCGGAGAGGTGATCGTGCAGGCGTTGTTTCCATGAGCCACGCGCGCCTTTCGAGCGCGACGCTTGCGCTGCTTCTGCTGGCCTGCGGCGGCCCGCGTCTATTGACCGTGCCGACCGGACCGCAGCCTGCGCAGGCCGCGCCGATCAAGGTCGACTACCCGCCGCCGCCGGCGAAGATCGAGGAGATCCGCATCGCCAAAGGTTCCGACAGTGGCTGCGTTTGGCGCGATGGCTATTGGGACTGGACCGGGGGACGTTGGGAGTGGCAAGACGGCCGAGCCGTGCTGCCCAGCAAGGGTTGCTTCCATGCCGAGGCCAAACTGCTTTGGACCACCGATTCGCTCTCGTTCTACCGCCCCGCATGGTACCCAGACCCAACAGAAAAACCGGCCCCGAAGACCTGCATCGAGGTCGCCTGTTTGCCTAAAGCGGCTGCTGCTAGCCCGGATGCCCCCGCTCCCTCTCCCTGACCCGTCGCGCCCAATCCAGTGAACGAACCGAACTCAGAGCCATGGTCGATCAAGCGAGTGCTCGCCTGGGCAACGGATGACTTCAAGCGTCGCGGCAACAAGAGCGCCCGGCTCGATGCCGAGCTGCTGCTCGGCGAAGCGCTCGGTTTCGATCGCATCAAGCTGATCGTCGAGGCCGAACGCCCGCTCGCCGACGACGAGCTCGCCCGCTACCGGGACCTGATCAAACGGCGGCGCGCGTCCGAGCCGATCGCCTACATCTTGGGGCGACGTGAATTTTTTGCACTACCGATGCTGGTCGACCGACGCGTGCTGATCCCGCGGCCCGACACCGAAGTCCTGGTGGAGACCGCGCTGCAAGGCACCCGCGAGCGCCACCTTTACGGCCGGATGCTGGACTTGTGCACGGGCTCGGGTTGCGTCGCGATCGCGTTCGCCAAGGAACGCCCCACCTGGCGCGTCACTGCCGTCGACCTGTCGCCCGACGCCGCCGCGGTGGCGCGCGAAAACGCACGCCGGGCGGGCGTGGTCCACAACCTGGCAGTGCTCGAAGGCGATCTGTTCGCGACCTTGGCGGAGGGCGCCGAATTCGAGCTCATCACCGCCAATCCCCCGTACATCCCGAGCGCGGAGATTGCCGGCCTGGACGCAGACGTGCGCGATTTCGAGCCGCGCCTGGCGCTGGACGGCGGAGCCGATGGCCTGGACGTGATGCGCCGCCTGGTGGCCGAAGCGATGCATTACTTGAGCCCCGGCGGCCTTTTGGCCCTGGAAGGCGGCTTCGATCAGGCCCCGGCAGTGGCGGCGCTGCTCGAAGCCCAGGGCTTCGCTCAAATTGCACGCAGCAAGGACCTCGCCGGCGTGGAGCGCGTGGTGAGCGGCCGCCGTTCGGCATGACCCGAGTACGCACGTGAAGAAGTGGACGCTGCTCGAGCAAGTCACGACGCCCGACGGCAGCCAATTGTCGCTGGCCGAGCACGACGGGACGTACGCGATCCGCGTCAACGGACGTGAGTTGATGTCCAGCCGTCATTCGTTCTCGGAGGAGCAGCTGGGCATCGTCGCGTGTCAGTCGCTGACACACATCCAGGGCGCACGCGTGTTGATCGGTGGCCTCGGCTTGGGCTTCACGCTGCGCGCAGCACTCGCGACACTTGCGCCCGACGCGCAGGTGGTCGTGGCCGAGCTCTTGAGCGAAGTCGTGACCTGGAACCAGAACCCGGCGTATCCGCTTTCGTCACAAGCGTTGGCGGACGCGCGCACGAAAGTCGTGATCGGTGACGTGGCGCCACTGATTGAACGCAGCGAGGCTTGCTTCGACGCGATCATGCTGGACGCGGACAATCAAACCACGAGCATGAACACTTCCGGCAACACGCGCCTATACCAAGCGTCAGGGCTCGCGGCCGTGCATCGCGCGCTGACCAAGGACGGACTGGCCGTGTATTGGTCGGCCGGGGAAGAGCCGGCATTCGTGGATCGCTTCGGCAAGAGTGGCTTCGACGTCGAAGTGCGGCGCGTTCGCCGGCATCCGAGCACGAAAGCCTGTCATTTCTTGCTGATCGGTCGGCGTGTCACTGCCCGCCCACGAACGTGAGGCGCGCCTCTACCGCCACGCTGTTCATGGTCATGGTCTGACTCCACCAGTGCCAATATTCGACGGCGGGGCCGAAGCTGAACTTCCAGAAGCGCAGCGGCTCATAGCCCACACCGAAGCCCAGGACGCTCATCAAGCCGCCATCGGCCTCCTGGCGATCGTGACCGGTGATCTTCATGCTGCCAGCGCCGAAATCACCGAAGAGCGACAAGTCTCGAAACGCCCCGCCACGATAAAACAGTGGGTAGCCTTCGACGTGAAACACGAAGGCGCTGCCCGTGGCTTGGGTTTGATCATGGCTCATGCGCAGGCCGACGAGGCCCACGCCAAACACCAGATAGTCCGTCAGCGCACCGCCAAACCACAAGCGGTTGACGCCACCGAAGGCGCCCGCAGTGTTGCGCTCGTAGCGAGGGTCACCGAGCTTCGCGAGCTCGTTCGGGTAGCCATAGGCGTTGCCCGCGGCGAAGCCGAGCCCGATACCCGCAAGGAAGCCCGACCGTCGCTTCGCCACCTGATTGTAGCCGCCATCCCACGTGGCGTCCGCGGACTCGGCGTGCGCCAAACTAGTGATCGAGCCGAGGCCAAGCAGGGCGCACAAAGGAAGCAGTCGATTCATTGGCGTACCCGATCTCGGACACTCAGGCGTCGGGGTCAACCCCAGGCGTTCGGCAAGGCGCTCCGAGCGCAAATTCAGCGACCCCAGCGGCGGACACGGCTCGGTCGCTGGGCGCTCAGCGGCGCCGCTTGGTGATCGCGCGCGCAAGCTCGAGGATCGCGGTCTGCAACTCGGGCGGTGCGCCCTCCACTAGACGTGCAGTTTCGATCGCGACCGGTCCGAGCTCTGCTACACCGCCAACGAGCTCACCGGCGGGCACACCGAGGCCCACAGCGAGAGACATGACAGTACTCAGCGAGGGATCGCGGCGACCGTTTTCGACGGTACCGATATAGTTGGGGGTGAGACCGGATCGTTCCGCCAGTTGCTCGAGCGTGAGCCCGAGCGCGATACGACGTCGGCGCACTTCCCTTCCGAAGATGCTTGGCAAGGGAAGGCGATTTCTTCTCACTCCGGGTGCAGACATGAACCACTGATGGTGTTGATATTCAACACGATGATATACGGATCGCCCGGCCGCGCGAAGCCGGCGCTCTCGGCCGAGATGCCGGACGAGCGTCTGATGGCGTCAGATTGCGTTCGATCGCAGCGGAGTGCGCCGCGATCCCGTATTTCAGGCCGCCCGGTCGGGTTGCCCACGGCGGATCCCGACAGCATCCGCACGCAACTGGACCGTGCGCCGACCGACTGAGCTCGATGCGGATCGAAAGCAACCAAGCCAGCGAAGCGCGTGCCATCCCTGCTCCTCCCCCAACGGCAACAGCACAGCGGTCGTTCCACTCGTTCGTTCAACAGCAGCGGTTGGGCGCGACCGAAGCACGAACACTGCTCGGCAACGCATGGACTTCGGTCACGGGGAGTCCGGCACAGCCGCAGACCAGCGCGCTGCTCACCGCACATTGGGCCCTCGAAACCGACAGCGGGCGCTGCATGCCGGGGCACAACTTCGCGGGCATCAAAGCGGCGCCCGGTGCCGCCGGGAAGAGCTTTCTCACGGTGGAGGGCCACGGCGGCTCTCGGCGCGAGGTCAACGCGCGCTTCCGCGTGTACGAAAGCGCGGAAGCCGGCGCTCTCGACTACGTGAGGCTGCTGACAACGCGCTACCCCGATGCAGTCGCGGCCGCGCGCGCGGGCGATAGCGCGGGCTTCGCTCGAGCACTCGCGCGCGGCGGTTACTTCACGGCCGCCCCTGAGGCGTACGCGGCGGGGCTTTCGCAGCGCCTGGCAACGCTCGAACACGGTACTGCTGATCACGGCCTGATGGCGCCGCCAGCCGGCTCGCTTTCGCGAACCGCCCTCGAGGGCCTGCTGCGGGCATTTCGAGGCCCGGCAAATGGCTGAGAATTTGGCCCAGGGCGGCCAATTCTGGCAACCGCTTCGGTATGGCCCCGATGCTCGACCCGCCCGCCGCGCGCTGCGTCCGCGGCATCGCCCTGCCACTCAGCCTGCTGCTCAGCGCCTGTGGCTCCCATCACGATGGGCCGAGCCTGTCGAAAGTGGCGACTGAGGACGAGAACATCCCCAACCTGCCCGAGCCCGCGGCCAACGGCCCCCAATTAGGCGCGGTCGCCAACATCACCCCCGTCCTGGAACGCCCCGCGAACGGCGCCAGGCAACTCGGCTATCTGCATGCCGGTGCACGTGTAGCGCGCGCCGCGGAGCCCTATTCGCGTCGCGGTTGCAGCGGCGGTTGGTACCCGGTGCGCCCACGTGGCTTCGTCTGTGCCACGGAAAGCGCCACCGTCGACATGGCGCACCCCACGTTGGCGGCGATGGCATTGACGCCCACCTTGGACAAGCCCCTGCCCTACGCGTACGCGCGAACGAGGCTGGAAACGCCGCTCTTCGAGCGCGACCCCGGGCACGACGACGCGGTACGCGAAGTCGGCAAGCTGAGGCGCCGTGCGGGCATGGCGGTCGTTGGCTCTTGGTCGGCGCGCGATCCGGAGGGCAAGCTGCAACGCCTGGCGCTACTGACCGGCGGCCGCTTCGTCAAAGCCGGCGATCTGGAAGCGGCGGAACCGTCTGCATTCCAGGGCGTGGAGCTGACGAAGAAGGAGGATTTACCGTTTGCCTTCGTGGTCAAGCGCGGCGTGCACGCCTTTACGCTCGACGGCGATGCGACGCAAAAGGTGGACGCGCTCGCCTACCACGAGGTCGTGCACTTGACTGGTCGCTTCCACAGCGTGGGCGAGGTGAAGTATTGGGCGACCAGCGACGGACATTGGCTGCGCCATCGCGACGTATTGGTCGTGCAGCAGCGCAATACCTTTCCCGACTTCGCTCAGGGCACCCAGCGTTGGATCGACGTCAGCGTGGTCACGGGTACGTTCACGCTGTACGAAGGAAAGCGGGCGCTGTTCGTGACCCTGTGCAGCGTGAACCGCGACGCGCACCAAGCCGACGGCGACAAATGGCTCGGAACCTTCGAGATCACGGGCAAAGAAGTGACGCTCGCCACGCGCGACTCGAGCTCGTTCGCCGAGAGCTTCGAGCTATTCGACGCGCCCTGGGGTCTCACCTTGTCTTCGGGGACGCAACTGTACGGCGCTTATTGGCACGATCGCTTCGGTGCCGATCACGGAGCCGGCGCGATCGAGCTGTCACCCGCCGACGCGGAGCGTGTTTACCGTTGGGTAACGCCGCAGATCCCCGAAGGCTGGCACGGCCTTTCCACGCCGCTCTCGGACGGTGACAAGACGAAAATCGTGCTCCGCAAATGAGCTCGAGCGCGTCAGCCGCGCAAGCGATCCAGCACGTCCACCGTCGCGGGCGAGCGGTTCAACGTGTAAAAGTGGATACCAGGCGCCCCGCCGTCGATCAGCTCGCGGCATTGCGCGGTCGCATGTTCCACGCCGAGCTGCTGCACCTGGGCCAGATCATTGCCTGCGGCCTCCAAGCGCGCCAGCAGCGGCCCAGGGATTTTCGCGCCACACAACGCCGTGAAACGCTTGACCTGCGAAAGATTGGTGATCGGCATGATGCCGGCGATGATTGGCACCGCGATGCCCGCGGCGCGCGCCCGGGCCACGAACGAGAAGTAGTCTTTGCTGTCGAAGAACAGCTGCGTGACCAGGATCTCGGCTCCGGCCATGACTTTGCGCTTGAGGTTTTCCAGATCCTGCGCGGGGGACGGCGACTCGGGGTGGCTCTCCGGATAGCAGGCACCCGCCAAGCAAAAATCATAGCGCTCGCGAATGAATGCCGTGAGCTCCGAAGCGTAGCCGAAGCCGCCTTCGGACTTCACGAACGTGGTCTCGCCCTGCTGCGGATCGCCGCGCAGAGCAAGCACGTTGTCGATGCCAGCTTCTTGCAGCTGATCGAGCACGCCGCTGATTTCTTCGCGCGTGCCGCCGACACAAGTGAGATGCGCCATCGCCTCCAGACCCACCTCGCGTTTGATGCGTGTCACCAGGTCCACGGTGAGCCGGCGCGTACTGCCGCCCGCGCCGTAGGTGACCGACACGTAAGCCGGGTCATAGGCCTGCAGGCGAGCCACGGTCTCGAACAAGCGTTCGACCCCGGCTTGATCCTTTGGCGGGAAGAATTCAAAGGAAAAGGCGGGCGCCTTCGGCGAAAGCTTGTCGGTGATTTTCATGAGAAAGCGGCACGAGCGAGCGCCGACCGGCACGCTAGCAGCGCGCGCCAGGCTGTGCCAATAGGACGCCCATCGAACAGGCATCCATCGACTCAGGCGGATGAATGAGCTCATGCATATCCACATCGTAGCGGTCTCCGGAACGGGCATGGGCGCACTGGCAGGCCTGCTGATCGAGCTCGGGCATCGAGTGTCGGGCAGCGACACTGCCTTCGACCCGCCGATGGGCCCAGCGCTCGAGAGCTGGGGGGTGCGCTGCCTGCAGGGCTTCGATCCTCGGCACCTCGAGCCGGCGCCGGACCTGGTCATCATCGGCAACGTGTGTCGGAAGGACAATCCGGAGGTGCTGGCCGCCATGCAACGCGGGCTGCGCTACACACACATCGCAGGCGCCCTCGCCGAATTCGTGCTCGACAGCTGCTCGCCGTTGGTCGTGGCCGGCACCCATGGCAAGACGACGACCAGCGCCATGGCCGCGCATTTGCTGGACGCCTGCGGGTTTGCGCCGGGATTTCTGATCGGAGGCTTGCCCAAGAATTTTGCGCGTAGCTTTCGCGCGGCACGACCCGACAAACCCCGGCTTTTGCTGGGCGATCGCCCGATGCGCAAACCCCCGTTCGTGATCGAAGGCGACGAGTACGACACCGCCTTCTTCGAGAAGTCGGCAAAGTTCTTACACTACCGCCCCGAGGTCGCGATCCTGACGTCGATCGAGCACGACCACGTCGACATTTATCCGGAGCTCGACGCTTACCTCGAAGCCTTCCGCAAGTTCGTGGCGCTGCTGCCGGAGCACGGCTTGATCGTCGCCAACGCAGCCGACCGAGAGGTGGTGAAGATCGTCGATGCCTGCGCGCGCGCGCAGGTCGCCTGGTTCGCGCTCGAGGGTGAAGACACGCACGGCAAGCCGCCGCATTGGCTGGCAGCGCCGGCACAGCTGGACGAAGCGGGCACACGCTTCGATTTGTACGCTGGTGGCGTCGCGTGCGGTCGCCTCGCGCTCAGCGTGCCCGGTCGCCACAACCTGAAGAATGCGCTGGCGGCGATTGGCGCCACGGCCCAGGGCTACGGCGTGCGAATCGCCGATATCGCGCCGGCGCTGGCGAGCTTCCAGGGCGTGCGGCGCCGGCAGGATCTGATCGGCAGCCCGCGCGGGGTCTTCGTGTACGACGATTTCGCGCATCACCCGACCGCGGTTCACGAGACGCTCGCGGCCCTCCGCGGTCGGCACCCCGCGGGCAAGCTGTTCGCAGTCTTCGAGCCGCGCAGCGCGACCGCCTGCCGCAGCATGCACCAGGACGAATACACGCGCGCGTTCTCCAGCGCGGACGAAGTATTGCTCGCGCCCTTGGGTCGCTCGAACCTCGAGCCCGCACAGGCGCTCGACCTCGACCGGCTCGCCCGCGACTTGAATGCGCACGGCAAGTCCGCCCGAGCATTGCCGAGCGTGGACGCGATCCTCGACTACTTGGCGCTGAATGTGATCCCGGGCAGCGTCGTGGCGCTGCTCTCGAACGGTGCCTTCGGCGGCATTCACGCGAAATTGCTGGAGCGCCTGAGCGGTTGAATAAAGCCCCGTGCGGTCCCGGGCGAAGGGTGCTAAACGCGGGCGCTCTGAAACGCGTTCAGGAATAGCAAAAAGAGGCTGATAGTGGCGTGTCCCTGCGGAAAAGGTGAGTCCCTCGAAGTGTGCTGTGGTCCGATCCTGAGCGGCAAACGCCAGGCCGAGACCGCGGAAGAGTTGATGCGCGCGCGCTACACCGCGTACGCCACACACGACGTCGACTTCGTGATCTCGTCCCACGATCCGACGACGGCGGGCGAGGTCGATCGCGCCAACACCGAAGCCTGGGCCAAAAATTCCGAGTGGCTCGGTTTGGAGGTTTCGGCGACCGAAGGTGGCGGCGCCGCCGACACTGAAGGCACGGTCGAATTCGTCGCCAGCTACAAGCTTCAAAAGATGAAGATCGACCACCGTGAACGTGCGAGCTTCAAGAAGCTGGACGGTAAATGGTTCTTCATCGACGGCGTGGAGCTCAAGGGCCCGCCCGTGCGGCGCACCGAACCGCGCGTGGGCCGGAACGACCCCTGCCCGTGCGGCAGCGGAAAGAAATACAAGAAGTGCCACGGCGTCGAGGCCTGAGCCGAGGCTCGTGAGCGCACGACCCTGCCCATGACGCGGTCAGCGGAAGAGCTCGCGCAGATCGCGTTCGAAGTCGCCAGCGAGGCCGCGCAAATTTTGTACGCGGGCTTCCGTAAGCAGCCCGCGGTTCGAGAGAAGGGCCGCGCGGATCTGGTTACGGAGTACGACTTGGCGAGCGAGCGCCTGATCAGGCAGCGGCTCGCCGAGCGCACACCGGAGCTCGCGATCGTCGGCGAAGAACAAGGCGGCGTGCCTGCCGCAGGCCACGGTCTCACTTGGTATTGTGACCCGCTCGACGGCACGACCAACTTCGTGCACGGGCATTTCTTCTTTTGTGTCAGCCTGGGCGTGGCCGAAGCCGGGCTGCCGATCGCCGGCGCAGTGGTCGCTCCCGCGCTCGCCACACATTGGCGCGGCTTTCGCGGTGGGCCGGCCCTCAGGAATGGGGAGCCGTGCCGGGTCAGCGAAACCAGTGAGCTCGGGCAAGCGCTGGTTGCCACCGGCTTTCCGAGCGATCGCAGCGACCCGACGAGCAACAACTTTTCGGCCTTTACCCGTGTAAAACCCAGGGTACGCGGCATCCGTCGCTGTGGTTCGGCGGCCATCGATCTGTGCCTGGTGGCAGACGGTACGTACGATGCCTACTGGGAACGTCGCCTGAACGCATGGGACCTGATGGCGGGCTCTGCGCTGGTTTTGGCCGCGGGCGGCCAGCTCAGCGCACTAGATGGTACGCCCCCCGACTTGTCGGTCGGCCATGTGCTGGCTTCCAACGGCCGGATCCACGCTGAAATTTCGACGTTGATCGCGTAAGCGAGCCAGAAAAGCGGGGGAGGCGCACGAGAGTCGATAAACTCCGGACTGGTCCGCCACTCACGGCTGGAGGATGATAGTCGAGAATGAACGATCGCTCGTCGGCGCGACCTGCGGCTGCCTTCGCTGTGCGGCCGGCTCCACCGAAGAAGCCGGTGCGCCCGAGCGCTCGTCCCGTGCCGATGCCTCGGCGTTCGATCCCGGCAGCCCCCGCGCTCGAACCGACGATTCTGCTGGTCGGAGCGGACAGCGTGTTCGAGCCTGCGCTGCGTGCCGCCCTCGCCAGGCATCGCGTGTACGTGGAAACCACCACGGCCGACACGGTCGCAGAGACCGTGATCGCGGCGGCCCCCGATCTGGTGCTGCTCGTCGGTCCCGCCGCGCGCGACGGCGGCAGCAGCGTGCTCGAAACTTTGATGAGCTCGCCCGTGTGCTCGGTGATCCCAGTTGCCATTTTGGACGACAACACCGCGCTCGACATGCGACTGCGCGCGTTCCGTCACGGCGCCGCCGCGGTGATCACGCCGTCGGCGAGCATCGACGCGATCGCGGAGCAGATCGCCAAGCTGGCACGGGAAATCCCGGAGCGTGGCAGCGAATCCCTGGGCGTCGTCGGTGAGGCGACCTTGAGTGAGTTCGTCGGTGCCCTGAGCAAGGAGCTGCGCTCGGGCATCTTGTCGGTTCACACCGGCAAGGGCAACGACGACGCGGTGCGCTTGGTGCTCGGCAGCGGGCGGCCGTTGGCCGCGTTCATCGACGACTTCGTGCGCCAAGTGAAATCGCACGTCGTGCACGCCGAACCACTCGAGTACGAGTTCGCGGAGCACGCGGGCGGCACGGTCACCTTGCTCGATCCTGCAGCGCCTTCGGGCGAGCCCGAGCGCATCAGCGTGAAAGGGGTGCGCGTCGCACTAGCCGACGACGACACGGGGCGAGCCGACAGTGTTGCCCAAGAGCTACGCGCGCGCGGCGTGTCGGTGGTCGTCACCGATTTGGCGCCGACGGACGTGCGTTTCGCCAAGCTGCGTCAGGTCGACCCCGAAATTCTCTTGATCGGCGAAGCGCACGTCAAGGGCAAGGGTTACGAGCTACTCCGGCGCATGCGCCGCGATACTCGTCTGCGCTGGGCTTCCTTGCTCGTGGTTCGCTGGGACGAAATTTGGTCAGATGCGCTGTCGGTGCCGGCGCTCGATCGCTTGGAGAGCGCGCTTGCCGCCTTGTCCGAGGCAGATCGCACCTTGCAAGCTTGGGCCGAAACCGGCGACAGCTTCGATGCTCGCTTGGAGAGCGCGGGCCCGGCGCGCTGCCTGCGCGCGCTGACGACCAGTCCGCGGCCGCTGCGCGTCACGGTCAGCAACCCACGCATCAGCGTGAGCATTGACATCTCCGACGGGCTAGTCGTGGGTGCCGCCGGTGAATCGCGACTCGATCCGAGTCAACAATGGGAAGGCGCGCTGGCGCTTTCGGCGTTCATGGTGCTGAGCTCCGGGCGCGTTCACGTCACGCCCGTGAGTCAGCCCGCGGTCACCAACGTGATGGCGACGGTCGACGTCGCGCTCAACATGGCCGATTCGGAGCCGTCGCCCATCACGCCTTCGATCCCGACCACCACCGCTCTCAGCCTGCGTCCGCCGCCGGGGGAGCTGCCGGTCGGCACCAGCCTGCGTCCGCCGGCGCAAGTCGCCGCGCCCGCACGGCTGTCGTCGGTGCCAGCGCGCGCGGGTATCAGTCTACCGCTTTCGCTGTTTTTGGTGGCGCTCGCCGCGTTGCAAGGCTTGCTCGTGGTGGCCGCGCTCAGCCTGCTCACGAAACCGAGCCGCTCGCGCTCGCTGCCGAGCAGCTCGAGCGTTGCCTCGGCTCAGAACCCGCCCCAGGCCCCGCCCCCAGCCGCCTCAGCCTCAGCCAGCCCGAAGACGAACGCCGCAACATCGCCAGAGCAAGCCGCGCGAAATTCGGCACCCACAGCCACTGGCGCGCCGGACGAGAGCGGCATTCGCGCTCCCAGTTGCGAAGAATCGTTCGGCCAGACCCAAGTCAAAGCCGGCGAATACCCGGGCGCGGCCTACGGCCAAGTGCGCGAGGCCAATCGCGCGCTCGTGCTGGGCGACCTCGACGCCGCACAGGCCGCGCTGTGCAAGGCCGTGCTCTGGAACCAAAGCAGCCCCGCGCTGCCGCTGGAGCTCGCGCAGTTGATGCTGCTCCGTCGCGACGGGGCGCAGGCGGTGGAGTGGGCCAAGAAGGGCCTTTTACTCGATCCTACGAGCGCCCGTGCACAAGGAATCTTGGGCGACGGTCTGGCGCGCGTGGGTGACTACGAAGGAGCCAAGAGCGCTTGGCTCGCTTCGCTGCGACTCGAACCGAGCCGCGATCCGCAACAGTTCAAGGCACTGTCGTTCAGCAGCGTGCGTGAAGCCCAAGCCTCGATCAAGCGCCGCGACTACGCACGTGCGGAACGCTTCTTTCGACGTGGAGTGGTGCTGGACAGCGACAACGTGGCCGCCAGCAACGGCCTCGCCGATGCTCTGCTCAAGCTGGGCGACGTGGCCTCTGCCTTGCGTTGGGCCAATCACTCGGTGTCGGTCGCGCCACGCGATGCCAGTGCACGAGTCGCCCTGGGCGACGTCTTGTTTCAAAAGGGCGATGCCAATGCAGCCGAGATCGAGTGGCGAGAGGCTCTGCAGCTCGATCCTGCCAATTATCTAGCCAAGCTGCGCGTCAGTCGGCTCGGCACCGCGCACTGAGGTATCAGGGAGCGCTCTGAGCGGTCACGGCGCGTTGCTGTGCGCTGCGCTGCTGGAACGCGAGCGCCCACTCTTTCCGCAGGAGCCGCCTTCCGCGCCTGAAAGTGGAGTTCGAATTCCAATGCCGATCGGTTAGCGGCCCAAGGGATCGAAAATCATTTACGAAAAGCAGGCCCGCTCTTTTTGTCGGAGCTGAGAATCATTCACGCTCATATTGGCGCTGCAGGGCTCTACACGCGAAAAATCGAGTACGAATTCGAACTCGATTTTCGAGTTGTGAACGCACTTCGCGCGAAATTCGGCGCGAAAGTCTTTGAGTGAACGGCATTGGTTCGAATTCGAACTCGATTTTTCAGCGTGAGACCCCCACGGTTGGAGGCAGGGACGAAAGCCGGGCACGGGCACGGGCACGGGCACGGGCACGGGCACGGTGCGCAAGGGTTGGCCTAGTGCCAGCGCGCGGAAATCGCGCTACACCGCTGGACATGCAGCAGAAGACGCTGTTCGACCTGCTCGGTGGAGAGAGCGCGCTGCGCGCGATCATTGCTCGGTTCGTCGACCGCATGTTCGACGACCTGATGATCGGCTACCTGTTCCGCGCGGCCGATCGTGAGCGCGTCAAAGCCAAGGAGTACGAGTTTGCCGCGCGCCACTTGGGCGCGCCCATCGCATACACGGGTCGCGCTCTAGACGAGGCACACCGCGCGCATCGCATCACCGGCGGTCAATTCATGCGCCGCCTGCAAATCCTGAAGGAGACGCTGGCAGAGCTTCGAGCCCCAGAAGAAGTGCGCGATCACTTCATCCAGCACACGCTTTCGTTGCAGGCACAAATCACCAACAACGCCCTCGACCAATGCGATCCCCAGCACGAGAACCGCTCCGGCGCGGGACCGAAGTGAACGCGCGCAGCGCGATCTGGCTGCTAATTTCGCTGGGCGCCGGCGCGTGCACCACCGCGGGGAGTGCCTGGATGAATCAGCCCTTGTCGACTGGCGCCTGGGGCGACGACCCGCCGCCCACGGGCAGCGCCGTGCCCGCGCCCGTGAACGACCCGAAGGGGCAACCGCCCCCGGGCGTGCGCTCGCGAGTCATCAGCGACGCGCCCGTGGCCGACGACCGCTTCGCACCGTTCACGCCATCGTCGGCGGCTTCGGCGAATGGCCCAGCGCCCGCCGCGCGACTCGAGGCGCGCGCCCCCGGCGGGCGAGTCTTGGGCACCTTCCGCAACACCTACTACGACTTTCCCAGTGAGTCGGACTTCAGCGGCGAAGCGGTGGCGCTCAAGGACCCTCGCTGCAAGACCATCAAGAGCGTGGCGCGCGGGTTCTACGAATCGCTGTGCGTGCAAGGCAGCGGCACACTCGCGAGCGGCAGCACGGTCAGCTTCGCCAAGCGCGATTGTGAATGTGCCGAGCTCTGTCCGCGCACCGGGCAGCACATCTGCTTCGACCAGCTCGACGCGAAGGCCTATCCCTGGGGCCGCGGCGCGACCGGTCGGGCCATCACGCCACTGCTCACGGTCGCCGTCGACAGCGATTTGATCCCACTCGACACGCCGATCTACATCCCCGAGTACGATGGCGTCCCCCGCGATCCCGCGCGCAGCGCGCTACACGACGGCTGCTTCATCGCCCAAGACCGCGGCGTGCGCGTGAAGGGCGAGCACGTCGACGTGTTCACGGGCCACCGTGAAATCACCGCGCTGTGGAACAAGCTCGTGCCCAGCAACCGCGGCGTGACCGTGATCATCGATCATCCGCGCTGCGCGCGGGCCACGCCGAGCCGCTGATTTTGCGCCCGGCGCGCGCCGCTCGGGCGCGCGCCACCAGCGCGGACAGCTCGCTCCTTCGCTCTAAGTCGCTCAGTCGCGGCGGCTGTTGGGCGGCCCGCCCTTGACCTGACGGAGCTGCAGCGCGTCGACGATGCGCCCCTCGGCCAACACGTTGGTGATCACGACCAGCCACGTGTCGTCTTCCGCCCAATCCTGGCGCTTCAAGGTGGCCAAGGCATTCTTGACCGTTTCTTCCGGATCGTCGCTGAAGGGCAGCAGGAAAGGTTCGACGCCCCACGGCAAGAGCAAGTGACGGAAGGTCTCCACGTCGTCGGTGAAGGCGTAGATCGGCACGCCGACCGCGCGCAGCGCGGCCAAGGTGTAAGCCAGCGAGCCGCTGCGCGTGAAGACCACGATGCCGGACTCGCCCAGCTCGCGCGCCAGCACGGTGGCGGCGCGCAGCATCTTGGATTTCGGTTGCTCGAGCTCGATCGTCTCGTTGAACGGTCGCTTCTCGGTTGGCTCGATGCTGGCCACGATGTTCTTCATCACGTCCACGCACTCGAGTGGATATTGACCCGTGGTCGTCTCGCCGGACAGCATCACGGCGTCCGCGCGCTCACGCACGGCCGTCGAGATATCGGAGATTTCCGCGCGCGTCGGCATGGGCGCGCTGATCATCGACTCCAGCAAATGCGTGGCGATGATCACCGGCTTGCCCTCTTTCAGGCACAGATCCACCATCTGCGTCTGCACCAAGGGCAGCGTGTGGTAGTCGATTTCGATCCCCAAATCGCCCCGCGCCACCATCACCGCGTCGGTGACTTTGATGATGCTGTGCATGTTGCGCACGCCGCTCTGGTCTTCGATCTTGGCGATGATGCGCGCCTTCGAGCCCAAACCGCTCAGAAAGTCCCGGAGCAGCAGGATGTCGTCGCTCTTGCGTACGAACGACAGCGCGACGAAATCGATGCCCGCCTCGACACCGGCGCGCAGGTCCCGCTCGTCCTTCTCCGTCAGCGAGGGCAGGTTCACCATCATGCCCGGCAGATTGACGTGGCGACGCGAGCCGAGCTTGCCGGCGGTGAGCACTTTACAGCGCACGTGCGTCGCATCCAGATCCTGCACCTGCAGGCGCATCAAACCACTGTCGACGAGAATGGTTGCCCCAATCGAGACGTCCGTGGGCAATCCCGGGTAGTTGACCGACACGCCGCGCATGCCCGGGCTGGGCACGTCCGTGAAAAATTCGAATTGATCGCCGACCGCGAGCTCGATCGGGGTCTCGACGACGCCGGTGCGGATCTCCGGACCCTTGACGTCCATCATCACCGCGACGTGGCGGCTGACCGCCTTCGAGACCTTGCGCACGCGCTCGATGAGCGTCTTGGCCCAATCACCGGAGCCGTGTGCCATATTGAGTCGAAGCACGTCGACCCCGGAGGTGATGAGCTCTGCGAGCTTCTCTTCGCTCTCAGTAGCAGGTCCGACGGTCGCAATGATTTTCGTGTGCCGATAGTAGCCGCGCATGTGCTCCTCTAACCTCGATCGAGGCGGCGAGCCAAGAGGACTTCGCTGGTCGAGCGACGATGGCTCGGCCGGAGGCGGCGTGATGTCCAATGTTTCGGGCAGACGCTGGGCGAAACCCCGCTAAATCGGCCTTCCCCGCAGGTCGCGCAGCAGGGTTTCGACACGGCGGAAAGCTGCGTTTCGACCCAGCTGCAGCAAATGACCGCCGTGCCAGGACACGAGCTGCGCGCCAAAATGCGCCGCCAGCTTTCGGGCGTGGGCAACCGGGGTGATACGGTCGGCCTTGGCGGCGACCACCAGGGTACGGGCGGGGACGATCAGCGGCTTTCGTTCCAGCGGGCTCACCACGCGATAAATGCTTTCCAGCAAGGCGTGC
>Ga0247774_1000179_pt1 | contig 29800 bp, 43 predicted proteins | sample UWRJL001104B6_FD_179933 | JGI IMG/M metagenome (GOLD analysis project Ga0247774, IMG submission 179933) | Plant litter microbial communities from Arlington Agricultural Research Station in Wisconsin, United States - UWRJ-L001-104B-6 | ecosystem: Environmental > Terrestrial > Plant litter >...
AATTTTTGGCAGCGGTGGGAAGCAAACGGAAAACTGCGGTGGGCGCAAATTCATCGGGAGGCTGGCTCATTTTCTCTGTTCTGCGCGCCGGTTCAGGTGGCTGAGGTTTTGAGCAAAATTTGGGATTGTCAGCCTGTGGTGTTGATTGGGGGGGCGGTGGATGTGGAACCGAAGGCTCCGATCTTCCGGCAAATGCTGGGACTGCCAGAATTGACGAGCGTTAAGTTTTCGCCCGATCGACAAAGCGAATTAATTCAACTGTACATTCCCAACTGGCTGCCGCTGCCAAATACGCCGGAATTTCAGGGTGTTTTAATGGAAGAAATTCGGACTTTGCTGTTGATGAGCGCGTCGGTGGCGGGTTTAACGGTGCTGATTGTTGGTGATGTACCGCTAAAGGCTCGGCTGGCGGCGATTTTGGCTTCTGAGTTCGGTTCTCGGGTGCAGGTAGAAAAGACTGATGTGGGGGAGAATGCGATTTTGGTGACGGGGTGGGAGTTTTGGCGGGAACATCAGGGGGAATTTAGGGCGCCTCACTTGCTGGCGATGGCAACTTTGCCGCTACCTTCTTTGGAAAATCCTTTGGTGACGGCGCGTGTGGCTTATTATAAGGAGCAGCGCAGGGATTGGTTTCGGTTGTATTTGCTGCCGGCGGCGCTGAATGAGTTGCAACGGGCGATCGCGCCTGTGCGAGAACGTCAAGGGGTTGTGGCGATTTTCGACAGCAGGGTGATTCACCGCAGTTACGGACAGCAGGTTTTAGCGGCTTTGAGTCCTTTTGCGAGGATTGATTATTTGGATACGACTTGGCTGACCCAGGCTTGAGATGACCTGTTGGCCTATAATTTGGTTAGGTATCGAGTTGAAATCTAATTTAGCAGAAAAAGATTATGGGTGAATCTAAGCGTCGCAAAGAGTCGATCGGCGACGAATACGGTAAAGAAGAACGCATCGTTGCCTGGCTGCCAATCACGAAAACCCAAAGCGAAGATTTTGTCAAGTGGACAAGTCGCGGAAGCTGGATCGGGATTAGCCTTTTGGTGGCTTGGTGGGTGGTAGTGCGATTTGTCGGCCCTGCGGCGGGTTGGTGGGTGGTTAACTGATGCCAGACTCGACAAATGCCTGTATTCTTGGCATTGTGTCGAGTTTAACTCGGAAACAAGCGGCTGATTTTTTAGGAAAAATTTAGTTGCGAATTTGGACTTGGTATGGTATCTTAATTATCTGCGGGCAATTAGCACAGTGGTAGCGCACTTCCTTCACACGGAAGGGGTCGCAGGTTCAAATCCTGCATTGCCCATCAAATTTATGGTCTTATAAATTGCTTTTTCGGGTTCGAGAGTCTCGACGATCAAAAGCTCTTAATGTGAGAGTATCTTCACAACTTCTTTGGCAACATTTAGTGCTTTATTTTGTAAATCTTGTAGTTGGTCGCTTTCGGACAAAGAGTCCTTACAAGCCATGATTGCCATAGTGTAAAAGTCATCATTTGAAATCCACTTTTTCTTTTTTGTTTGTCTAATTTTATGAACTTCGTGATTGATGAAACAATGGACAGCACTAGCAAAAAAATGACCTCTAACATGAAGACACGGTTTAAAATTTATAAGTTTTTTCTCAATTTCTTCAAGCTTTTCTTTGGGTATTTCTAAATTTGTGATAAAATCTTTAATCCTGATTTTATTGAATTTTGGAGCTTTTGTATTTCCATTTTCAAGGAATGTGAGGCAATTATCCCCTAAACATTCTTTTCCAAGTTTATCTTCTTGAATTATAAGATCTGCTACCATCAAATGATATGTAATATTATTAAAATAATCCAACCAACTTTCTACTTCTTCAATATCATAATCAATATCGCGAGATTTTATACGAATTATGTAAGTTATACTTAAACTAGACAACATTATGTTTTCTATACTGTAAGACGGAGTTTCTAAAATTCGGTGGTGATTATGTAGTTTTTCCGTTAGGATTCTGTAATCGCTATCTAGAGCGACGCCAAAATTAGCATCGTTGTTATAAATTTCTTCTATATATTTTTTTATTTCGTCCCCTCCAACAGATTTAAATTTACGTTTATAGTTATCTATGTATTCAGGAAAAAATATACTCCAAAAGGGTATATCATCTTGCCCCTCCACAATAATCAAATACTGATTTCTATAAAACAGATCGGTATTTCTGATACCTGATGATGTGCGATTGAACATAATTATGAGACCACATTCTCCATATCAATTACTCGATTTCTAAATTCTGCTACTATATCAGGTGAATGGGTAGCAACAATTAGTTGAGCATTTTTATTCAAATTTCGTATAGCTTTTAGCAGTTTTTCTTGCCAGGTTACATGAAGGGAAAGTTCTGGTTCATCTGCAATAAATATTACGCTTCTATTCTCATGTAATAGAACCTCTAAAAATTGAATAAGTAGTTGTTTTTCTCCAGAAGATAGGCTAGTCCAAGACAGGCGTTCTTTGTCGTTCGGCTTCACAGAAAAAGAAAGTTCGCTTGTTTTATTGTCATAATAAAACTTTTTATTAAACATGAAATTTTCAAGAGTATTAAAAAATTTTTGACGACCCTCTATGATTTCATTCTTTTCTTTTTCTGATTGATTAAGTAAATCAATTATGTGATTAGTTCTATATATTAGTGGGAGTGCCAAAACATCCTTAGCTTGATAAATTTTGTCTTTATAAGCTTTTTTCAAAGCTCCAATAGCATTAGCTATTTTTTTTAGATGCTTTTCTATATTTTGTTGCTTTCCTTGAATTCCTAACTCTTTAAATGCAATAGACAGTTTTTCGCTCTGTTCTTTTAGATCAATATCGGGCTGAAAAGTTTCTATATTAAAATCATCGAATGCTTCACTATATAACAGCGAAGCAACTGCTTCTTGTTGAAATTTATTAGATATCTCATTGAGCCTTGTTTCTAGTTTTAATTGATATCTAGCAAATTTTTCAAATAATTGTTGAAGTCTTTCATCTACCGCTGAAGTTCTTAGTCTAGGATCGCCTTCAAAATCTATATTATAAGATTGTCTGTAGACTGATATTTGTGAAACCTCTATTAGGCTTGAAAGTTCATTTTTGAGTTTAAGATATTCTTCACGAAGGTGAGCAGGAATACGGCGATATAGATCTAATTTATCAATTATAATTCTGCCACCACGCGATGTCGTGCGTGCTTCTGCAAAAATACGATATGTTTTATTACTTATTTTATATTCAAAAGAATTATAGGGATAACTTTTTTCAGATAAATTTAAAACTTTTATTGTTCTATTACTCTTTTGAACGGGGTCTCGTAATTTTATTATTATTTCATTAAATTGAATGTTAGACAACTGAATAATGTCAAAAGATAGACTAGCAGCAATTAAATTAACAAATGTTGTTTTTCCTGTACCATTTAGCCCGATAAAGATTGTTACATCATCATTAATAATTGCCGATGCATTTTGGACTCCCCAAAAACCTTTAATCTCAACGTTTTCTATAATCATATAAGTAAACAACCCTTAATTTTACATGGATAAATAAATTAAGATATTAAAATAGGAATTCGGTTGACCTTAGCACATCGACGCGGTATCCAGCAAATCAACAGCAATGGCAATCCCAAGCATCTCCTCCCTCTTGAAGCGCTCAATCAGGTGGTTTGTGCATTTTCTTGAGGTAATTACCTGCACCATGTCTGAGTATTAAGGATACACTCATCGAACAGGTTTGTCAACCGTAGGGCGTGTTATTGACTCACTGCAAATACAATGGTCTTGCCCGGATACTACCCCGATTTATTCTTCTGTTATCTATCTATCTATAATTTCTTCCCACTATCTCGCGGAACTGGTTGTAAATAGATCGTGAATTAGACTATGTTTAACAAGGCCAAAACTGCCGTAGCTTGCCGGGTCCGACGCGATCGCCCAAAACTCCCCTTCTATACTACACATATGCTACACTAACATTGTAGCTCGTGCCCCGCAGGAGGTTTCCTCATGGCAAATGCCAATGTTTCCCAAAATTTCAACTTTAAGCGTACCAATTGGCATATCAACGCCTAAATTACCTGACACCGTGACAGTCCCAGCCTTTTTTGGGTGTTTAAATTGACGATGACTGCCCTTTGTTCTAGCTAAATACCAACCATCATCTTCTAACATTTTAATAACTTCTCTAACTTGCATTTTTTATCTATAAAACTCATAAACTCCCGCACTTTTATTCCCATAATATGCTCTAACTTCAGCAACCTCTCCCTTGTAACCTGCGCCGCCGATCAAAAACCTCATCCTGCTTTGGGTTTGAGAGTCCCGACGATCGCAATCTCTCCCAAATTGGGTCAACTGGCGATCCGAGTTCGGCGCTAGCGAAATGACTTTCTTTGGATATTGAGTCAACCTGTAACATTATTCCAATTCCCGGTTGTTGACTCTGCGAGATTACTTTAATTCCTTCTATATTCAGGATTTCTGTTAGAACTTTAGTCCCGTTTTTTGTAGCCATGACTGTGATTTTATCTAAAAAATATTGGTGAGCACGATCGAGTTAACAATTAAACCAACCTAGATGTCAAGTCTGGCAAGGACTTGAGTGACTATTTTATACATTTATTCATATTTATTTACTAATTTGACTATTTATTTAGCATAGTAAGTAAGGAAGAACCTAAATTTTCACTTTTGTAGTTAGTCGAGGTTTGGGTAGTTCAAAAAGCGGTAGATGCTAACTCTGATGGATATTGCACTGATGTCCCTTTGAATATAAAGTGTAAAAATCCTGGAGTGCTGACATTTGTTGTCTCAATCTAGATATCTCTATATCCAAGGGAGAAATTAGTTTCTCAAGGTAGCGAACCTCACTCAACCACAGTCGTAAATCTGGTTTGAGAGTTGCATAGAGCGTTTCGGGACCCGATAGTAATATTGCTGTTATTGTCTCTGCTACGAATGGCTGTTGCGATCGCCACTTCCGTACAACACACATTGCATCCCCGTCATCGCTTGACAAGCATTGGTGAACAATATCAAACAGTGAATTTAACTCAATAGCTGCTCGCAATTTCTCAAGTGTTTCTGCCGTCTCTGAGGAAGTATGCAGCATAGTGGTGAACTCAACAGGCCAATTGTGCAGGATGGTACTGACAAATGAAGCAATGGAATCAGGTTGCTCTTCTCTCAGAATGTCTGGGAGTATTTGTGCAAAGTAAGGAGCAACACTGCGCCACTGATGTAAATCAAAAGCAACATGAAAGAAGGTTTCTGGCAACCTTTCACTCTTCTGCAATAAAATATAACCTCGACATTTATTAGTGACGGGATCGACAGGCTCAAACGCTTTCCATAACAAAGACAGAGGAACCCAGTGAGGTGGATATTTGAAACGGGCAACATCCAGCAGAAGAACTAGATCCCGCTGTCGATGATAGCCACCAATTGGTGAGAAGTGACCATCACCAGTTTGTCCCAATACCTTTCGGCTGTAAGAAACAACTAGATGAATATCACCTGGCGCCGCAGTCACCTGCTCAACTGCTTGCCGAAAGTTTTCCAAGCTGCTTTGGTTGTAACGGTTAGGTTTTACAACAGCACCGTTGCAACGTGCGATACAGACAAACTCATCAAAGGTTATACCGTTTTCTTTAATGACTGAAAGAGGCAAGCAACAGTCTAAAAATTCCTCTCCATACCATCTCCACACCCCTTTCCAAATGCGACCCGGATCGATGGATAAGGCATTAAGAACAACGACTAAACTACCCAATCCACAAAAAGCGGGTTCTGCTTGAGTATGAAACTGTTCAGCTAGAGCAAAATACCCTTCCATCTCTCCCAATGCCAACGCTTCTCGAAAAATTTGCCTTCCTTCTACTGAGGAAAAGGCAATAGCAGAATCGGGGAGTGAACGACGATAAAACCCTTGAGCGGACATTGAGTGTTTTAACCTTCATTGCTTACGGCTAATAGATATTATGCAACCTCGCCACATTGATACTGATCAATGCACATATCTACTATCTTTTTTCCATTTTACTTTTGATTTAAAAAATTTACCCTATCCACCACCAAGGATTGACGACAAATAAAAATGCTCTCGGCGACTTTGCCGAGAGCATTTTTGAGCCGTTAAACTGCGTTTTGATAGCTGATTGATAGCAGCCCCATCATTCTGCTGCACTCAAAATCGCTGAAATCTAAAGCCGATGGTGGGATTTGAACCCACGACCGTTCGATTACGAAGTCTCATAGACAATCTGCCCACAATACAATGCACCTGCGACTGGATCTTCCAACGGTTGATTGACAAGATTGGGGACACATTTAAAAATAAAAATGATATTGCCGCCTCCTGAGAGTCCGTTGCCAGTATCTAAAAAGGGAATGCCTGTAAAAGGTGCATTGCCTACAACTAAAAACCCATAATTATTGTTGTAGCCGCTTCCTGCCCTAGTTGGAAAAGGCAATCCACTAATAACGAGAAAACCAGAAGCTGTTCCTTTTGTAAAAACTGAAATTCTAATGTCAAAAGTAATAAAAACTCTATTTCCTATTTTTTGGTATCGCCCTGTATTCCATCCGTGAGTGATACTAGAAGTTCCGGGAGAGGTATATGTCAATACCGGCAACCAAGTTCCTTCTTCGTAATCATCAAGAGTATTAGGGCTAGCTGAAGGATTTTGTACAGCAGGAAAAGCTATCTGCCCTGCTGTTGTCATTAGTCCCGTAAAACTAGGACTTGCAATTGGTGCTTTCAATGCTAAAAGATTTGTAACACTTGTCGCAAAATTAGCATCATCTGCCAAAGCTGCCGCCAATTCATCTAAGGTATTGAGTGCACCCGGAGCGCCCCCAATTAAATTGAAAATTGCCGTGTCGATATCCGCAGGTTTGGCAAAAGTAGTTTGGGGAATCGTTTCGACTATGCCACTACTTGTATTTCTGCCGAGTAAGGTGTTTGCGGGTAAATTGGTTAGCCGTCCTGCTAGCGCAAGCTCAAGGGCTTCTATTCTTGCTGCTAATTCTTCGTTGCCGTTATTTTTTTTTTCTTCTACGACTGTTCCAAAAATTACAATACTGTCTACATTTGCTGCCAAGGTATCACCGACTTTGATTTGTAGTCCCAAGCTCAAATCTTCAGCTACATCAATTGTATTAGCTTTTGTAAAGTAAGGCATTAGATCCACTTCGTAGTAAGGCTCTTTATTAAAAAGCCTTATTTTCGCGCGTTCTATCCAGAAGCCTGCGCCTTTCTTTAATAAAATTCGCAGCTCTTTAAATTGAGCTTCTGCTTCGAGATTTTCAAAAAGTTGTTCAAGAACATCGGGCGGGGTGTCGTCTGGGATATATGGAAAATTAGTAGAAGGAATGGACTTGAGGTTGACCGTTAGTCCGAGAGATGTGATAAACCCGCTATGGCCGGTCGTGGGTTGATATATTTGCAGTAAATTTGAATAATTTGTAGAATTGATTTCAGTAAGAATAGCAATATTGCCCATGACTTTTTTTCGCCAAAAAACTAGAACTAGATTTGATACTAGCATTGAATTCGCAGGTAAGCGCTTACCTGCGCATCCAATTTCCAGGTACGACTCCTTTTCCCCCATGTGGAAAGCAACGAGAAAGGTAGGGGGCTATGTACCCTGGCCTAAAAATAACAACGATGACCTATTTCCTTGTTGCCGAACTTGCCAGGCGATCGCCAAACCAGCAAGCGCAAACGAACCGCTTTGGCGAAAAACCGCAAATGCTGCATGGCTCCGTGCCGAATGGAAATTCGATTTTGGGCACCTCTTACCCGAAGAGTTCATTGGTTACGGAGTTGGGGTTACGCCTCCCTTGTTACAGCCGGAGCGCGATCGTATTTTTATTTTCAAGCCAGATTTTTCGCGTGGCTACCTAGATGTAGATATGGAAGCGCACGCTCGGGCGGGAGCTGAACAGCATGAAGCGAGAGTTAAAATTAGTAATTTTGCCTTGGTCAATTATCCCGGAGAAATTGTTGCATCGACTGCTGGGCGAATATCGATCGCAGTTCCCCGTACTACCCTATTTGGAAAAGGTATTCAGATTTACGAGCGGTACATTTTTGAAGATATTGAGATGCCTTATAATTTATCAAATCTTGTGTTAGATGATAATAGTGATAGTATTAAAGTAGAAAACGGAAAAGTGTCGTTTATGGGGCAAATTATTTCATGACAGTATATTTAGGCGAAACACAAACTTATCAAGATGCCTGTAATTTAATTAAAAAACTTTTAGCTATAGGCATTGACGCCTCTATCGCAGAAGGAGGGGTAAGTATTGCCTGCAAGCCCGAACAAATAAACTTAGCACAAGAAATTTGTAAAAAATTGGGCGTTGGCGTTAGTTTTAGAACTGGATACACATCCAGCTGTCAGGAACTTTTAATAAAAAGTCCTGACGGACGGTTTTTAGTAGAAAAAGTTCAGGGTGACGCTAAAGCAGTTGTTAGTGAATGGAAAAAATAAATTATGGCAAATTATTTTCATTCAGCTTTACGTGGCGACCAAATTCACGAAAGTAAAATCAAGGTGCTACCAATCGGTTCGCCATTTCCTATTCCTGAATGGGAAGGACAATTCCTAGCAATAGGTAAAAATCTTTATTACTCAGTGTTGCAAAATGGTACTTTAGGATGGGTTTCACCCATTGCTTACAATAGCCCAGTGTTACCAGTCAATGTAGTTACTTTTGTTTCAGGATTAGAAAATCCTCCATCATCTCGAAGTGGAAGTGGAGTGCTTTACACAAATATCCTCACTAAGGATACTTGGTATTTATCAGGGAGTCAATGGATCAAGCTAGGTACAAACACTACGGGTAGCAATAGTAATTTTGAGATAATTTCAGGTAGGGCAACAGAAAACTTCCAAGGAAATTATTTTGGACTTCTCAACCCAAGCAACCCGCTTCAAGATAATTGCTTGCTTATAAAAAAATGGCAGCCTAATACCATATATTATCTAGCAATTAAATGCCCCACAATGCTGTCGCTGGGAGGGAGTGACGACAACCTATTTTATTTTGAGCTGTGGGAAAGCTCAAACTCAAATTCAGATTTTAAAACATTACTGTCAACTCATGCCGAATCCAAGGAAACAGCCGAATCCAAAGAAACATTAGCTACAATAAATACATCTATTTTTACAACTCCCGACAATTTTTACAGGTTGGGTCTGTATATTATGCGAAATTCAAATAAAGTTTATTTAGATTTTGCATTCAATCTTGATACGCGATTAGTTAAAATTGAAGGAATAGCAACTATTTCTTACGGCGGGTACTGAAAAATGGTAAGTTTTTTGCAAACAGCCAAAGGTGGCATCCAACCAATAAACGGCAAAGCAGGAAGTATAATAGAAGACGCTGCTAAGGCAGAAAAAGGAAAGCCAGGGCATGATGTTATTATTAATGTGGTAAATCAAATTACCACAGCAACTCAAATAAGCCTGCCACGTAATGCCTGCAATCCACAAGCGGCGCTTCAACGCGCACAGCAACAACTCCAGCAAAGAATTCAACAAATAATTGAACAACACATTCAGCAAGAGGTGCGGCAAGAAGTTGAGAATTCTACAGCTATAAAAGATTTACAAAAACAATTGGAAACAATTCAAAAAAGTGAGCAATCCGAATCAACGACACAACAAACTGAAATTATAGAAAAAGAAATACAAAACCAAGTCAACAGCGCAATATTAGGCGCTATTGGCCGAACGGCAACCCAATTACCAGAAGCTGCGAAAGTTGCAAATAGTACCGCTGCCGGGATAAAAACAGTTGCTTCTGTTGCTGAGTCCTTGAGCACCTTTGTACCATCCCAGGGTATCAACATGGGTGCTTATGGTGCTCAAAAAACGGTACAAACCGTTAGCCAAGCTTGTTCAATTTAATAAATAAAATATGAGTATTTGTACAGGGATTGGAAATGGAATTGGGGGTGCAATTGGTAAGTGGGGTGCCGGCCTAGGCAGCGCGTTTGGACTAGGTGCAGTTGTGGATGCAGGAGTAAGGGGTTATACCGGTTACGGTCTACTAGACTTGTTGTCGGTGCCATATATTGAGTGTCCCGATGGCAGCTTTTCATCTGCGATCGAGTGGTACAGCAGTGGATTGAAATGTCCCCAAAAACCTGAAAGTACAGAATTAGGGCCCAAACAAAAACCATCTATTGACGCAGGCGAAGATTACGCAAAAAAAATAGAAGCGTTAGGCGGAGCTGTTTTTCCTTATGTTGCTTATCATTTTGTTACTGCAAATAACGAACGAGGTTACGATACAGTTCCTGGATGGAGTCAACCTGGTGGAACGATTCCTAGCGATAAGTTTGGTAACACTCGCAATGATCCCGAATCATTGGAAGGCAGGGGAGACAGTCAAGTGTACACTTCCGTTAACTACGATCAAGGTTTTGGTGGATGGAGCAGCGACCTGTATCCTAACGGAGTTAGTTATATGGGTATAAGACGAAACCCATACCTTCAGGCTACATGGACAGCTTATAAAAGATCTAACGCTGGCTTAGTGGGATTGCGCGTAAGTATGCCAGAATTACCTCAAGCACCCCCCGCAGGACCTAGCCCACCACCACCGCCGAGTTTTAGTCCACCCGATCGCAAAAAAAAGGAGGATTGCGAAGAAGTGAGTTGCCCCTGTATTACCCTTGCCGATATAGAGAAAGCTGTCTCAAAAGTCTTAGGGCTTGCACCGTTTGCCCCCGAAAAATTGATTCGGGAACTAGGCGCGAAAATGTTTGCAGCACCGGGTCTAAGTCTTGTGCCAATAATCCCAGCTAATTTAGTGGAGGCGATCGCAGCGTTAATAGCCGCCAACTACATGAGAGCTGGCTACGGGCGCTATCCCGTGATGATGCCGCAATCTCTCATTAACGATGATTCGATCGGCGATGCAGTGCCCGCACAGCCACTTGAGAATTTTGCCGAATGGTTTGAGTGGCATATCAAACAGCAAGATGCTGTGCAGGGCGAATGGCCTATTGATATTGCGATCGTGGATGGTGCCAAGCGCCAACCACTAAAATTTGAGAATATGAGTGAAGCTTTTGCCGAACTTACCGGCCTCGTAATTCAGACGGCGGCTGACGCTGATGCTGCCGTATCTGTTGCAAGTCATGCAGCAGTAGCTGCCACAAAAAGTCAAACTGCCGCCGTAATTGCTCAAAAAAACGTGGAATGCCTGATCAAATTTTTTGGCGTCCGGACTGGCTACGGCTCAATCTTTGTAGATTCGGTTATTACTCCGATGGACTCGGATAGTCCGAATTTTAATTTGAAGAAATTTCTTACGCCATCAAAACAGTCTGTAGCTTTTCTTACGGACGACGATCCGTTTGATTTTCAGGCTGTATGCGATCGCATGCTCCGAAATTCGGAGATTGCTAAAGCTGCACTGGCAATGGATGCCTCAAAAGAACTTGTTGGCGATTACGCCCGCAATCAACGCAAATACGATGCAGCAGAAGCAAAAAAAGAAGCTGAAAAAGAATTAGATAAATTGCAAGCTTCAATCAACACCCAAAATCCTGATTTTAAAATTAAAATTAAAGTAGATACACCTGCCGGGAACGCAGATGTCCCCGGTAACAATTTTGTAATAAAAAGACCTAAAAGTGAATGAATGATTTAAGTTGGGCTGAACTACTGGCGGCTTTAGCCCCAAATTCTGTTTTTGTAGATGCAACCAAAGGTATTTGCGTAAATGTGTCTTTGGTTAGCGGAGAAACGACAAACTTAAATGCGCTTACGCAACTGGGAGTCGTGGAATTTGCGTACAAACTTTTAGATGCGGCCAGTCGGGCCCAAACAAGCAAAAACGCGACCTTGCCGACAGGAAGCAAGCTAAACGCTTTTGGCGCTCCGACTTGGTCTACCCCTACCAGCGCCGGAACTGTGACAGCTCGCCATTCTGTATCCGCTCAATTCACGGTAAGCACGGCGGTAGCAACCGCACCCCTGATCTAAATGAACCAAACACCCATCGTTCTTGGAGAACTTACGGAACTGCGATCGCGTCGCACTCGGATTTTGAACACTCAAAATCTAGGCGGAACAAGAACTATCGATATCACTGCCAGCAGCGACGGCAACCCCGGCGTAACTACCGGCAATACCGGAAACAACGGAATTTTAGGAGGTATAGTTTCCCGGCTGCAACAATTTGCCGGATTTTTATTCCAGCAAGTGCTAAATACTCTTACTGCATCAATTACTCAAATTGCTACTACTTTAGTCAGTTCATACCTCCAGCTTGAATCGTTCGACTGGAACCAAACTGACGAAGAAATTAAAAAACAAATTGAGTCTAATAACGAGCAGCTTTTAATGAATTCCGGTGATGCTGTTGGGCAGTTAGCAGCGTGGGGCTTGGTTAGCTTTGCCAACTTAGCTATTGGTGCAACGCTAGGAGCTTTGGGTAAAGCTACTGGAAATAACAAGTTGCGAGGTGCGGCAATTCGCGGAATCACAGTGCCTGTACTTTCGGGTAAAATTGCTGCTGCGTTGGCTGAAGAAGGTGGCGAAGAAGTTCGCGATGAATTACGATCTTTTTTGATGCAAGCTAAAAATATTGCAATTCAAAATGGAATTTTGTCCACAATACTGTCAGCTAGGAAAGCCGGATTTTTTGGTGGAGTTAAGACTGATGAATCGTTACCAGTAGACTCGTTTATGAGTCGGCAGCAAGATTTTATCAAAAAACACATTCCTGAAAAATGGCAAGACTGGGCAGAAGATGCATTAGACAGTTTTAAAGACACTTTAAGCGAGGCAATATATGTTGTTACTCGCACGATCGATGATGACATTGCTGCTCGAAAATATGCCGACTATCAAGCGCAGCGCCAACAGCAAGTAACGCTGCTTATCAACGAACCAGACGAAGACGATGACCAAAATTAATTTTACAGGTAGCTTAGAAGAAATTAAAAAGCAAGTTGAACAAACAGTTGCTACTTACGAACTACTGGGCAATCGTTCGTCCGTAAATTTTGAGCAGTGGTTTGAGGCGTGGGAAACTGGATTTCCTAGTGCCTTGGAAAACCGAGCGCTCGGCAACTATCAATTATCAGGAGACAAAATTTGGCGCGGCGATGCGAGCAAGCGCCCCCGATGGCGCCAGTGGTTTATTGAAAAGGAAGTGATCACAGGTGAATACTGGCCCGATCGTTCCGTAGAATCGGAATCAATCCCGTTAAGTGGCACGCCAAATCAATTGATTCAGCATATTATTCAAATTCAATATGAAGGCGGTGGTGAGGCAAGCAAAAATAAAGGCGGAGCGTGGCCACCTTTAAAGGGGCAACCGCAAATCAAATTGTTTTTTAGAGGAGAAAGTAAAGCCGAAGGGGAGACAAGCTTTAGGATTATGAACAGAACGGACGATCCCAAAATTCCGCTCCCGCTGATAGATAAAAGTGATTTAAAAAGCTACGCAGAGAAAATAAAACAGGAATTTGCTACACCTAGTTTATTCGTGTGGCAAAAAGGAAAAGAAGCTTTCAGCTACAAAAATCGGTGGCAGGGTTTTGACGGGCAGTGGTGGTTGTGTCGCAACGAAGCAGCCGGGCGCGCGTTGCTCACTAAATTGCTGGCTATAACAGAATCCCCACTGGACAACTCTAAAACCCGTATAAGCAAAGCCACCGATGAAAATCTAGCCTTTCCAATCAACCCCCCGGATTTGTTGGTTTTAGGGGAAAATGTGTCCCAAGATAAGGAACGTCCGCTGGTAAACGTTGCTTTTCACCGGGCAGAAATTAAACTCGCTAAAATGCGATCGCCTATTCCACTTGTGGAACGTGGCTTAATTGTTTTTGATTAAAAATTTTATGACCCGTTCCCTGACTATAAACAAAGTCGGAAACCCGTAGGGTTTCCCTATGGTGTCAGAGTGTAGTTAAAGTGTTGCCAAAAACCATAAGGTTTGGCTAATGTAAACATATCCAGCACACAGGACTGTCCATGAAAGACGCGGACGCTATGTTCGTCACCTGTCCCTATTTGAAAGGGACAGGGAACTTTATGCTAAAGGTTTCCAAAAATTACACAACAATTGCGCCAGATCTCGGATTTACTCCAGTTGCGGATGCAGCAGCGGCTAATGCAAAATTAATGTCAGTATCATCTGCTCTCGCTTCTGGTGAAATTACGCGCATTCGGGCGAGCATCAAAGGTACTGCGACTAAGCCTGCTGGTAGAGTTTTGCTGTACTGCTCCACTAAAGAAGTGGCGGGAGCAATGGGTAAAATCTCTCAAAAAACATACGGAACCCAGACAATCACTGGCGTAGGGTCAATTCGCAAACTGAGAAGAAAATAATAAATTATGGCAGCGTCACAACTGTGGACAGTTAAAGCACCATCAGGTACAGACATTGCAGCTTTTAGAGCTAGCAAGAGTTTGTACGAGGGCGCCATAGGTACAGAGGCAGGAATTGTCGCAATCGGCACTGCAGCAGCAAGAGCAACGCCGGCTTACGAAATTGCAGAATTAGTTCGCGTTGGTTGGCTTGTACCTATCAACGTATCTCTAAAACAAAGCGCCGGAGGGAGAACTAGCACTGTAACTGTTTATTGCAGTGGCGAAAACGCCAACAGCTTTGTTGCAAAAGCACGAACAAACCCTTCTGGCATGGTCATTGGCGGAAAAGAAGTTCTTTCAGCTACTTATCGCACTCAACAAGTGCTTAGCTAATGCCTTTTACCGATGCGTATGGAGTTTGGGACGATCTTTGCTTGAACTTGCCTGTAACCACGCAGGAGCAATTATTGAACAAAGATACGTCAAACCGAAATCTTTTTAGGTTTCAATTTTATACGGATTGGCAAAGATGGTATAACGAAAACATTGGATACAAAAGCTTTTTGCAGTGCAGGCTTTTGTATCGAGACGATAGTGGAGGATTTACTTACTTACAGGAGCAATTTAAGGTTTATGTAAAAGAAGAAGCACAATTGATTGAAAAAAAGCCGTTAATTGAATTCAATGAAAATCCTTGGACCTCTAGGCGGCTTTCCGTAAAACGCAAGTTTTGGCATAAATTAAATTGGGAAGGACGTTCTTTGGACAAGCCTTTTCAAGTTTCAATTGACACGTTTATCAACTAACAAGTAGGTACAATAAATGGAATTTTCCAACAGTCAATGGGCAGCACACTTCAAAAATACAACTACAGGAGCAATTTTCGCTGATTTAGGCACTACCGTTACTCCAATCGAAGTTTTAGAAGATGCTATTTCTGCTTACAATAAAGCAGAAACCATCTTTAACGAAAATCAAACTGGACCACCTTACTTGAATTCAGTAAGCAATCCATCGACAGGTACAATCATTTTTGGAAGTGATGACGCACCTCTTCAGCCAGTTACCTATCAAATAAACTTGCTTCGCTCGTTCGGGAATCCTAAGAGCACCCCTCGAACCTCACCAACAACAATTATCTAATGATAAATTCACCGATCGATTTTGAAACCTGGCTAACCTTTTTTCCGAATCAAGAATTAGCAGCGCAAATACGGCGCATAATTGGCGATGATTTTTTGCAAAATCCAGAAGAGCTACTATACAACTGTATTTTAGCGTATTACAAAGCACAAGGGCTGTTCAATCTAAATCCCGATAACGACATTACTTTAGAGACAGTAAGCACTCCTGTTGTTGGAACTCTAAGCGACACGGATATGCCTAACATCAAGACACAAAAAACTACTTACACAGTGTCTTTTGTGTCTGAAATTGAAATATCTCAATCCACAATAATGGGATTCAAAAGACCTAAATAGTTTTAAAAAGCCCAAACAATTGTTGTAATAAGTACCGCTCAAATACTTTTAGTTAAAAAAGCGGTATTTAACAATTATTGTTCTTTAGTGTCAATTTAGAAAATAAGGTCAGGGTATGACAAGCATTTTGATCGTCATTATAATTGTTATAAAATGAAAATTGATTGGAGTTTTATTGCACTATTAATATCTATTACAATTGGGAGTATTACCATATCCCAAAGCCTATGGAAAATTGTCCGGTTTATGGGCGCAAAAAGCAAAAGTACGGATACTAGGCTAGTAGCTCTTTATGAAGCTCTAAAAATTCAAGCTTCGCAATTTGAGGAGCTAATAAGGCACGTAAACCAAGACCCCCAAACACGGGGAAAATTTAGAAGAAACACTGCTTTACAGGAACTAAAAGACGAGGCTATAAAGCAATTTGAAAATGAAAAAACTAAATTTAACTAAAATACTAAATCTAGTATGAACTCAAATTTTAGGAGAGCAAGAATAAATATTTTTGAAAAACAACAACTTGAAATAGAAATTCAATCGATCGAAATCTTAATAAGAAAGCTTGAACAAGAGAATGCAGATAAAGAACAACTCTTGGCAGAGCTTAAACAAGACTTGGAAGAAAAAAGAAATTCCTTAAATCAATTAACTTAATAAATTAATTCAGTGGTTGTAAATCTTGCTGAAGTAGAAAAGTTATTAGAAAACTCTCAACATGATTATATTAAACTGTTGAAAATTCTCTGTCAGCTAGAGAGGGAATACGGCACTATTGAAGCGCTTATTGTAACGGGAAATGCAGATAATATAAAAGATTTTTGGAAAAATACAAAAGTCGCAGATTTGTGGAAAATCACTAAAATTGCTGACTCAATAACCAATTTATTAATCCTAAAACTAGAAGATTCGCCATCAAATAATCACATCAAAAGGCGCAGCGATCTCTTAAAAATAATAGCTATTAACAGCGCTGTCAACAATAGAATTGAACTTATAATAAAAGAACTTTGGTCGGAAAAGTCTTCACCAACTAACTAGAAATTTTCACTTTACAAGTCAACTCTCATTTTTTGACGTTACAAAGCCCTAACAAAATTGATGTATGATTAAACAGTAGCCGCCCGCTTTCAACTAAAAATCAATAAAAAGTTAAACGAGTAGAGTAAATGTAAATTAAAAATGCTTAACAAAAATGCGGATGTAGCAAGAAAAGGACAAGAAGCGCTAATAACAGTCGATCGCCTTTTACAAACCGCTAACCCCAAACAAAAACTTAACGATTTGCAATCTGCTGTATTTCTGGAAACTTGGGCGGAGCATTCTTATTCGGAAATTGCTCAGCAGCTAGACTACGAGTACGATTACATCAAGCAGGTAGGCTCGCGTTTGTGGCGAACTCTCTCCGCAGTTTTGGACGAACCAGTCTCCAAACGCAATATTCAATCTGTTTTGCGCCGCCACACTCAAAATTCAGGAACCTGAATTTTATTGATTAATCCCGCATAATTGCGAAAAATAATTTCCGCAGAGTTGCCTACCCAGTGAGCAATTTGCACCGGGCTAATTCCTGCTTCGAGGCAGGCGCTGATCATGGTGTGGCGGGTATTGTACTGCGGTCGGTAGCCGTCGATCGCACCGTCGGCCGCAAGTTGGCGCACAATTCCCGGTGTGTTGCCCTTGCCGTACCAAGCAGTACGCAAATCCTGATGAGAAATTGAAGAGCCGTCGGGGCGCAGAAATATTGAGGCAGTGGCGGCCGACTTTTCCGGTTTAAGTGAAAGCAATAGCTCTTGTAGCTGGCGGTTGCAGGGAAAGCTACGCTGCGGTGATTGCTTGGTTCCTTTTTTCCTTTGAGCACCTCCCTTACCCAGGACGATCGTCTCTTCAAAGCTAATCACGCTGCAATCGGATTTGATATGCTTCCACTGAAGCGCGATCGCCTCACTGGTGCGGCATCCCGTTAAAAAAAAGAATTTAATCAGTGATGTTAAATACCTAAATTTCTCTGATTTAGCAAAAGCGTCAAGAATTGCTGTTTTTTCGGCATTTGAAAAAGGATGAATTTGGGGTTTAGATTTTTTACCCTTAATTTTAGCTTTGCCTGCAAACGGATTTATTTGTATTAAATTTCTCTCGGCTGCCCAGTTACAAGCAGCATTAACTTGCATTAATATTCGCCTGGCGGTATCCAAAGTTCTATTAGCTATCAACCAATCTTTGAGCTGTAGCGCTTCGGAAAGTAGTTTGTACGGGCAATCATTTAAGTGATTGATTGTATTGGTATATGTACCTTTCCAAGTTGTAGGAGAAACATTTTTTTTTCTACTTTCAATATAGGTTTGATAAATTTCCGAAAAAGTTATCTTGAGTAAATTTGATGGCGTTATTGCAACAGTGTTAATGGGTTTATACTTTTCTAGGCTGATATCAAAATGCCCGCTTAAAAAATCCATTTCCATTTGCCGAGCTTTAAGTTCAGCGTATTTCAAGTGTTCTGGACTGCTTGCGATGTTAAGCGCCATATTTGTTCGCTTGCCACAATAAATTTGTGGCAAAGCTAAGGATAGCATTTGGGCTTTTCCTCGAACAACAATTTTAATTGAGTTTTTGATTTTTTTCACAAAAAAGCAAAGAACGACTTTGCAATTACGTTATTAAACAGGCATTGTCCCAAATTTGACCATTTAAAATTCGACCTCCAGATTTAAAGCTAAAATTTGGATCAACTGCGTAACTTCGGCATCAGTAAGATACCAATTAAACCACCTATAATCTTGTCGCTCAGAATACGACAAGGATCTGGTACAAGTAATCAAAGGTAAATTGCTTCCTTTGAGTTTCAAAAGACACGCTGCCCGCAGCATAATCAATTTGGCAGACTCAGATCTAAGTCGGTTGTTATGATAAATGGCAAAATCTTCTAAATCCTCTTTACCGATCGCCTCATACTCTTTTTTTTGGTTCATCGCCTTACCAATGCCTCCATACTTGCCAGCCGTGCTAATAATTCGGTTCGATCGCTCTCCAACTCCCGAAATAAACGAGCACCGGGGTGAACCCGACCATAAACCGACATCACCTCTCGCCAGCGGGGGAAATTTGAGCCGAGGTAGAAAAGCACCGTCGCGAAGGGTGCGCCAGCTTTATTGCCGGGGGCACTGTAGTTTACCCGTTTGTTGAGCTCCACAAACGGATAGTCGTAGAGGAGCTGGTAGCGTTTAGTCTCTACTGCCGACTTGAGCAGCAAGATGGCTTCAGAAACATCGCCCGATTCATAGCTGGCAATAAGCTTGGAAACAGCAAAATCGGCGAGAGAGAATGGCGGGTTGAGCCAAACCCGCCCCCGCCAGCGCTTGCTCAGGCCATCGTCGGTTTTAGTAAAAATGTGGTGAGCTCCAATGGTTTCATTGGCCTCGAAATTCGACATCGGGTCGAGATCAATGCCACCCATCACCGATCGGGCGGCAATAGCAAGAAACGCGGGGGTGTTGTGTTCGTCGGACTTGGCACTTGTGAGAGTTTGAAGAGTTTTAATCTTGACAGAAAAATTAGAAACTGGCTCAGTATCTGGGTTTTCTTTAGCATCGATATTAGAAACCGGGAGGACAATTAAGGAGGTAAATTCAAAATCAATTACCCAAATTTCTAGATCGGCTTCGCCCTTGAAATATTTGCAAATAAAATCAACCACGGTCGCAGACATTCCGCCTTCTGCAAGCAAGTCTGACTCAGGCATATCACCGAGCCGTTGTTTGTAAGGCTGTGAGCTAATTACGCACCAGCCGATCTGTTTGCCTCCGGCATGATAAGCCTTGTCGATCGCCGGTACGCGCAACTGCTGTCCGGCAGCAACGGCACGATCGAAGGCGTTGCAAAATTTGGCGGCGTGGGAATCCTTCCACACCCGCCGGGTTTGGGTCTTTTTATCCAAATATTGAGCTGTCCAACCAAAGCTGATTGAGGTTCCAAAATCGAGGTAATTATTCATGGCTCGTCAAAATAACGAATAGAGGAAACGTCAGAGTAAGAAACTTGGGAATAAACGACGTTGAACTTAGACTCCCAAATCTTTTTAAATCCCAAACCCTGAAAGGTGACAAAAATAGAAGGTTCGCCATTAAAACGAACCCATTCGTTCGTCAATATATCGGTGCCGTCGGGAGCACGGAGGGTGAGAAAATAAACTTGATTCTTGGGAATGTTCATTGATTTATCAAGGCAATTGATCGTAATAGTTCATTGACGACTCTTCCCAATGGTCGGGACTTGTGACGTAAGCGGGCATTTTGTCCCAAGCATCCATAAATGAGGCTGCGTTCCCCATTTCATCGCCTTTCCTCCAGCGAAACTCCCCATTTTCATTTCGATAGATCGATACAAACGAATGGCCATCATTAAAAGTAAGGGAACCCCACATTTCAAAAACTACGTAGGTTTTGCGGTTGGGTGACAGTTCACCTGTTAGCTTGATTTGGTTGTCGGGTTCGTAGCCATTAAACAAAAATCTGTACCAACTTGCAAATCTTGCTTCCATTATTGAATCTCTACTAACAGATGCCTGGGAACTGACTTGATTTTGCCACCTGGAAAGCTGATGATATGGTCGATGTACCAGCAGCTAACCCGGCCGGTTTTACCTGTTTGTAAGTCAAGGATGCGCGAGCCGGGCTTAATGCGAGTTTGTGGTAAATCTAGCGTTAACTGAATGGCTTGAGCTTGTAGTCCACCCAGTTCTGGTAGCGTTTTGCGACGCCTGCTCATTTGACAACAGAGTATTTTGTATCAACTGCTGGCACTTCGACATTCGACAGGTTTGTAACCAAGACTTCGGAGTAAAGCACTCTCGACTGGCTACCTTCAAAGATTGTTTTCTGTTTTTGAAATAACCTGCCCTGTTTATCATTAAGGAATTTAGGCAACGGCAATTCGCAACTAATCGTTGTGTCGTAAACTCTCAAATTTTCGTAAACTAACTGAATATTTCGATGATTGATGTGCTTCATTTTGTTTTTTTAGGCAAAGTAAAACTGCGGTTTTTAGAAATCGATCGCAATTTGCTCAATTGCGGGAGTATTTGTCGTAAATTAAAACCTGAAAACTGGACTAGGAAGGAAACTTAAGAGGTTGGCCATCAATAGCCAAGCCCCAAGGAAGATTGTCGTCAGCGTCTAAATCCATCGCAAATCGAGCGACCAAGAGTCTATGTAAACGATTGAAAGCTTTTTGACCTACAGTGCCGCAAGAAACAGAAATTCCGTCGCAAGCGCCTGCAAAATACAGACTTATAGCTTTGTTTCCCTCTGAGGAATTCAACAATTTAACTTTCTTCCAAGCGACTACTTGGTCGAGGTCGATACCTATGCTGTCACCGCAGCGAATTTTTACCATTTGATTCCGATATTAAATTTCAGATTCGAGCTTTGGAAGCGCCGCCCTCGCGCAGGTCTTTGATATCTGAGGCTGCCAGTTCTTAAGGGTCTAGAGACTGTGCGAACCGTGTCCTTTAAGAGCTTCTTCAAGAAGCAGATCCGCGCATCCTAGAGCTTCCTCAATCATTTGGGGGTACGTCTTGTGAATATTTGGATTTGAAACAAGTGCAGCTAATAATCGGCGTAGCAACTGCCAAGCGTTGCTGTTTTTTTGATGTTCGGCGAACATCACCACATATTCTTGGGAAGTTTTTGCTTCATTCATGCGATCGCACTCCAGCTATTAGATTTCAGATTGGAGCTTTGGAAGCGCTACCCTAGCAGATCTTTGAGATATCCGAGGCTGCTGTCTCTCGGGGGTTTGAGCGGCGCTTGATTGGCTACTGTGTTACTGCAAACTTTCAGGATTCAGTGGAGACGATAAGTTGAGAAGCTTTAGCCAGCTCATTTAATGAACATCTCAAAATAGTGCAAACTGCAAGTGTCTCTTCAGGGGTAAAACGGGGCTTATGCCTGGCTGTTTCCCAATCGGAAACACTTTTTTTCGTCACTTTACGATAACTCCCTAAAAGCTCAAACTCTTTGCTTAGCCGTGCTGCCAAGTCTTCTTGGCTCAATCCTGTTCGCGACCGCAATGTCGCAAAAGTGATTTGATCTTGGTTTTGTTCCAAGTGGTTATTACCTTTCTGGATTATTAGATTTCAGATTGGAGCTTTGGAAGCGCCACCCTAGCAGGTCTTTGAGAATCCGAGGCTGCTGTCTCTCGGTGGTTTGGGCGGTACTCGTTCAGCTTATGCGACTAGCATACCACAATTACCGGAATAGCGGTAGCGTTATTCCGGTAATTAATTGGATAATGCATCATCAATATTAGACTCAGATTGCTGCTTCATAAGATGTATATTTCGGAAAGCAATAATCACCTCATCAGCAGTACACTGATAGACTTCTACGATTTTGGGCAACATTAGCACGCTGGGCATTGAGACGCCACGCTCCCACTCGCTGACAGTTTGTGGTCGGACACCTAAAAGCTGGGAAGCCTGCAATTGCGTCATTCTTAATCTTTTTCGTATTTGCACAGGAGTAAGTTGATTTATTTCCTTGTGTGTCATGTTATATTATAGCTACCGGAGTAGCGGTAGCGCTAATCCGGTAGTTCCTCAGTAACTACTAGCGATCGGGTCTTGATTGGAACCTCGGCCCTATCGCTACCCCAATTATCTCAGTGATCAAGCTCACTCACCTGTGTGAGTTGCAACAAATCATTGCACGCCAAAACACTCCGACAAACGCTGCATCGGCGATTGTCAGAGCGGCGGAAGCGGATTCTACCATGACTATTTGTTTCTTTGCAAGGAGATTAAACCATGCAGTAAACACAGCCCCACTAGCAGGGCACTCTTGACAGATAACAGTGAAGCGAATCTTAAACAATATGGCTTGCGGCACCTTGCCGCCTTCTTTACTCCTTCCCATTACCAGCTCATGACCAAACGCAAACTACTCACTGACAATATCCACGCCACAGATGTAGAGACTGAGGAACGAGGGGCGATTTTAAAACTTAGGGCATTAGTTCCTAAATTAAGTGGAGGTGAAGCGACAGCTTTGGCTATTTACTTAATACACTTTCAGTCTCTGCCCCTTGGTCGCCAAATTGGGATTACGGCTATTAAAGCTTTTGGTCAGGATTTAACTAACGCTGTTTTACTGGTTCCGATACTATCGCGCGCAAACAAATTAGCAATTGCGATTGAGCTCTTGGAGATTCAGCACGATCGGTACACACCTAAAGAAGAAACTGAAACTAATGACTGAACCTGATTTAACTGCTTTGCGATCGGCCGTCGCCAATCTTGACCAAGCTGAAAAATTGGCGCTGGCAACCTATCTGACCGGGACATCTAACCCGAAATTTCAGGAACTGGTAATCCCAGATTTTGACAAGCTCACCGGACAACTAGCGGAAGCTTGTGAACTCTCCGCCATATTCCCCACGGCTACCAGAATATTTTTTGCGATCGAACTCTTGGAACTGCAAATTGACCGCGACAGTTTTGAGCAGGATGAGGATGAGGATGAGGATGAGGATGAGGATGAGGATGAGGATGAGGACAGTTCCACAGGACGCCTCAGTTTAGAAAAAATCCACAAACTCCTACACGTTGATTAACCCTATGGGCAAGCTCATTCAATTTCCCCGGCAGCGACCTGGCAGAAAATGGAGTCCAGCGGAAATCCTTGCTATCCCAGAACCGCTTGACACAAGGGAATTAACAAGACGAGAGCGATCGCGAATTGCCACCACTAATAAAATTGCATCGGAGGCCGGTACGCGCGACAGGAAGCGAGCAAAAAGGTAAAAGGCGATCGCGGACATTCTCGACGGTGGCCAGCAGTGGACGGTCAGCGTATTAATGCGACTTGTCGGCGAACGAACTGGACAAAGCGTTAGTCGCGCCACAGTCACCGAACTGCTCAAGGAACTCGAAGACGAAGGGCGATGCGGTAACACCAATCGATTTTGGTGGAAAACAACCGACGATAAATAAACGATAAATAGAGGCTTAGAAATGCATACCCGATTACCGAATCTTGACGACGACGATCTTGAGGAACAGATGGAAAAGATCATTCAGAGCGACTCAAAAATTCAGCAGCAGCTCGCACTCTTAATTCACGAAATGAATCCATCAGAAAAGATGGCGCTGGGACTGAACGCTTACTGGCTTCTTGACGAATCTCACCATCAGCTCTGCGACCTGAAACCGAAACACGGTAACTACGCTGCCGACGTGCAAACTGGTATTTCGCTGGTGCGGCAACTCTCGCCACAGGGCAAGGCAGAATTTGCTACCGATTTACTAATGGACGACTGGGAGATGGGGCCGGCTGACGACAACTTGGCACCCTCGACAATTATTGAGTAGATTTTGCCGATCGTGCGTGAAGTGCGATCGGCCAACTAACAACCATGAAACTAACTGAAGCGATCGAAATTGTAGAGAGCCAAGCCGCCACCCACCCCGCCGCTGAATTCGCTCCGAAAGAACCCGTTACCAAGCTTAAAGAGTGGGTAAAAACCATTACCGCACTCGATAAATCTATTTCCACTGGCTACTCGCTAGTGGGAGAATTCTGGGATAAAAAGAAGGATTTAGAGCCGGGATTGTTTTTAATTTTTACTTTATTCAGCGGGCAGCGTCTTGTACCCAAACGAGTGTACCAGCGCGGCAGTTTCGGCCAAGTTCTCACCAATGAAGAGGGAAAGTTAATCACCAAAGAGGAAAACCGCCCAGAATATTTTGAGGAACGCAGGGCGTTGCTATTTGATTTTGACGGTAGCCGAGCAAAACTGGAACACTTCACTTGGCTACCCCGCAACCGCTGGGCAAAACAACTGTGGTTTCCCGTAGAGAATTGGCTCGAAATACAACCCAACATCGAAACCAAAATCAAATTTTGGGAGGCTGAAATTACGCTGCGTACTGACTCTCTACGTCAAGCGCAGCAACGGTTAGATGCCCTAAAACGACAGATTGCCACCGACACTGAGGAATTAGATCCTCAGACCGCAGAATGGCTAAAAACTGCCGCAGTTTTGGGCAGCAAAAAAGCGACCGGGCAAAGGTCGCTTGAAAGATAGCAGGTTAGAAATATTCGTCTATTCGTTGATACCATGTTAACACAAAAACATCTTGAAGAGTTTGTCAATTCTGGCATTCCTAAAGAAATTGCAGAACAGATTTTTCGATCCACTTCCGACCCCGAAGAAATTGCGAATTTCTTAGGATGGCAAGCTTATAAAGGCCCACCAGGCTGGCTTTATGAAGGTATTGATCCAATTACAGGCAAATCAACAGGTATCGGGCAATTCAAACCCGACGGCGGCATCATTTTTCCTGACGGCGAAGAAGCAAAATATCTCAGTCAGAAAGATAGCGAAGGGAACGGGAAATATGATGCTTGTTGTGTTCCCATTCCGGGCATTAATTGGCAGGAAGTAGTTAACGATACATCTCGGTTGGTGCGGTATGCGGAAGGCGTGAAGAAGGCGATCGCTTCAACGCTCAAAACCGGCATTCCCACGATTGCACTTTCTGGTGTGGACATGGCGACCCTCGGCGGTCGCGGCGGTCAACTTACCCCAACAATTGCTAAGTTTGCCGCTGAGGGGCGGCCCTCAGAGATTGCCTACGATGCCGACCTTGCAGATAACATTAATGTTCGCGGGGCGGCGATCGCATTTGGTCGCAGCCTGAAAAAAGCTGGTTGCCTCGTCACAGTCCGCACCTGGTCGCAGGATTTGGGTAAAGGGATTGATGATGCGATCGAGAATGTGGGAGCCGAAGAATTTGAGCGGCAGTCCGAAGTGATGGACTTTGACGAATGGCTGAAGCCTAAGAAAAAAGCCAAAGAGGACGCGATCGATGATGATGATGAGGAAGCGCCTAAGAAAAAGCCACTAGCTCAGAGTATCGTTGCAAAGGCGATCGCCGAAGCCTATCAGAACACACTCGCGTGGCGACCAGCTTATAAAAAATGGTATCGCTACAGCTCGGAACTTGAAGGCTTGTGGAGCCGTAACGAGGAGGAATTCATTAGCCGCTTAATTAGCGCGGAACTCAGCGCTAGAGGAATCGAGCACTCAGCCAATTACCTAGCCGGAATTATTAAGTTATTAAAGGCATTTTTAGCGGTTAAGGATTGGGATGCAAAAGCGGGGCTGTTACCAGCCAAAAATGGGGTGCTTGATCTAAAAACTCTAAAACTTTTGCCACACTCACCTACATATAAGTTGACTTGGCAACTGCCATACAATTACGATCCGATGGCATCTTGCAAGCCGATTACAGACTGGCTGCAGGCAACAACTAAAGGCAATAAATCTTTGGTTGAGTTACTCCGAGCATATCTCTATTCCATCGTTTACGGTCGGGTTGACATACACCGATATTTAGAATTATTAGGGCCGAGCGGATCGGGTAAAGGAACTTTCATGAAGCTCGCCACAATGTTAGTTGGCGATAGAAACACACATATAACCAAGCTTAAAAAATTAGAAGGGCAATTTGAAACCGCTGCGTTACTCGACAAAAAACTCGTGCTAGTAACAGATAGCGACAAATACGGTGGCAGTGTCGAAACGCTGAAAGCCATTACTGGGGGCGATCGAATACCTTATGAAGAGAAGTTTTTACAGGCTGGAGAAGGGTTTCAACCTAGTTGTAAGGTGATTATCTCTTGCAACGAACCAATTCAAACTCAAGATTACATCGCCCTCGAACGGCGGCGAATTTCTGTTCCCTTTGATAATAAAATTAGCGTTGAGAACCAGAGAGCGCTAATTGAGGAAGTTGACGGCGAGATGATAGGCGAGTTTGTGGACTTGCTACCAGGGCTGCTTAACTGGGTGTTATCAATTCCCAAAGAAACGGCAGAAAAATACCTTAGAAAGACAGAGCAAATGGTACCCGGATACAAAAAAATTGCACTAGAAGCAATTATTCAAACCAACCCGATCGCTGACTGGGCAGACCAATTTTTAATTTATGAAGAAGGTACTCGGTTACAAGTTGGAGTCGCCCAAAGAAATAGAGACAACAGCACGAGCAATTCTTATTTAAATATAGCGTCTTGGATGTATGCGAACTTTGCTGAATTCTGCGCCACCACAGGTACTCATTTATTAAGCTTGAAACGATTTATATTACTCGCTAACGACTTGCTAGCCAATCAGTTGAAGCTTAATGTTAGCCACGCCAGAGACAGGGTTTGCGCCTTTTTCAACAATTTGCGACTACGATCGGAGTTTGACGATTGCTTGGGGTTAATCAGCGGCAATAATTTACCAGCTCCTGAACCAACGCCACCAGCTCCTGAACCAACGCCACCAGCTCCTGAACCAACGCCACCAGCTCCTGAACCAACGCCACCAGCTCCTGAACCAACGCCACCAGCTCCTGAACCAACGCCACCAGCTCCTGAACCGAATTGGGAAACTTTTCCCAGCGCCCGCACCGATTCAGCAGAGACGCGAAAAAACAAAGCCCTTACCTGCTACAATCAGCAGGTAAAAGCGATGAAAACCTCGAAAGACATTCAAAGTCTGGCGCCGAAAGTGGCTAAATGGACAAGAGCGGAACTCAACTGGGTGTCAAACCATTTAATGTCTGCCGATCAGGTGCGCCAACTGCAAGCAATTTTGGCGACTAATCAGATGGAACTAGACTTATGACCGCTTACAATTGTGATCGAATACTAGGCAAGTGGGTACACGTAGATCGGTATGCTTGCTGCAATTTCGTGACAGGTCAAAAAGTCGATGTTTGGGATTGTATCAAGAAAAGGATTGCATGGAGAGACGTAGGATCTTCAGCCTTTGTCTCCATACCAGGTTATGTCAGCAGGTTAAACCGAAGCCACACCTACGGGCGACGGTGGGAGGCTCGATTTTTATTATTCCCTGCGTGGTACTTCGCGGCTGCTGAAATTCAAACAGTACTCGATTAAGCCGAGTGTCGAATCCAGACAAATCCCCCGCAGTTAATACCGGGGGATTTTTTGTGGTGGCACAATCAACGTGTTTCCAGGCTTTGTGGTGGATGTGGTGTGCAAACTGCCAAAAATCTAAAAATATAAAAAATTAATATTTTATTCAAACGCAGCGCGATCGCAATTTTCTAAAAAAGTTTACTCTTAATTTTAAAAATCCACCACATCCACCACATCCACCACCATCAATACTTCCAGCCACCACAGTGCCACCACACAACGGCTACAATCCACCACATTCGTTGAAAGAACCCCAAAAATGCAAAAAGTCGGGAGTGCGACAGATTTGTGTCTGCACTCCCGACCTCTGGCGGGGGTTTTAGAGTGTTTTTCAGCGATTTTTGCGACCGATTTGCAGCACACGCCGTTTTGAAAATCGTCAAAATCGCTGAAACCCAAAGCCGATGGTGGGATTTGAACCCACGACCGTTCGATTACGAATCGAATACTCTACCCCTGAGCTACATCGGCACAGACAATTTTGAATTATAGCACAACCTAATCGAAAAAACCAATGAGTTGTAGAATTTAATTCAAAACTCCACAACTCCTAACTCAAAACTTGTTAAACGGCCAGTTCCCCGTCAGTTGAGCCGCCTCTGGCCCCGGAATAAACCAAACCCCGCTGCATATCCAGCGTCAGCATAGTTCCGTCCCGAATTACCCGCGTCGCATTCTGCACGCCCACCATCACCGGCACGCCTAAGCGCAAACCGATAATCGCGGCGTGAGAAGTCAAACTGTCCTCCTCCGTCACCACACCGGCTGCTTTCCGAATCATCTCCACAAAAGCGACGCTGGTGTGCTCGACTACCAAAATTTCTCCCGGGTGGAAATTGCCTACATCCGCAGCAGTACGAGCAACCCTGGCCATGCCGCTCACCGAACCCAAACCGACACCAGTACCTCTGCCTAAAACGGCTGTCACTACCTCAACTTTGATCAAATCCGTCGAACCGGCAACCCCTTGCAGAGTACCGGCGGTCATCACCACTAAATCTCCGTCGGACACTAACTCTTTTTCCTGGGCGACAGTCATCGCAGATTGAAATGTCTGGCCGGTGGAGGGCAAATCCAGCACCAGCAAGGGTCTGACTCCCCATACTAATTGCAGTTGTCGGGCTACGTCTACGTGAGGAGTAACTGCCAAAATCGCTGTTTTAGGTCGGAATTTCGAGACATTGCGGGCTGTAGCGCCGGTTTTGGTCAATGTCATGATGGCGGCCGCGTTCAACTGTTCGGAGATTTGGCTGACTGCTTGGCTGATGCCGTTGGGGATCGATCGACCAATATCTTCTACATTCCTAATATTGCCACTAATTCCTTCCTTCTCCATCCGCACCGCAATTCTCGCCATCGTCGCCACCGCTTCGACGGGGAACTTGCCGACTGCGGTTTCATTCGAGAGCATCACCGCATCAGTGCCATCGAGAATCGCATTGGCCACGTCGGAAATTTCGGCGCGGGTGGGACGAGGATTACCTACCATGCTGTCGAGCATCTGGGTAGCGGTAATTACCGGAATCCCCATGCGGTTAGAAGTAGCAATCAAGCGCTTTTGCAAAAGCGGCACATCTTCGGCAGGCAGTTCCACTCCCAAATCGCCGCGGGCGACCATCACGCCGTTGCACAGGGCGAGGATTGCTTCCATTTGTTCGATCGCCTCGTGCTTTTCTATCTTAGCAATCACCGGTACTTGCTTGCCCGCACTGGCTATCAGCTCTTTAATTTCGAGCATATCCTGGGGATTCCGCACAAAGCTCAGGGCCACCCAATCGACACCTTGGTCGAGGCCGAACATTAAATCTTTGCGGTCTTTGTCAGTCAGCGCCTTAATTGACAGGTAAACTCCCGGAAAATTCACGCCTTTGTTGTTGGAAAGCGGCCCGCCGACGACGACGCGGCAGTACAATTCCCGCGCGGCGCGGTCTACTTTTTCGACGCGCATTTCCACTTTCCCGTCGTCTAGCAGAATCAGTG
>Ga0247774_1000180_pt1 | contig 29706 bp, 23 predicted proteins | sample UWRJL001104B6_FD_179933 | JGI IMG/M metagenome (GOLD analysis project Ga0247774, IMG submission 179933) | Plant litter microbial communities from Arlington Agricultural Research Station in Wisconsin, United States - UWRJ-L001-104B-6 | ecosystem: Environmental > Terrestrial > Plant litter >...
TGGACGAAGAGAATGGCTACGGGGCTCCTGGACAGCGCTCATGATGTCCTCCTTTCCTTGGAACACTGAAACAGCTAGCTATGTTACATTAAGTTGCTGGCACTGATGGCTAACTATGACTCGGAATAGGCAAGGTGTCTTACGACATACCCAACTTTGTCAAGGTAGACTACAACGAAGCCGAAAGGGTGGCGAACCTCGAAGTCGAAGACTCGGGCATTAGGAAGCAAAAGGAGATGTGGGGTACGTGCTCACCTTCCGAACTATCTTTTCTCGTATACATCTCTTGTTGAGTGTGAGAAGAAAGAACACACCAGCTAACTTCTCGTGCTTGACATAGGGACAACATGGGCATACCTCAACCGCCACATCATGGGCGTTTCCGAAGGCCATACGGCCGTCCTCCGTCTCGTCGGCATCGGATACCGTGCCTCGGTCGAATCCCGCCCGGAGCAGGAGGAGTACCCTGGTCAACCATTCGTCTGCATCAAGCTTGGCTACACCCACCCGGTAGAAATGGGCGTCCCCGAAGGTGTCAAGGCGTCGACGCCGGCGCCTACGCGTATCCTTCTTGAGGGCGTCAACCGCGAAGATGTCATGAGCTTTGCGGGCAGGATTCGCGAGTGGAAGAAGCCTGAGCCGTACAAAGGGAAGGGAATCTTTATCAACGACGAGACGATTAAGTTGAAGCAGAAGAAGATCAAATAAATGAGAAGAAAGAGGAGCCAGTCGAAGATGGACACACATTAGCGACTATCAATGCGGAAAGTGTACTGTAAGATTAGTAGTTGTACAATGTAGATGGTACATATATCTCTAAGAAAAATTCCCCATAGACGGCATGGGAGGTTTAATACTACCAACAAATCGCTAGCCTGAACATCTATCACAGGAGACGCCCAAAATTCTCTATCGTTGCGGTGACATGAATCAAATCAATTCCTCCTATGCTCACCACCATACCCTTTTCAAAACGGCATCAACTTGGCCGGCCGCTTCTTCCTCCCCATGGACGGTAGCCGTCCATCATTAAACTCCTTGCCCGGCACGAATATATCGACCAAGTTATCCCCGAAGCCCAGGTGATAGAGATTATCCACGTCGTCCATCTTCCACACGCGCTGCCACTCCCCTTCTCCCGGCAGAGGCGCGTCGGGCGGGGGCGGCTGCCCGTCCTCGCAGTGCACCAGAATCTGTTCCGTTTCCTGCGGCCAGCGCGTGCGCAGGGGTTCGATGTTCGTAAACTTCTGCCGGTTCAGGTTCATGCGGCGCTTGAACACGCACCCGTCCTGGACGTCGGCCTTCCAGTCCGACCACTTGAGGGACTCGTTGGTGGTGGTGCCGCAGTAGACGAGGTAGAGCGTGTAGGCGAGGAGGCCCCAGATCATGGGCGAGATCATGGCGGTGAGGAGGGTGACGGCGGCGAGGCCGACGCCCGTGTCCTGCATGCCCCAGCCCCACATGAGGAGCCAGTCGTTGAGGCTCATGCCGCGGGGTTTCCAGATGCCCCAGAGGGGGTACTCCGCCTGGATGGTGGACGACAGGACGAGGAGGCCCATCAGGGCGCCGTACGTGGTGAGGAAGGCGGTCGAGAAGAGCAGGAGGATGAAGTAGTGGTGGTTTCCGTAGCCGACGCACTTGTTCAGGAAGATGCAGTGGTGGTCCATCTTGGAGACGCAGCGTTTGCAGACGGAGCAGTGCTTCGAGCGGGCGGGCTTGAGGAGGCGGCAGGTCCGGCATTCCGTGCCCGGGCGGAAGAGGGAGTAGTCGTACGGGTAGAGCTGCATGTGGTAGGCGTGGTTCTGGGGCGTGATGTACCCTGGGTCGCCGAAGGCCGCGTGGTAGAGGAAGAAGTAGGGGAAGAAGATGGAGAGGAGGGCGCCGAGCTTATTGATTGGGTCGAAGTGAGGCCAGGCAGCGGGGAGGTAGAGATATTCTGAGACGCAGAGGAGGAGGAAGTAGAATATCTGGGCTTCTCGTGAGTCGTCTGCTGCTATGTAGGATGCAGGGAGTAGCGCTTACCAAGACAGTGGGATGCCTATCGTATACCATAAAGTTCCCGCATCGGTATAAGCCTGATGTTAATCGGCCTCCTGTGAGGAGCTTATCCAGAGCCAAGATAGCATTTGGAATATGAACGAGGATGAACTTGTTTATCCAAGCTATTGGTGTATGCCTATTATTCGAATTAGTCATTGTTCTCCAAAAGCAGCTGTCAAATAAGTAAAACACCCCAAGGGTGGATGACCAGGTCCGTATAGACTCTGCAGGTGCCCCCATGCTCACATATCTCGATGCAAATGACAAGGTGTTCATAAAAATTCGTACCTTAGAGCAGGGAGCCTCCCAAAGAATATTACAAATACAGCGAACGAAATCCCCAAAACGATGAGAACAACCGTCATAAAAGTCCCCATATTGCTAGCTCAAGAATTCGGCCAGCTTTGTCAAGAGGCTATTGTCATGGTGGATGTCAGGCTGAGGTCAGAGTAAGAAGAACCGTGGTGGCGCTTGACTGCAGAAGTAAATACCGCGGCTTAGGTACCTTCCTAGGCAAAGCAGCATAGGGAGTATCTCCCTTTGAGAAGATCGTCGGTTCTCCGTGGGGTCAGCGATAAGAAAATAAAATAAAAAGGCAACAAAGTAACGAGCTGACTTATGGCGACATGGTCAAAATTCGAAGAATAAACAGGAGCCATCGTCCTCTCAAGGCGATTTGCGGTATTGCTGTACCCGTGGAAATGAAGACACTCTATGTATCTAGCGGGGTGACCGCTCTAATTGGCCGCCACAATGATGGGGTGCATCTTCCAGTCTCCACCCTTCTCACCAGACGCGTTCCTACCCTAAGGTCTTCACGACATGCAATCAACGGAACACATCCCGAGTCGCTCTCATCCAGGAAATTTCCTCACCTGAAATCTAAGCTTATTTGAAGCTATTGCGGAAGAGGACGCGTTCGGAGTGCGAGTTTTGCTCAAGATGGCATTAGTTTTGGGTCTTAACTCGCACCTTGAGCGCTAGTTTTCGGCGTATCTTGCAGAATCAGATTGAGATTCGAAAGAAGACGGACAGGATTCATCCCAAAGAGTAGTCCAGTTATTTGACTCTCTCTCTCGCGTGTAGCAGCCTAAATTTTAACAAACAAAGCACCTTAGATCTAGGCTTACAGGCAGTCTATGCAGTCTACACGGTCTCCTCGGCGGATAGGCAGCTGCGTTTAAGCTAGCCCCTGCGCTCAGAATGGCTCTCTTCAGCGGCAAAAAGTTCTTCGTTTCGGGCAGAGTACCTCACAAGAAGGCTATTGTGGATCAGATTCAAGTAGGGCCTCTCACATGAAGCGTCCAAGAATGCTCAGCTACTAATACGAAATAGCGAGAAGGGGGTGGGATAACCCAGTTTGATCACAAGGCGGATTTTCAGATTTACGACCACTTATTTCTGAAAGATATTCCGGATGGAGGCAGCAATTGCTATTCGTATAAGCTTGTTGAGGACGCTGTCAAGACAGGATCCTTCGATGAGATATTAATCACTCGGAATCGTCTCCAAAAACAAGGTGCAACAAAGGCAAAAGGGCCGAACCAAGCGCCGCGGATAGCCAAGACTGGCGCCACTGGTAGTCGCGCAGCATACACGCCAGAAGACGATGCAATTCTCGCTGCCCATGTCAGTGGTCAGACTTACCAAAGCGGCAATGCGATCTACCAGCAACTGGAGGCACTTGTATGCTTTCTCATATATGGACTAACGGTCGAGAACGTGCTGACATTTTCCTAGCATCCCCACCACACGTGGCAATCTTGGAGAGACAGATGGGTAAAGAAGCTGTCCAAACTAGATGACACTCAGCTGCGATATCTCATTCGCCTAGCCCAAGAAGCGCCTGGCCGGCCGGGATCGAACGAACAGAAACCGAGCCGGAAGAGCCCGCCACCTCGTGTGGATCACTCACCTCTGCGTCCTGCACCAGCTCCCCAACCTGCGCGTCCTCCGCCGGCTTCAAAACCTACCCATCACCCGCCACCTTCGCAAACCACACGTCCTCCGCTACCTTCACAGACTTCACGCCCCCTGCCATCTCGCCCAACTGTACCTTCTTCCTCCCAAATTTCACGTCCTCTGCCAACTTCGGAGCCTGCGCGTTCTCAGCTAGTTCCGCCCCCTGCTCTTCCTCCGCTAGCTTCACAAACCCCACATCGCGCACCAGCTCCCCAAGCTTCATCTGCTCCTTCGCCACCTCAAGACTTCGACTTCTCGCAGATCCCAGTCCGAGACGACGAACCCAAATCCGGAGAAAGAGTAGTCCCGGAGTCTTTTTCTAAGCATGACGACCGAGTTCTCGAGCTCTTTGTCAGGCAATGGGTTGAATCTGGGGCAAATTGGAAAGCGGAGAAGATCTACAGGGAGTTTGCCCTGAAGGTACGCAATCCCCTTCCTCGATACCGTTCCCTCGCTAAGTTCATTCCAGAACCCTCATCACCACTGGAAATCCTGGTCTGACCGATTCAGAGATCTCTGGCGTGGCCGGAAGATTGACATGAAGGATTGGAACTCTGGGCCGCGTGACACGAGGCCCTCAAATGTGCAGCAGGTGGCACCACCACCTTCGACAGTACCTACCGCGGCCCAACCCACAAGCAGGACAATCAGAGAAACCAGGAGAAACCGGAGAATTTTTCGCGACGAAGACTGGAATCCCAACAGCAATCGCGATAATTTCATACGACCATTGGCGGCCGGAGATGAAGTTATTATGCTTGATGATGCGTCCCCTGAAGAGATGTTTTACCAGTTTGTTCGGTCCTGGCTTCGTAAACTTCTGGAAAAGGACGGGAATGCGGTTCCGGAAGTGGCCAAGTCCTACAAAACCGCCGGTGGCTACGAGTTCCGTTTATGGGATTTGTTTCAAGCCCTCGGCACACATTTGGATCCGCCTTCGTCGAGGTTCCCGAACGCTGCTGAGATCGCTTGGGAGCCCGTGGCTCAGGAAATGGATGTCAAACTAGACAACCAACTTCGCGAAGCATTTGAGCGGTTATGGAATTTCATTCTCAAGCCTTCTATTGAGTTCAAACTCAAAGGCGATTCAGATGCGGAACCGGAGCCGGATGTTGAAAGCGAGGACGATTATGATGATCAGGATAGTGGAGGCGGAAAGGAGGGAAGGGATGATATTGAGGGAGGAGAAGACGGGGGTGCACGGCTAATCAAGGATCATGACGAGAATATTTCAGACGAGACAGGACTCTTTGTGTCACAAGATGAAGAACATGAAGGGTCATTGGAAGACGGGAACGCTGGATTGGACGATTATGACGCAGTAGACCACAAAGTCGGGACCGCACAGATGGTTGGCGACTCGGCGGACAAGGTTCGCGGACGCGCTTCTCCTGATCTATCCGACGATCCGCCCGTTCCAAGTTATCATGGAGAACAGGTACACAGAGATGCCAATGCGGGGAAGCCTCTAGGCAGAGTGACGCACGACGCGGCACCCTCGCGGGGAGCGCGCGAGGAGCCTGCCGCAAAGAAGCGACGAGTAGAGCCAGAAACCCAAGATTTCCTCGCGCCAGAGTTTGGAGAAGATGAGGAATCCGACGACGCTTTCGAACCTTTCCTGCCCCGGAAACAGGCTTTGACACTCGGTTCATCACCACCTCCCCCACACTCCTCGCCTCATAGGGTTGCAGCGCAAGGTCTTGGTGATAACGGGCCAGAGATAATAGGAAATTCGTCAGGAGGTCGCATAACGAGTCTGGGCCAGCGCCCAAAAGAGTCCGAGCGACGCCGCAGTCGATTGCCATTCGGAACTGAAGCGCTGCCAGCATCAGAAGGGGTACCCGCTCCGACAGTACCAGCACCACCACCCATCGGGCCCCTACGCCTTCCACAAACTCAACCACCTCGGCTGTATCCAACGCCATTCATCATCGACAGCGATAAGGATGACAAGAATGACGAAGAGGCCGCGGAAGTTATCTCGATCAGTTCAAATGACGACCAGTCAGATTTAGACGACGAAAACAACAGAGAGATCAAGGAGGCGATTAACGACTATAAGAGCAAGGGCTTCTCTGAAAATATCGTCAAAGAAGCTCTTTTCCGAACCTCAATGTGTGTGGGCGACGACATGTTAGATGTCCTGAATCACCTCAAAAGGGGCTACGGTGTTCCCTCCACCATGGCTGGCGTCTGGACGAGCAGCGACGATGATGACTTGAGATTTGTGGATGAGAAAATGGATGACCCGACTGGCAGGTCTGACGCCGCGGAGCAGTCTCTTATTGCGAGGATGCTGAAGGGGTTGGTAGATAAGCACGGGGAGGAGAACGTAAAGCTGAGGAGAGAGTACCTTGAGGCGTGCGAGGACGAGGGTTTTGACACGCCCGATGATTAGTAGTCAAACCCATCTTTACCTGTCGGCATCGATTGAAATGGGGAGGAGATTGAGCCTGTTACTGTCCATATTTGACGCCTTGTCCTTTACGAACATAAGACTAGGGCAGGGCGATATACAACAATGAAGTAGCCATATTCCCACTTTACAGCCTTCTCATTCCTTCCTGTCCTCCATACAAATAAATACCTTCCAAAAAACTCTCATCCCGACGAGCTCCCATAGTGCCACCCTTCCTTCCCCAAATCCTCCCTGACCTTATATGCCGCCTCGGCAACGTCCAAGACGTCAGTATCAATCTCAACAATACTCATCCCCTCGTCACTCGATGCAATCCTTCCCAAGCTCCCTAGCAACGGCATGCCCACCTGACTCAACCCCGTGTACTCCAACTCCCCGCCGGTTTTTGCGTTCCCCCCTTCTGCAGCATCTTCGAAATTGCTCCGATACGGCGGCGGCGGCCCCCCCGCATTAACAAATACCACCGCACACGTATTCTCAAAAGCCCTGCACACCACCAGACTATCCAGAAACACACTCTCGGAACAAGGGTTGATCTGCCCGCCTCCCGCACCGGCATCGCTCGCGAGCCACCACGCGGGGACAATGACCATCTGGGCGCCCTTGCGGACCAGCTCGCGGAGGGCTTCCGGGAACGCCAGGTCCCAGCAGATGAGCAGCCCGACGCGGAGCCCCAGCTCCGTCTCGAAGGGCTCGTGGGCACGAGAGAAAGAGGGGGTCAGGTACCCGCGCTCGGGGTGCCAGAGGTTAAGCTTCGAGTAGCGGGCGGCGATTTCGCCCGACGAGGCGATGAAGTAGCAGACATTTTGGCGGACCACCGTCTCCGCGTCCCCTGCCGTCCCTGGCCCTTCAGCCTCTCCCGGCTGCCGCGTGCGTTCCGCCGCCGTCCCGGCCGCGGGGCTGGGTTCCCGCGAGGGCGACTCCGAGGGGCTCGGGGACGGGCAGGCGGCCGTTGCCGGGGCGGGCTCTTCCTCGACGAAGGTTCCCGGGACGAGGGCGATGGCGAGCTCGCGGGCGAGGGCCTGGAACCGGGCGAGGTGCCGGGTGGCGGCGAGGCGGCAGACCGAAGGGAATGCGGACGAGTGGGGCGCCCAGGAGGTTAGGCCGTACTCGGGGAGGACGGCGAGGTGCGCACCTTGTTGTGCTGCTGCGCGGATGAAGGCTTCGGCGTTGGCGAAGTTGTGGTCGGGGGAGAGGGGCTGCATGGGGTGGTATTAGGAGATTTAGTTGAGTAGTTCCTCTATAAGAAAGGCGTGGTAGCTGGCTAATGAGGCTGGACGTGCTGACAAAATGAACCAAGTGGATAAGTCTAAAGGCGTAGGCGATATATGCATAGCAAAGACGGTTTAATTTTTCCAGGAGGAAATGAAGGCTTCGCAAGGTGCTATGGGCTGGACACTGACCTTTGGGTGGAGTTGAATCAACGCTATCTTCAACTTAGCCATGGTCGTAGAGCCGTTTTAGTTTGTATTGGGACTTCTACCTCCTCAAGAGAGGATGGTCGTAATAAGCACAAAGCTCTATCTGAGTATGGTGCAAGCCCAGTTCCTGGCAAGTTGAAGAATCTTGATAATTGAGTTGATGTCTGAATGTAAGAGAGGCGTTGAGTTGTATCGACGCATTTCAAAGCAAGGCGTCTCAAGGCTGTGACGAAGCAGGTATATCAATCTCGTCCCAGCTGATCGTCTTGTTTCGTAACGAGAGAGGCCCTCCCACGAGATTCTAACCCTAACCGGATTTCTCCTCAATTTCTTGACCCACCAAAGTCCACAAGCGTAAAGGGTCTGATGCTGAAAGGAGTTGAGATATGTGATTGCCGAAGTAAGAAGCATTCATGCCATAGTGGCGGAGCCGGTATGTGGTTTCCATCACAATACTAGCAAATATTGTTTGTCTGGCTTCTGTTTTATTGTTCTTCTACTGGACGCTATCTGAAGACATTCGCTCCGTCATACCGCATCTAGTCCTGCCGCCGACCGCCGAGGGCTGATTTCGGAGTTCTGCCTCGAGCAACAGCCTGGCCTTCTAGTTGAATTTTCCTCGCCCCAAAGATGACGCCTTGCCTAACCTAGCTTTTCTCCCCTTTCTTCAAACTCCAAAAAATCAAACTCACAAAAAGGTACCAAACCTACAGTTCTGTTAGCATCGATAGCCCTTGAAGCAAGACCGGATTTTCACGTACCCAAAGGTCTGTTTGATGCTCTTGACATAATATTCGAGCCAATTCCTCTTTGTAACATCCTCCTGGCCAACAGGGACCCCATCCCACGTCACCCGCATGACTGTGACGTGATCCACATCATTCTGATCAAACTCAATCTTGAGCGTCGAGTAGTGTCCCTTGGGCCATTGGTCAAGCCTCCAGCTCTGAATAATCTTGGTGGGCTCCTGCAGCTCGACATACTCGCCCGAAACGTTCCCGCCAAAGAGCTCAAATTTTCCGCCTTCCTTGGCACCCTCAAACACTTTCGGTGGTGACCTCGTAAAGGCTGCTAGCCTACCTGGGTCGGTAAAGGTCTGGTATAGTTGTTCTGCTGTGGTGCGGAACTCTTCTGTATCATTGACAGTGGTTGTGTTGACGCTTCCTGTCGATTTGTTTGCAGTCTTCGACTCGGAAGCGGCATTCGCCGAGGTTGGGTGATGATATTTTGGGGTGGTAAAGCCGCTAGATGGATTCGACCCGGGGGCATGCTGAATATCCTTGCCGTGCTCGGCAATGAGTGCGTCGGGGAGTTTGAGGAACTCCTTCCGCAGGAGGGGAACGAGTTTTGACCGCACAAGATCCTTGACGGGCTGTTTCTCTTTCGAGTCGGAGTAAATGTCGATGTCGAACTGCGCCAGAAACTCTGGTTAATCGACATGCCGCAAAACGGACAAGGGTCGACCTACGACAAACTCGTTCTCCTCCGTGTCGTGTGCTATCTCGGGAATGGTCACCGTGCCGGACACATCCCCTGTTTCCCCAGCGGAGCCGGCATACTCAATCGTCAATTTTATATCGTAGATGGTAATCACCTTTCCTTTCCTCTGGTTGACGTCCACGTCCCCGTCCATGCTAATCACCTTGGTGATTTTGGCGGAGACATCCCCGTCATCGACTTCCAGCTTTGTCAAGGTGTCCTCCAGCCACTGTTTCGCCCACGCCGAGGCATCCTTGTTGACCCAATGCCAATTGTTGGGGTTGTGGAGAACCATGGCGGGCGATTTGTTTCGGTACTGTGGAAGGATTCTACACCGGACAGAAGCAGGCAGGCATAGAGTTAGCCGTTTGAACCGAAGAAAATTTGTTCAAGAACGAGCAACGGATAGATCATGGTGTTCCATGGTCAGAGGTGGCCATTTAGGCCGGTGCTAGGTCATCAATGAAGGGAGTACAAGTCACTCTATGTTTGGTGCCAGCATTGATTGTCATCATTTGGATTTCTTGGGTAAGAAAAAATTCCAAGTTTGCCTTGGTTGGAAGTTGGAACTGACCTTCAAGAACTGCCGGGCCGACCGAAGCGAAACCAGAGTTTCACAAGGCTATTAGGTGATCACTCAGAAGACAATAGTGTGCTGCATATGCCAGAAAATGGGGAGAGGTGAGAGTGACATGAAGATGGTGCGCAATGCTGCGAAGTGGAAGAGGTTGACGCACGGTTTCCCTCCACAGAAGACTCTAGAAATTATTTTACACCAAAGTGGGGCGGCAAAACTTCGGATCGCAGCCTTGCCAAAAGCCCCGCATCGGCTAGCAGCTCCCCAGAAATGGAACGCTTCATTGGCTAGCCTTGTGTGCCCGCGACTGTGTCTTTTTCAATTGCGTCAGGATACGTTTGCGGGGTTATGAGGGTTCGACCATTCTTCCTTCTGTTTGCGTACAATTGGACCGCTCAAATCTCGCTTGGCCGATGAAACTGCCTCTCCGCAGATTCGTGAGCAGAATTGAACGACTGCATTTGCAATAGAAGTCACTATTCACAATGGCTTACGAAAAAGAATTATTGATCGCTCAATTGGCCGTTCAGCGGGCCGTGATTCTCACTTCTGTCGTGTTCAACTCAAAGGTCCGGGGGACGGTGAACAAGTCGGACAGGTCTCCCGTTACCATTGGTGACTTTGGCGCCCAGGCCCTCATCATTTCGGCGCTGAAAGCCAACTTTCCCCAAGATGAGATTGTGGCGGAGGAGGAGTCTTCAAAGCTGGCCGAGAACGAGACGCTGAGGAAGCAGGTCTGGGATCTGGTCAGGGAAGTGAAACTCGACGACGATGCGTCCGAGGAAGCTCTCGGCGGTGCAGTCAAGACGGAGGAGGACATGTTGAAGCTCATCGACATGGGAAAGAGCAATGGCGGGGCCAAGGGAAGGATCTGGGCCATCGACCCCATTGATGGCACCAAAGGCTTCCTCCGCGGTGGGCAGTACGCCGTCTGCCTCGCATTGATTGTAGATGGTGATGTGAAAGTCGGTGTCCTCGGCTGCCCCAATCTTCCCGTCGAGGACTCAGCTCCCATGACCGCCGACGTTTCCTCCGATAGCGGCGTCCTCTTCGCCGCCTCGCAAGGGCAGGGGAGCATCTCCCGCACAATCACCACGGGTGCTCTCTCCCCTGCGCGATCCATCTCGATGCGGCCGCTCACCGACATCTCTAAGGCCGCTTTTTGCGAGTCGGTGGAGTCGGGCCACTCGGCCCACGACGAACAGGCAATCATCTCGCAGCGGCTCGGTATCACGGCGCCTAGCGTACGCATGGACAGCCAGGCCAAGTACGCAAGCATTGCCCGCGGCGCGGGGGACATCTATTTGCGACTTCCCACGAGCAAGACGTACGAGGAGAAGATATGGGACCACGCCTCGGGCTGTCTCATCGTCAAGGAGGCCGGAGGTGTCGTCACCGACGCAAACGGCAAGGAATTGGACTTTGGCATCGGGAAAACTCTGAAGGCCAACAAGGGCGTGGTCGGTGCGCCTAGGAATGTTCAGGCTGAGGTGTTGAAGGTGGTGCAGGCCGTGTTGGCCGAGAGAGCTAGCTAGGGATTGGGGCATGCGTACCGCCTCTGACGTTTTTACCGCTCTTGAGTCTCTGGGGAGAGGTACGTACGATTCTCGTTCTTGATTCAAAGTACTTTTGCCTCCCCTTTTCTTCTTGAGCCTTCCTTCGACTGGGACCCTAAAGTCTCCGCGTGAGGATGGGACTTCTTGTGTACAAAGTTATCAGCAAAGGAGTAGAAAATAGACTCTGCTGGAAAAGTTCTCGCCTCTAATTTTCAAATGTCTTGGAACCAACATCTATTCTTGGTATGCGTCCGGATACAATCATGTGCCCGAAGGCACTGATGCTTACGTGTCTTGCATTGGAATCACACCAGCCTGGCAGATTTTCCTTTACTCACGTAGCAAAAACAAGGTATCCGCTGTCTTGGGTCATCAAAGTGATGGGCGTCCAATCATCACGACTGACCCTACTTCAAGAGGCGCCGAAATTGGCATTTCAAGACAGCAGGAGAAGCTAGTGATGCCAAAAAAACGAGAGGGAAACTAGGACAGAGAGTAACCCATCGAGTATCGACAGGCTCAGCGGGCTACCAATAACGGAACGTCTGCTAACAGTAGAATTCCCCCCTTGCACAGTCGTTTGGGCACCGGGTGACTACGTTGCAGCTACTCCCGGCAACTTCACTACACTGCTAATGGCCGATGGAGCGTTGCACAACAATTATGGGACTTGTGGGCACATGCTAATTCTGGGGAGAACTAAAATACCATAATGATTATGATCTCAGGGACGCCACAAGCCGAGAGAGGGTGCACCTCGACACCACATTGGTCTCGCCGTCTTACGCCGATCATGAGTATGAGTTAGCTGGGACAAGGCTTGAAAACCCTGCTATTGGTGTCCCGAGAATTGCTCGCTGACTAGTCCTCGAGACGGAGGGCAACTCTAGGTAAATGTGAAGGGCCTTGGAGCCAAACAATGACCGACTGAAGTCCCCAGTTGGTCATTTGCCAGCAGCGGAGGAACAGGGCTGCAGAGAGACACGGATGCTGCCTACAAGGCAAAAATAAGGCAGGCATCAGAAGACTAGGGCCATTCAAACACGTCTCCCCCCACGCCAATTGGGCGCCTGCAGCATCATTGAAGAAACGAGATAGACGACAAGCGCGAACATTGCTATAAATATCTTGTGGTGATTCCCTCGTCTAGGGCGTCACTATGCCAGCCTGCCGTGCCGTCGGAGGCTAACTACAGCACCGACGCGACACCAATAACTGCTGCCGTAGATGACTCGTTGGCTTCACGCCACCAACCCAGTCACTATCGTTGGAGCGGTGCCTGATGATTGAATGAACCGGGGTAGTAAGCCACAAATGACGATTCTGAACACAAAGCCCAGGAATGGTAACCCCATTTGCAAAAAATTCTTAGCAAATACCGAGGTCTATTCTGAGCTAGAAGGAGAAACAAAGGGGACATGGACCAGACGGCCCCGAGCACCTAGTTTAGAATACCCCGTGGAGTTGGGTACCTAGTGTTCCCTGACTGAAACCCAAAAAAGGAAGTCCAGAGCTCTAGTAGGAAAGAAGGTACGATCTAGCGCTTAGGACAAATAACATTTGAAAGACTCTATGAGGATATTGGCCACCATCATGGGATGGAAACAAGCGCACCCGATCGCTTAAGACGCTAAAAATGCTAAAAATGCTATATGAGTGGAAACTGCTACCTCTGTTGAGTCTACCGCTAACGAAGGTAATGCCATGAAGCTTCTGGAAGACGTCGGCAAAGGCCTTTGGGGTTGCCGACCATTAAATTGCGGCCCAAATTGGAACGGGATTTGTCTTTGCCGTGCAGAGTTTTGAATGATTCCGAGCCGGAATTCCAGCAGCTGAAGGGTTCGACCCTCTCTGGTGGGGAAATGGAGAGGCCGGGGCCTGGGCCGCCTGGCTGTAGCTACCCGTTTGTAAGATTGTGGGGTTGATGACCCAGAGGACCGATGAGGCTGGAACTTTGCTGTGCGGCGTCTGTTTTTAGGCAGACCCGGACCACTCGGCCGGATAGGTCTGCCCCCGCAAAGGAGCCATGGTGATGAGCATGGCATATTCTAAAGTCGGGTTGAAAAGCCCTGCCCATTGCGGCCTCAATGACAAACAGCTTTGTATGATTGTAGAAGATATTTGGGGTGGAAAAAGAGGACAAATGAGGGCACCAGTGGGGTAGCCCTTAGTCAAGCAATGATTGGAGAAGACTCAGCAGACCGCACCCCACAGCGGTCGATGCCCTCCTGTAGTGCTCAATACTCGCGCATTCTCAGGAGCCCGAAGAAGATTTCTGCGGGGCAGATATTAGGGTTAGAGGGGTAGCAATGTTCGGCTCTTGAGCAGTTAACTTACGCAGCTACAGATAAGCTCCAACAGAACTTGTCGGTGTAGGAGTGTTGCAAGGCTCTCTTGCAAACCCTGCCCGGCATGAGCTCTTCCGAAGCACAAAATTGAAGTTTTCGATGTACGGGGTACAGTGGTGTGGCGGTCCCGCCAACCGTTTGCTAATACTACCACAGTAGAATGTCCTGCTCATTCGTAATTACTTCGTTCAGACAAGCCGGCCGCTAGGAGATATGCAGAGCCGAATCACACAGACTGGGGGAAATGGCGCACATGCTTGAAGTGCTTCCAGGCTCACGCCAACGATTTTACGGACCCACTTGGGTCATTAAGCGCCGCTCAATCGGTTCACAGGCATCTGGCCAATCAAGCCCCTGACATGTATTAGGCAATCCAAGAATAGATATTGACGTCCCACCCGGCCCACATTTGACCCAGCCAATAGACGCCACGAATCGGGATTTCGCTGTTTTGTCCTCACTCTCTTGGACCCACCACCTTCACCGTTCCCGTCGCCCCCATTGCGGGAGGTCTGGCTTGATGACACAGACAGCAGCTGGAGAAGCAGACGGGATGAGCAGGCGTGTTGCTAGCTTGTCGTGCCATGAAAGTGCAGGACAGGAAATCAGTGAATGCCGCGTGCCTGCCTATCACTGTCGCATGAATCGGACCTGGATTTTTGGCCAGTCCGATCATGGTCCAACACGAAAGATGCCACTCCCCTATTGCATGATATTAAGCACATGAGCAGACGCGGCCCGGAGAGGAAGCTGGCATGCTGGATGCAAGATAGCAGCAGATGCAAGCAGCTTGGGCAGCATAGGCTGTAATGGCACTCACAGAGCCCCAGGTTTCGCTGCCCCCCTCATCTTAGATGTGATTAGATGCATCAAGGTTTTGCCTGGGTGCGTGGCTGTTGAGTGGAACAATGGGAAGCAGGACCGGGTGTGGCGACATTCAACGTGGTTGTGCCAATATTTTGCAAGGGATCCCCCATGTTCTGCTGGTCTATCTTGAAATCTTCACCCGCACACCTGCTGCAGAGGGCAATTTTCGTATATGTGCCTCATGCCTGTAAAAATCGAAGATCCCTTCTCTGGAGAACATGCCCGATTCGAGTTATGTTTGGCGGCACAGCTGCAAACTAGGAAAGGCGTCCCGTATGATTCTCTTGTGGCAGCAAAGAGGGGCAACAAACCAGACTCGGGTTTGACCACTTAAATAAATGTGGGTTTAAACGGGCATTCATCTAATTAAGAACCCGTCCGATATTCCAACGATTGCGCTGAGCAGCACTTCTGGGTCTATCCCCACTCCTCTGCCCGTCCAGACGCCTCCCGCAATACGGTGCAGTACCCGCTGCCCTAAAAAGCGACAAAAAAAGACACCCAAGGATCTATTGAAAATACCACGTCCATAGATTCCATATCCGCGCTCGCTCGCTTGTTTGAGGAAGGGTAAATTCTTCCAGGATACTGCTGCACGCTTTCTTCGGTTCGACCCCGGCGCAGGGCAGAGATCCAGCAAAAACGAAAGGAAGGCAGGCCCTACACGTACTCGGTCGAGAAGAACGATTGAGTTCGTACCTGCGGTTTCCATCCCCACGTTCCCGACAGACCAGGGGGTGTTCTTCAGGGCTTGCTAGCGCGTTTTCCAACCATCTTAGGTGGTGTACCTCCGGATCTACCTGTATCGCACCCTGCGCCGTGGTCCTTCGCTAAACACCTGGACCGCGGGTGTAGGATCGTCGCATTTCGCAACAGATACTGGCAGGACCCGCAACGCGCTGCTTCGTTCCTTTGCCAGCCACTGCCAACCTGGGAAATTTCGCCTGTCCTTTAAAACCCATTGTGCATCCTCCCACCATCCTATCTTCGGTCTTGTTGCGTTAGCCGCGCCTCTCCTCTACTTCTCGGCTACGGGTGTGACGACCTTCACCTGCTAACGGCCAATCTCAAGGAAGTCGCCTCTCGCTCTCTACCTCACGAGAGCTTGAGCTGTGTCTGGCCTGGACAGCTGAGACCTTCGTCCACGCTGTGCCGATATACCTGGGCGGCTTGCTAAGGTAAATGGAATAACAAAGGATTCCGACGAGAGAGCGAGCGTGTGAGCGAGAGCGAGCATCGTGAGATCGCGACGTTCGAGGTTTGAGGGGTTGGAATTTGGAATCCGAGACATCAACTGTCCTTTCCTCTCGTGCGGTCCTCAACCTCCGGATTTCTCCCCCACCTGCGACTCGAACCTACGATCTGGACAGCAACGAGCTACACACCTATGAACTTTGGATTTGCGCGAGCTGGTAGTCGGATCCTCGAAAAGGTTTAGCGACGATGGCATCACCTCGCGATCCCGCGCGACTTCGCTTGGGACTGAATCCGCTGTTGACCACTTCGCTGGGCGTCAACAATTACCAGCAGACCACACCTCTCTCAGCAGTTTCCTTAGCTTCAAACGTCCAGTATCCCGTACAATCACCGGCCAGCGCCATCCAGCCCTACAACCCGCAAGAATGGATAGGATCCCCGATAGCAGGGCCTGAGAGGACCCATTCGTTCAACGATTCTCACGGTAAGTTTGCTTTTAAGAACCCTCAGGTCTCTCTACCTTGAGATCATGGCTGACATTCACTCGCAGCTACCCCGCTACCACCACCACCTTATAGCCCTCCGAGAAGCGGTCGACCCGTCAGCCAGTCATTCGAACCTGTACCGGCGAACACTTCGGCGGCGCGGATACCACCGTCGAACCCCACCGTCCACCGCCCGTCACCAGAGCCACCTGCAAACACCAACTTTCCTCCGCCGCCGTCTGGTGCCGGAAGGGGCGTGTCAAGGGAGAGGAGATTCGGCTTGTCGTCCCTGGGGCGGCGGAAAGAACACGACCAGCGGAATCACAGCCCCCCGGAACAACAGCTAGTAGCGCCGTCGCCAGCACGCCCAAGTATGCGTGTCTTGGCTGTCCAGATTCCGGATGAGCCTCAGAGATCTGACTCGGCCGCTTCCGGCGCCAGCGCCCCAGGAGCCCGTCGTGCTGCATCGGTCGGTGCGATGGACACACCAACGTCGGCACGGCCACGTCCTGTGTCCCAGCTGAAGTGGGAGCCCGGAATGCCTTTGCCCCCTCCGCCACCTGGACCGCCGCCGTCTTCATCGAGGTCACAGAGTCTTCAGCCATCAGAATTGAGGGCGAGCCAGCCTCCAGCTGCCTCACCTCCAACTCGGCGTCCGCCACCAAACGGCATCGCAGCACTGGGACCTGTTCCCCCGACACCGGCCGGATGGGTTGAAGAGGACGGCCAGAGAAACGGTCCCCCGCTGAGGGGTCGATCTCCCGCCTTGCGAATCGATACCTCTAGCGTCGAGCAACCGACTGTGAGCAGCGCGAGTGCAACTGCTGACGAATCTGCTACCTCTGGGTCAAGCTCAGGCGGGTTGGTAAGAACAAGAGCAGTGCGACTTGACAGCAAGACGATTATGCAGAGGCGAGCAGAAAGCAAGCCGAGGGGCTCGAGAAACTCATTCGATGGAGCGGTACAGCCGCTGGCCAACATCGTGGTCCCGAACACGACAACGCTATCGAGGCGTCTGACGATCAATAAATCAACGCCACGAAGTGCAGGGCGGCCCACGTTTGAAACACCTAAAACCGCACCCGAGAAAATTGAGACGTCGTACTATGAGCGTGGAAGCTCGACCCCGAGGCCTGGGTCTGGCTTCCCCGAAACATCCACGCCGCCTTTCTCACCGCAACCGTCCAAGGCAGTTCCCGTTATGGATGGATCTCCATCCAATGTTCCGAAGGCGTTGCCGACGCCACCACCGCAGCAGCAGCACGTGCGACCAGCACCCATAGACACGAGAGGGGTGGGCACGCCCGCGGAGAGTTTGCATGCCCCGCCATCGGCCGCTTCTCTGCCGCCAACTCGGGGTACTGTCATTTCGCAGTCGGCGGAACAGTTCGGCCTCGCTGCTATCGAGCGCTTCCGGGCATTTGCGATGAAGGAAGCGGCTGCCGAGACGGACGCCGACCGGGTACGCCTTTTTGCCGACTTTATTGTCAGTGAGTCCCGGTTAAGGAGGGTGCGGTACAACCAGGCAATAGGGGCCATGGGCTCCGAAATATTTGATCTTACTCGAGATCTCTTCCGGCCCATGGGCTCAAGACGGGAGTCGGGAACATCGGCTGGGGGAGAATGGACCCCGCAGTCATCAGAACCCATCAAGTCGCATCGGAGCTCGATGCAAGATATTCACTGCAACTCGGCGCCGCCGTCAGCTAACCAGGTTCCGATCTCACCTGTCGGCGGTCCGCCAAGCGGAAATTGGGGTCAGAACAACAACTACATGCCTTCGTTGTCTCCGATTCTCAGCATGAGCAATGTGGACGAATCCGACTCGCGAGGCCGGCCCCCAAGCCGATGGTGGGAGGCGGATTCCAACGGCACTCCCGACCAGCGTGGAATGGTGCGTTCCAAGAGGGAATCGAAGTATATGGGCGTCCCGAAGGAAGCCCGGGAAGCGCTTCAGTGGATCGAGAGCCCCAAGCGCTCAGCGAGCTACGGGTCCAACGAGGCCGGACCTTCAGTGGAGTATACGTCCGAGAAGGGCCACTGGCCTGGCGACCAAGAAGCTGCCTTGACACCGCAGCCCCTCCGTCACTCGATGCTGTCAGCCTTGACAGTGTCACAGCCCAACACACCAAACCCGTCGCGACTCGACATTTCGCGCCTCGTCACACTACCGCCGCCGTATCCCCGCCACCACCCTGCCGTGAACAACAACCACCCCGACCTCACCGACATCCGAACCGCCGTACGCGGCCTGAGCGACCTCGCCGAGCTGACCGTATCCAAGGAGCGCTTCGCTGCCGACAGCGACCGAAGACGGCAAGACATGAAGAAAGAGACGGAGCAAGAACGAGCCGCCCTCCGCGGCAATCTGCAGCAAGAGATTGCCAGGGGCCATATGTCCTACGCCGACGCAGCAGCCATTGAAGCCGACTCGATGGAGGGCGAGAAAGAAAAGATGAAGCAGCTGGAAAAGACCGACTTTGAGATGTTCCAGAGCCAGGTCGTTGCACCGCTCAACGAGCTCCTGACGATGCGCATCTCCAAAGCGACGCAGCTCTTTGACGGCCTGGCAGCTCGCCTGTTCGACAACGAGGACAACCAAGCCGACATGCCGCAGGAAGAAGGCGACGACAAGCCTGAGCTGCTCGAGAAGTTGACGCTCCTGAAGTGGATCTTCGAGACGAGGGAGCTGCTCCACCGTGCCATTTACGACCTCCTGAGCGACCGCAACGATCGCTACCGATCCGTCATCGTGACCTCATACCGCATTTCCGGGAATGACGAAAAGGTCCGTGGGGCTGAGGCATTCTTCGCAGAAGACGCTGCCAAGCGCGCCCACGTGTACTCTCTCGAAGTCCATTCTCGAACCGAAGCGTTTGAGCGAGTCATTGACCAGACCGTCTCCAAAGGCGTCGAAGCCCAACTCTCTGCCTTCTGGGACATTGCCCCGAATCTCTCGCAGGTCCTTGACAAGGTGCCCCCGCATGAAGGGTTATCCATGTTCCAGATTCAAGTCCCCGCCGCCGAATATGACGAGAACCCGTCGTACCACCAGCACCCGCTGCAGTATCTTTTCAGCCTGTTGCTACACGCCGAGAAGAGCACATACCAGTTCATCGAGTCGCAGACGAACCTATTTTGTTTGCTTCACGAGGTGCGCGAGGCGCTTTCGCATGCTCGGAGCAGGGTGACGGAGTCGGAGGTGGATGAGCAGAAAGGAATCAGTCCGGGACCGGAGAGTTTGCAGCGAGCCGAGGAGATGAGGAAGGCCGAGAGCAAGAAGTTGACGGACGATTTGAAGGAGAAGGCTGAAGTTGTGCAGCACCAGTGGCAGGACGCTCTCGGAGATAGCATCAAGAACGCAAAGGAACGCGTGGGTGGCTATCTTCTCGAGACGGGGGGCTGGGACGAGCAGCTTGAAGAAGGGGGCGTCGGGGGCGTTTAGGAGAAAACGTTGGGATATGTTGCAAGGGATGACAAAGCGACGATAAGGCGATGGTCTGGAGATGTAGTTGATACCCCATCTTTCTCATGAAGGATTTTTATTTTCATTTGATAACTATTGGATGGATGTTACGGTTTTATATTCCGCAATGTTCATGCTTTCTCATTTGTGTCATATTTCTCTCCGCATTATATCCTCTGCTGTGAATATTGAATACTAGGAATGGACCTGGACTGGGAGTTGGGAATAAAGAACAAGGATTGGTGGACGGGATATCTCATTTAGCGAAACACGGAAAGCCGCGTAGAGGCAGCAGAGACGCTTAGATATCGAATAGTAGGAAGATTAATCAGCTTTCGTAGGAGCAGACTTGTGGACCTCCAGATATTTAAATGCGTATCTCCAGCTGCAATTTCGTGCCAACTGGGAGAATGTTCCGAACCCTTCAAACCATCTCGAAGCCAACCCAAACTCGTCAAACCAGTGCTGCTGCTCGAAGATGAAATCTACCGGGGAAGACAGCACAGGTTATAGTCATCTATTAATAACCCCATCGAGTCGCATTGTCATTGCTGTCCATAACTCTCGGGTTTTACCATTACTGCCTACATAGCGCTCACAAAACTGTCTCGCGAGCTGTAAAGAAGTTCCGTCTGACTTAGCTACACTGAGTATATAAGCCCATGATACTTTAGTATCGACGAATAGCAAATGGCCCATTCCTTGAGCTGCTAAAGAGATAGCTTGGATCGTTTAGGGGCAATAGGACTCGCCTCGGGGTGTTCTTGCTTCCACCTGATAGTGCATTCGTGGCTCCATCACTGACCGCCGCCGGGTTAGCTACAGATTTCTCTAGGCACTTGACCAATCCATCCGAAGCCCCATCAGATGAGGTAATGTTGTCCTTTGCCCCGTTATCTTTTGTTTCAGTCGCTCGGGGAACCTCGATCTTGACCTCCTGATTGCCACTGGCCTTGCTCTTCGTAGACTGACAGTATGCGCAGCTGACTTGATGATATCCCGACACCGGCTTGTCGCCCTTTCCTCGATATGCCTTGAGCTCTTGTTTCAGCACCGACCCAGCCTGCAGCTCAACGTCGTGCTCCTTGCTCCGTTTTGGATAAAAGAAAATGCTTCTCCATGTCTTGTGACGCCACGCCTCCTGGATGACGACAAGCAAGCCGAAAAAGTAATATGTGCCGGCAAAGATGAGTGTTGACGTGACAAAGGCAGCCAACCCTACATTGACCCAGTTGTGGGCGAGAACGAGGCCGTTGGCGGCATTGATGATGCCGCAAAGGATCAGAACCCGCGAGAACCAGCAGTGGAATAGCCACAGCCAGGTCCGTGATTCGGCATTCTCCCGTTGGTGCTAACAACCCAGGATGAAGGCAAGGGGCGCGGCTGCGACGACGCCGGTACCCAATTTCTGGTGGCCGTCGTTCCACATCTGCGCGGTTGTTAGTCCGACCAATTCGAAACGAATCCGAGGTGCTGCCGGTGGACAAATGGCGCTTACCCTTCCACTCATATGCGCAAGCAAACATCCAAACGAAAACCCAAGCCCCAACGAAAAAGCCCCAAGCCACATACACGCACGATGAAATTTCATCTTCGCACCCCCCAAGAACCCAAGGTGAGGCGCCAGAGCTCCGAGCGGGAAGAAGACTGAAAACGGCGCCGCTGTGAAGATGCCGTGGACCATGTGGACCTGGCGCCAGCCCGTCTGGTTCGCTCTGGGATCGGCAGTCTCGTTATACCATGGCTCCGCGCAACCTCGGCCGCCAGGAGGGATCAAGCCAGCCGCTGGACCGGTTTGACACACTTGCCCTGCGTCGATAGCTTCGACAGGTGGCGTCTCCCAGGTAAAGCCTCTCTTTTGCAGCGTCTCTCCTGGATCTATCCAGCCGACAGGCTCGAGGTTGGTGATGGTGAGGAGAAGCAAGGCTTTGCCGAGGAAACAAACGATCAGTAAATAGATGGAAATCCTGGGGAGAGAGAGGCTGGGTTCACCCTACTCATGCCGCAGATAAACATAACTGCTTTCTTGAGATGCTGCATCTTGACTAGCTCGCGACAAATACGTCTGTGCTCGAAAAGCGACTTTCTTCTGTCGGACGGTCCAGGGAACGGCGGGCTGGCCGTTCAAGGGACACATGTAGGTAGACGGGCGGTGGGGACTATGTCGGCGAGGACACTCATCTCCGCAGAAGCTGATTGCGTAGGGTATGAGAGGCCAGGGATGGCCATAGACTCTCGGTCGTCGTTGGCTTGGGTGCAGGGATATTCGGAGAGGCACTGTCTGTTCGTGAAAATTGCGAAAAAGGTTGATCTGGCTATTGGAGTTCTGGGAGAGTCGAGAACGGACGGAGATTTCAATGTTGTGTGTGGTTCTTGGTTTCAGCTTAAAGGAGACGAGAATGGAATCATCGGCACTAACATAGAAAGGAATTGGTGACGAAAAAAACACTCAGTGTGTGGAAAGCTCGCGTGAATGCAGTCACGGTCGGCAGTTCTTGCCAACTGAACCACACATTCATGACATTGTTCGTTACTTTGGTGGTCCGTGCATTGTGGCCTTTGAAGAAAGACAGAGATATAACGATCGATCAACCCCTTACATTGTACAATGGCTTTATCATACCTATCCGGAAGTCTCCAGTGCCTCTGGCTCCTCACCACATCTCCCACACATTCGCAGGGAGAACTAACCTCATCACATCCCAGTGGCCCAATGCGCTCTTATCGTGCCACTTTTCCAGTTTTTCCGTCTCGTTAAAGGTCAAGAGACCTAAGTCTTCATCAGAACGGAAGTCTCCGTCCTTGACCTCATACTGCGGCATCAAGAATGCCTGCCTCGCCCGGCTCCCCAGGTAATCAGCGTCCATGGGGCTCCTAAACGTAAGAGGCCCTGAGGTCTTCTTGCAGAAGATAACCATGTTGGTAAAGTCCTGACCATCTTCCTTGACCTTGACATCACTTGGCCTTTCTGATTCCCGGAATATTCGACACGAGGGAAAGACCTCCCGGATAGTTTGAACGACAACCTTGGGGGGAGGTAGAAGGAAGTCTCCAGCATAATTCTGCGAGAAATGTCAGTCGAGGAGGAGTCCAAGAGAAACCATGAATACCTACGATGGCAATGACACCGTCCGGCTTGAGGAGCGTGTTGAGTCCCTGGAGGAACTCAAGTGTAAACAAGGGGATTGGTTCTGCTCCACCGGTGAAAACATCATGTACAATGTAGTCGAATCGCTGACCATCGGGGTCTTGGGACAATTTCCACGTATACATGATGGCGTCGTCTATAACTGGAGTGTGGTTTTCCGGGAGCCGGAAATACTTGCTAGCAAACTCGTGAACAACCGGATCAATCTCCACGATGGTGGTGTCGATCCCATGGGCGACGAAGGCAGCCGGAGTAGTGCCCACGCCGAGGCCACTGGTAGAATGAGCAACGAGCTTCTGACGACGAAAGGCGGGAGTAACTCACATTACCAGAGCGCTTGCGTCTCTATCCTTGATTGGCTTCGCCACCTCCACCAACCGAACCGCTTCGAGCATGACGAACACGCCATAAATCGGCTCCGCGACCGGCGCCTCCTTGAACTTCACCCACTCGCCCCCGAGCAAACTATGATCGCAACGAAGCACCCTGAATCCCTGTTCAAGGCTCTCGATTACAGAGATATACCCCGTCAAGGATTCTTTGCGGTCAATCAAGAGCCACTGATCAGCCTGAAGCGAGTTTTGAAGCGATGTTATGGCCATCGGCGTAAAGACATGATAGTTGAAGAAGGTCGTATGCAGCACAGCTGGAAGTGTGAACAGAAGAAGCTTTGAAGGGGAAAGCAAGACATAGGAGGCCGCCAGAACCATCTCCAGCCCCATTCTCGTCTGGAAGAAAGTCTTCCCGGCATGTCTCATAAGAAACTTGCCCGAATAGCTTTCCACAAACTTAAAAAGCCCAAAGGACGCCATCCCGGGCACCGAGTCCCCGATGAACTTGGGTAGGGAGCTTAAGTTCATATGCTCCAAGTTCGAAGCCACCTGTGCCACCGAGAGAACCATGAGCGGAAACACGGTGAGCGCCTCGGTGACCAGCGGACCCCATCGGCCACTGAGCGTCGCACTAAGCTTGAAGAGGAAGAACTGGATGGTGGGTATATAGACCGCGATGAGCGGTATCAGCTTTGCTGGTCTGACGGGCAGCAACCGGTTGAGGTAGAGGTTCCCCGCCCAGCCGACGAAGCAGGCTGCCATGACCATCTTGGAATGCCATATTGCCGTCGGGATGGCGCCGTAGACGGGGGAAAGCGCCATCTGAGAGACAGTCGAGTACGCCCCCATAAGCACGAGAAGAATGGCCGAGTTGGCGTACGTTGACGCCTGTTGGATTGCTTCCTTACTCCATGATTCATCCTTGGCCTTGGCGGCGAGGTCTTTGAGCTCCTTCTCAAATCTCTGGGGCGTGAATGCTTCGGGAGCATCAGCCTCGACTTTTGTTCTCCTTTTCGGCGCCATATCGGAAGACTAGGCCAGCTAGAAATTGAGAATATAACTTGAAACGTTTTGGAAGAGAGGGAAGCGTGTCTCTACTTCGCGTTTTTCTTTACGTAGGGCATTTGTTGCTGTCGGTGCTTCCTGTTTCTGAGTGGCCGGCCTCACCCCACCTGAGACCTGACCCGCCCATTCCGCCAATCAGAGCTTGGCGCACGGGCACCGATCTTTGTCCCTCGGCCCTGGCGCTCTGCGTGCTAGCTGCTCAATCACAAGGTTGATTGTTCATGATAAATACTTTCCATGCCTCTATCCCAAGCCTCGCTTCTACACTTTTCCCCTACCCATTTCCCCCCTTCAGTCCTTCCATCTCCTCTAGCTCTGACCGTACGCATCCTAGCTAATGGCAAAAATGCTGTACTCAAGCTTAGACACGCAACATACCACGACGCGCTGCCTACAACGCCGGCATTTGAGGGGCTAAAGTAAAAGTCTCGTGTCGTGGACACGAGATCTAGCTAGGAGCCATATCTCCCTTCCAGAGCATCTCTGACTATTATATCCGATCTGAATCTGGAGATGCTTTCCGCTTTACGATTCGGAAATATTCGATTCGTAGCTCTCTCCCTATTAACGTCATATGTGCGATTTACGCTCAAGTTGGAGATCTGCGGGCCGGTATAAGAGAGCGATTTTTCCTTTTTTCTTGCTGCGGAGGAGGAAATAATCGCTGATAAAATGACAACGTCTACTGTAAGAAATTGACCTCGCTGAACCGCTCGCTGGGTCCTTTGAGCAATCCTTCATCTCCACTCCCCAGTGCAAATTCAACGAAATCCGACAAGTACTCGCGCAGAATCTCCATCACTCTCGACCCTAGAATCGCCCCGAAAAACAAGGCTACGAGATCCTCGTTATCCCTTAGGCCGGCAACGTCCGCAAAGATGGAGAAGTCGTGGAGACTCCAGTGCAGCGATTCCTCCAGACCCAGCTCCTTGACCCAAGTCCCGCGCGATCGTGTGCTGTTTATAAACTCGTCCCACGACATATCCACGGATGAGTTGTGACCCACCGATCCTAAAACCAGAAACGGGCGAGCCGCCCCCTCGGACAGGACTGACCCAAATAGCGACCCGTCTAAGTTGACACCACCAGCGATCCGGTCGTCGGCAGCCATGGCCACCGCCGCCGCAGCCCCGCCAAAGGAATGTCCGATGTGCACAACCGTGTCGGCGCCGGTCAAGCCTAGCGTGTCGAGAACGAAGCTTGCGTCTGCCGCCCGGACGTCGAGAGCGAACTCGAGGCTCTCGTTGCTAGCCGGGTCCGGCCTCCCCCCGAGGATGATGGTCCCGTCGGGGAACTCGATGACATTGGACTCGTACGGGTGATCCATGACGATGACCTCGTAACCCATGCCCGCGAGGTGCTGCGCCGTGCCCGAGTAGAAAAGGCGTGAGATGTTGAAACCCGAGCCGAAGAGTACCGTAGGGAACTTTCCTCCAGCATGTCCGTCGCTGTTAGGATCTTTGTTCACTTCGCAGCAGACCTCCATCTCGGTTTCGACAAAGACGCCCTTCGGCCATCTGGTCTCCCCTTTCGAGACAAAGTCGAGAAAGAAATCTAGCAGATCGTCTTGGATGGAGGCGGCCGTCTCTGAGATGTACGGCACGCGGCAGGTCTCCGAACAAGCCGGCCTTGGGATCGGGGAAAACTTGGATATCATGAGACGTCGCGGGTGGGTCTCGTTGTACGGATCCGGTCGGTCCAGGTCTGTCAGCTCGAGGGACTCCCATGTCACCTGAAATGGTGTTTGCGGCTCTGGGAAGACGGCAGCCGCGGCGAGCTTGAGGATGCCCGCGGCGGTCAACAGCCTTGACGCTAAGGCCCTCATGGTGTAAGATGGATGGACAACGTTGACGAGGCTTGCTGAGGCGAACGTGGTGCGGATGGGACGCGACTTGCGGAAATGGCAACTGGAGTAGGAGGATTCTGCTAGAGAGTCGTGCAAAAAGCCACGCTTTCTCACATATTCTCAGAGAAGTCATGTTCGCGCGCTTGAGGCTTTTTATATACATGTTGACAACTCTGTTAGTTCTCGAGGATAGGGAAGTCTGCCTTCGGAGTCTTTGTCAACCTCAATTATGGATACTTGTCACTCTTTTGAGCAGACTACGTCGATAAGACCCGCCAAAATGGAAATGCGACGGCTCAATGCGGTTGAGACATCCAAGAATGGGTTTGAATAGCGGTTCAATTTTTCCACTTTCTCTTTCGATTCTGCCCATTTCCGCATCCTACCCGGGATATTCGAATGCCATGACGCCTACCCCTAACAAGCTCTAGACTGTCCTAGGCAGCAGCTAGTCGGGGAATCGAGTTTAAGCTGCACAAAAGGAAGACGTGTGAAATGTCGGCCCCGGGCGCCAGGAACTTCCCGGGCCCCGCCCCGAATGCTTCGGACCCCCTCGAATACCATGCAGGGGTAAACAATGCTGCTGACAGCTAACAGAAACGCCTCGCCGTTGACGCCGAAAGAGCCTCACGCCCGCGCTCTGGGGCGTCGTGTACCTTCCTCGGGCGTGCCTGGCCGGAATCCTGTGGCGCAGAGTCGAATGTCCCGTCATCAACCCCACATGTGGTATGGGCGAGAAGGACGAAGAAATTACTACATACTAATAACTTCATCCGAGTGCTTGGGGTGCCAAAAACGGCACCCTCGGCAACGACAGGACACTTCTGTCTGTAAGTCTTCAGCACAATGGGTATCTGGCTACGATTGACCAGCGCGGCCTTGGATCACGGTGCACCGCGGTTCTGGTCAGTAAAGGAACTTTGGGCCAGTGCCTGTGGTCGGGTTTGTAAGCCCTTCTGGAGAGAGGTGGACGGTGCCGAAAATAACGAGTTGGGGGTCTGTGTTAACTAAAACTAGCACCCAGGATGGCAAAACACGCCGTTATCTTGAAAGCCGGCTGTCGACTTTTGATATCCAGTAGAAGCGATGCTTTCTTGTTGATGCCATTGTGGCGTGTTTCGAGAGCATTCGCACATCGGCAGGGGCGAATTGGAATCAGCCTCAAATTTCCGGTCTCCAGCTGCAACCAGCTGCAACCAACTGTGAATCGAAAAACCTTTCCTTGGCTAGTCTTGGACTACGAGGCAGCAAATCATCATCAAACCTCGACATGCGACTAAGTTTCGACGTCGTGACACTATGAAGGTAGCTCATCAACAAACATGGACTTAGCCAAACTCCGATGCTCTCCCTACCGATCCGGAATTACAGTTGCAAAAATTCTCTGCGGCGCGGATACTCTTGTTTGTCCGTCCCTCCGGGACGTATTTCGGCGCCGGACCTCGATGTTTTCCCACGCCCGCCGGGTAATGTCCAAGTAGGGATGCTGACAGGGTCAGATCGAGGAAGCCGCATGCACCTACTCTACCTCCCGCATATTTCTTAATTGAGACTATCGTCTATGACACTCCGACGGTTCCGACCGCCATTCTACGAGAAGATGTGCCTCGTAACACGACCGGGAATGGCAGACGGGGAAGGAGTTGGTGGAACTGCAAGGCAATATATGCCGTCGCAATGCTCCTCGGGTGCCGGGGCCCGCGGCAGTCGAAATTCTCGGATCCTTTACGAGCGTCGCGGCCCTTCGGGTCCCCCGTCAATTGCAATAACGCGCTGACATTGAGTCGAAAGGTTGAACTTCCCGAGGTATAATTCCTACGCGTAGCGACAGAGGAAGGTCTCCACACGTGGCCGGTGTATTGATCTGCTCAATGCAAAGCAAACAAGGCAAGGAGAGTTCTACCGGGCTTGGACCTCCCGTTTTTCATTCCGCCACGACCGTTCTCCCCATTTGCTAGGCTATAATACGTGATAAAATCGCTCTCGACTAAGCCACTCGTTCATTTTCCGGAACATCGCAACCCCCGTCCCTGATCATAGAGTGTTTTGACGATTCGGATCCTTCTCGCAAACCGCAATTTAAAAGGGCTAATATATGAAGTGCCACGGATCGGATGGGCGATATTGCCTTGAGGCTCCTATCCCGGGCGTCAAAGCCTGTCAATATAAATACTGTACTCCGTCACGCCTGTAATGCTTTCTCATCCGAACCCGGTTCCAAGTCATTGACGAAACACGCCCTTGGGGATATCTTTCTGCCCCCGTATTTTTTGACGTAGTAAAACTGGTAGACATCATGAAGGTCCAATTCATTCTCGCTGTTCTTTCCTTTGCGGGCACCATCACCAGCTTGGCCATCAAGCCCCGCGACGATGAAGATGACGAGACCCCGTCCCTCATTCGTAAGTTTCCCCTCCCAAAGCTCTCAAGCCTAATCAACTCTTAACAGACTAACAAACCTCCACAGCCATCAGCGAAGCGGTCGATCTCGAGGCGGCGTACTTCACAGATCTGGGGGCCAAGCGCGTCAAAGTTCGCTACGGGCCGCTCCTTGTCCCGGGCATCCACGACCCGGAGACGATGGGCATGAAGGAGTTCTCAGATCCCGTAGAGATGCCGTGCACCGACTGCCTCATCACGGGCTTTCTCGCCGGGCTAGAGTTCGAGGATGGGTCGAATGCGAACGCCAACACGGGCATGTGGTTGCACCACACTGCTTTCTTGAACTTGAACCAGAGCGATACAACCTGCCCAGATTATCCGAGTAGGTTCCTGGCCAGCGGGAACGAGAGGACGCCGCTTGACCTTACCAATGGGGGGTATGTGTTCTTTCCTTCCTTATGTGCGTTGTGAGTGAGTGCGGCGCAGAGCTGACAGCCCGCGGGCAGGAAGCGCAAAGCTGGCCTTTCCATCGGCGCTGAAGACACAATCGTCCAGGTAACCGAACTCATGAACGAGTCCGGCCTGGAGCGTGAGGCCTACTTGACGGTGGAGTGGGAATACATCCCTGCTTCGACGCCCGATTTCAGCGTCGCAAAGGTCATCTGGCTCGACGTTAGCGGCGTCTGCTCCGAAAACTCTGGATTCGAAGTCGACGACGCGGGCCCGGTATTTTCCAAGATGATGGTCGACCCATACACGATAGACTTTGACGCTGAGCTCCTGGGCAACCTTGGTCATCTCCACGATGGCGGTACGCACCAGACGGTGTATGTGAATGGGTGGCAGGTCTGTGATCATGTGGCGAAGTATGGGGAGACCGAGGAGTACATTACTCATGTGGGTATGTATGGGAATGAGGAGGGAGAGCCGCATGAGCATGACGAGGGCGAGCACGAGCATGGTGAGGAAGAGCACGAGCATGGAGAGGAAGAGCACGAGCATGGAGAGGAAGAGCACGAGCATGGAGAGGAAGAGCACGAGCACGACGAGGAAGAGCACGAACATGACGAGGACGGGCACGAGCACGAGCACGGCCAAGAGCCGGGTGAGGGCAAA
>Ga0247774_1000182_pt1 | contig 29663 bp, 24 predicted proteins | sample UWRJL001104B6_FD_179933 | JGI IMG/M metagenome (GOLD analysis project Ga0247774, IMG submission 179933) | Plant litter microbial communities from Arlington Agricultural Research Station in Wisconsin, United States - UWRJ-L001-104B-6 | ecosystem: Environmental > Terrestrial > Plant litter >...
CAGATGATATATATTCCTGAAGGTATGGCTCACGGCTGTCAAACTTTGGCAGATAATACGGAAGTTTTTTACCAGATGTCGGAATTTTATTATTCTGAATTAGCCAGGGGAGTGCGGTGGGACGATCCGACTTTTAGTATTGATTGGCCGGAGATATCTCAGCGCGTAATTTCGGAAAAAGATCGAACTTTCCCGGATTTTGGCCTATGAAAAAAGTCCTGGTTACGGGGGCTGGGGGTTTTGTTGGCAGACACTCGCTCAAGACGCTGGTGGAACGCGGGTTTGAGGTTCATGCTGTCGCTTCTAAGACTTTGCCGACTTTAAGTTCTGACTGTACGTGGCATCTGGCCAATTTGTTAGATCGTACATCTATTAAAGAGCTAGTTTGTCAAGTAAAGCCAACACATTTGTTGCACTTTGCCTGGTGTTATACTGTACCCGGTCAATATTGGAAATCTGAAGATAACTTTTTGTGGGTTCAGGCAAGTTTGGAATTATTGAGGCAATTTCGAGAGCAAGGTGGCGAGAGATTAGTGATGGGCGGAACCTGCGCCGAGTATGATTGGAAGTATGGTTATTGCTCGGAATTTGTAACGCCGAGAAATCCAGATACTCCCTACGGTATTTGCAAAAAAGCTTTGCAGGAGATAGTGAATTCCTATTCCGAGACGACAAACCTCAGCAGTGCTTGGGGACGTATTTTCTTTCCCTACGGTGCTTGCGAGTATTCAAATCGGCTGGTTTCTTCAGTGATTCTTTCTCTGTTAAAGGGAGAGCCTGCTCGCTGCTCTCACGGTAATCAAATCAGGGATTTTCTGTATGTACAAGATGTGGCTGATGCTTTTGTGGCTCTTTTGGAGAGTGAGGTGACGGGTGCTGTTAATATTGGATCGGGACAGCCGATCGCGATTAAAGATGTTGTCTATAAAATAGCGGATGTAATTGGGCGATCGGATTTAATTCAGTTAGGTGCTATTCCGTCGCCTCCGAAAGAAACACCTTTGTTAGTGGCTGATGTGACCCGTTTATCGAATGAGGTAGGCTGGCTGCCAAAATTTAATTTGGAAATGGGATTAAGGCAAGCTATAATCTGGTGGGAAAAGCAGCTTTTGTCCTCAAAAACTGGTGTCTAAGATTCGTTACCTAAATACAATTATAACTAGGACAAATCATGAAATTAACGCTAGATACAGATGCCAAAAAATTGATTCAAGAAATAGACGGTGAGTGTCAAACTATCCCGCTCTATTCTAAGGAAGCTTTTGAACTCATTTCTCACTACTGGCTGAAATTAGGCTGGAATCAAAAATATACCTATACATTTAGCTGGCTGGGACGGCCAATCATTCAACTCCCTGAAGACATGATTCGCATTCAGGAAGTTATCTATCAGGTTAAACCCGATGTAATTATTGAAACCGGGGTGGCTCACGGAGGCTCGCTGATTTATTACGCTAGCCTTTTTAAAGCAATGGGCAAGGGTAGGGTTGTAGGAGTTGATATTGAAATTCGCCCCCACAATCGCAAGGCTATAGAGGAACACGAACTGTCATCGTTCATTACTTTAGTCGAAGGTAGTTCTACAGATACCAGTATTGTAGATCGGGTGAAAAAACTGGTAAGTCCAGGGGAGACTGTCTTGGTGAGTCTTGACTCGTGTCACACAAAACAGCACGTTGCTGACGAGTTAGAGGCTTATTGCAGTTTGGTGACACCAGGCTCCTATATAATTGCCACCGATGGGATTATGAAGGATTTGTATGATGTGCCACGCGGGAATCCTGAATGGACTTGGGATCATCCTACTGCGGCGGCGGCTGAGTTTGCCGATCGGCATCCTGAGTTTGTGTTGGAGCCACCCCAATGGCCGTTTAGTGAGAGCGATTTGACGGAGAATGTGACTCACTGGCCAGGGGCTTGGTTAAAGCGAAAATAACAAACTCCATGAATTTAAGCTAATTTTTGCGATGCACGAACATAGTTATCTACGGTGATACATAAGTTAGGCTTTGAGTCAATGGCATGGGGATACGATCGGCCTTCCAGTCTAGTCGATCGCAGATGTTCGTTTATCGCTTATTTATTTGGTGGATAAATTTATGGCGCCAAGCTAGAGTACCTAGCGCTTCGCACAAATCGCTTGTGCATAATGCCTGGTGCGTGCGGGAACATCCTCAGAGGGCTGAAGTCTGATATCCTTGGGAAGGCAACGGCTGGAGTTCATTTGGAGTTCATTGGGGCGATCGGGCAAAACTTATTCTATGTAGTAGAATGGGGTGCAAAAGCCCGAGCGCGAGAGGGGTAAATTATGTTTTAAAAATTTTGTGGCGACAGATATCATTAACTCCAGCACAGATGATTTTCTCAGATACAAAAAAGTGATTTAATTATGGAACCAGAATATCCTACAGCTAATGATTGGTATAAATCTCCTCACCTGGAGTAAAAAAAACTCGGGGCGAGTGGATAGCTTATAATCATCAGGGGATAATTAGTCACGATCTCGATTATCGGAAAATGAAGGAGGCGATCTAGCCGAGCGTGCCCAAATTAAGTTATGTAATCGATCGCATATTTGAAAGTGAATTTATTGAACCCATTAGGTTTGAGCCAGCCAGAATGAGGTCTTTAAAATCTCAGGACTGGCAGCCAAGATATGAATTGTCGCTCAAAGTTCAAAACTATGAAAAAGTCCCAATTCTGGTTGATTCGGGAGCAGAACTTAGCTTGATTACCAAGCAACTTGGCGAAGATTTAGGCTACACTAAAGCACCGGGAGAGATTAACAATCAAGCTGAAGGAGTTGGTGGCAGTATTGAATATCTATTACGACCGATAAAAATACAGTTGGATGGTCATATTTTTCCTGGGCCTGTCGCTTGGGCGCAAACAGATTTTTGCCAGGAAATCGTTTTGGGGAGAGAGCTGGTGTTTGATTTGTTTGATATAGAATTTAAGCAAGCTGAGGAGATGATTATTTTTAAGCGGCGAACACAGTGAACTGCCTCCATCGACCTTAAGTTACTCTTTTTTCTGTGCCGAGTTCAGTGCTTCACTCTAAATTGCACAAGTTAGGCTTTGAGTCAAGGGCACAGGGGGAAAGCCCGATCGACCTTTCTAGTTTACCCGATCGCCCGTGTTGGTCGATCGATTGAGTGCGATCGTCTTCCTGTGTTGATTCTTGGGGTAATATTTATTGTTAAGCTCGATTGTTTAGGGCAAGGGGGCGATGCCTGTCTATAATACCTGGTGCGTGCGGGAACATCCTTAGAGGGCTGAAGTCTGATATCCTTGGGAAAGCAACGGCTTGAGTTCATTGGGAGTTCATTGGGGGCGATCGGGAAAAATTTCTCCCAATTTCGGGTAAGCTTCCGAATAATTTTTGTGGTAGTAGGTTGTTCCATAACAACTAGGATCCAATAATTGCCGGGTAATTAAAAACTGATTGAACCAACTAACTAAGTCAATTAATCAAAACAATAGATTAAATCAGTTAGCATTATGAAAATAGTAAATTCTGATTATGAATTGCCTCGAAGTGAAATGTATCTTGACAACATTTTATCTCAACTGCATCAAACTCAGGATCAATCCGAACAGTCTCAAGAATTACTGCATCAAACTCAAAGCCAATTGGAAAACTTGCAAGCTCAGTACCAGCAAACTCTACAGCAGCTCCAACAAGCTCATTTTCCGAGTAAGACCTATCAAACCCAACTACAACAATTTCAGAATAGTAAAGCAGTTCAATTAAATCAATTGTCCGAATTCTACGCAGCTCAAGGTCAACTCAATGACGCATCGACCTGCAAAAAATGGGGAAATCTCTTCCAGACTCTCGGCCAAATCGACGAGGCAAAGTATTGGTACAATAAAGCCCTAGAAATCAATCCGAATTTGGCGACAGCTTTAGCGAACCTTGGCACTCTGTACGCTCAACAGCAGCAGTGGCCAGAAGCGATAGCCTGTTACCAAAAAGCGCTCGCCATTCAGCCCAACTTACCTGGACTTTATCGTAACTTTGCCAAAGTTTTGTCGCAAACTGGGCAGCCAGAAGAAGCAGCAGAGTGCATATATTTGGCCTTGACCCTCGAACCGGAAAAAGCTACAGCTTTTGAATACTTCAACTTAGGCAATATTCTGTTGGATAAAAATCAGCCGGAACGGGCAATTATCTGTCACCGTCGCGCCATTCATTTAAACCAGAATTTCGCTGCATCTCACTACAAATTAGGGGAAATATTGAAAGCCTGCGGTCAGTGGGAAGAAGCTATAGTCCACTATCAAAAAGCCCTTGTAATCCAGCCCGACTTATCAGATGCTCACAATAAGTTAGGAGATTTATTTCAAGAGAAAGGACTTTTAGATGAAGCCGTAGGCGCTTATCAGTCAGCTTTGAAGCACGCTCCTGATTTATTTTTGTATCATTACAAGTTAGCAAAGGTTCTGCTCGAACAGGAAAAATGGGAAGAAGCTGCCCTTGCCTACGAACGCGCTACTGAACTAAACCCAAATTTTCTTTGGTCTTACTACAGCCTAGGGGACGTTCGTTTAAAACTAGAAGAATGGGAAGAAGCTGCTGTTGCCTACCGCCGTGCTATTGAACTAAACCCCAATTTCTTCAGCTCACACCACAGCTTAGGTGATGCTCTTTTCAAATTAGAACAATGGGAGGAAGCCGCCGCCGCCTTCAGTCACGCCAGCGAACTTAACCCAGATTTCTTTTGGTCTGGGTACAATTTAGGCCAAGCTTTTCTCAAGCTAGAAAAATGGGAAGAAGCTGTTGCCACTTATCAGCGCGTTATTGAACTCAACCCAGATTTCCCTTGGTCTTACAACTGTTTAGGGGAAGCTTGCCTCAAACTAGAAAAATGGGAAGAAGCTGTTACCGCTTACCAGCGCGTTATTGAGCTAAACCCTGACACCCCTTGGTGTTACTACCATTTAGGGGAAGCTCTGCTCAAACTGGAAAAATGGGAAGATGCCACCGCTATCTACCGCCAAGGCATTTCCCTAGCTCCTGACTTGCCTTGGCCTTACAGCAATTTAGGGGATGCCTTATTGAAACTGGGTAAATACGATGAAGCGATATCTTGTTACCGTCATGCCGTTGAGTTAAACCCTGATGTTGCCGAGATTTACTATAACTTAGGGGAAAGTTTAGCAAAACTCGGCCGGCTTGAAGAAGCGATATCTTGTTATCGCCGTGTTGTTGAGTTGACTTCGGACAAATGACAAAAGTACGATATGTTATTAACTAACCCTACTGTACTGAAGTAGGGGTAAATCCAGGAGTATGTGGAGGCGATATATCTGATGTTGCAGGAGCAGGAGGCGGAGGATTGTGCGATGGTCCCCACTGGCGTCAGTTCTGCCTTTTAGTAAAGACCTTGTTAAAAGTAGGAGCTCAGGAACTGTTTATAGATTGTTACCCTCCTGAGTTAGAGTTAGTGAACGGGGAGGTGTATTATGGTTAAGGAGAACTCTTGATAAAATCAGGCTAGCTAAAGAAGGCAATTTCTTCTTATGGTGATGCTCTGGCTCTAATTAGAGAGAGGAAACTGGCTTGCTGGTTCTGTTGATTAGCTAATTCTCTATAAACCTAAAAAGGAGTTAAATGTTTAACGATAAAACAATTTTGATTACGGGCGGTACAGGTTCATTTGGTAAACAATGTGTTGAAACTCTTCTGAGTCAGTATCAACCTAAAAAAGTCATTGTGTATTCACGGGATGAACTCAAGCAGTTTGAGATGGCCCAAAAGTTCGACTCTCCACTAATGCGTTACTTCCTAGGAGATGTCAGGGATGAAAAACGTTTAGCACTGGCTATGCGGGAGGTAGATTATGTCATTCATGCGGCGGCTCTCAAGCAAATTCCGGCGGCAGAATACAACCCAATGGAGTGCATTAAGACCAACATTAATGGTGCTGATAATGTCATTAATGTAGCTCTCGAACAAGGCGTTGAAAAAGTGATTGCGCTGTCTACCGATAAAGCTGTTAACCCCATTAACCTCTATGGGGCAACCAAACTAGCCTCAGATAAGTTATTTGTTGCCGCCAATAACCTAGCTGGAGGTCGGAAAACTAGTTTTTCTGTTGTCCGCTATGGTAATGTTTTGGGTTCAAGGGGTTCCGTTGTTCCTTTTTTCCAGAAATTAATTCGAGAAGGAGCTACTGAAATCCCAATTACAGATCCACGAATGACTCGATTTTGGATTACTCTTAATCAAGGGATTGATTTCGTCCTCAAGAATTTTGCTAGGATGCAGGGGGGAGAAATTTTTGTCCCTAAAATCCCTTCTATGAAAATGACAGATATGACAGAAGCCCTAGCACCTGGTGTTTCTCATAAAATGGTGGGGATTAGACCGGGCGAAAAACTCCATGAGGTCATGTGTCCAGTTGAGTCTTCCCACTTAACCTTAGAGTTTGACGATCATTATGTGATTAAGCCGACCATTGAATATTCTTACAGCGTTGATTATAGCTGTAACGCTCTAGGTGAGCTGGGGATTCCTGTAGATCAAGATTTTGTCTATAGTTCCGATCTTAATCAAGAATGGTTGACTTCCACCCAGTTATTAGAAATGCTGAAATAATGAATCAGTTTATCCCCTATGGCTGTCAGGATATATCTCAAGCAGATATTGATGCTGTGGTTGAGGTGTTGCGCTCGGACTGGATTACTCAAGGCCCTGCCCTAGAAAGATTTGAGCAATTAGTCGCCGACTGTTGCGGTGCCAAATATGCGGTGGCGGTTTCCAGTGCTACGGCTGCCTTACATATCGCCTGTTTAGCTGCCGGATTGGGGCCCGGAGATATCCTCTGGACTTCTCCGAATACTTTTGTGGCTTCCGCTAACTGCGCGCGTTACTGTGGTGCGGAGGTTGACTTTGTAGATACCGATCCCAAAACTTATAATCTCAGTCCAGACACACTGGAAAAGAAATTAGCAGAAGCTCAAGCCCAAGGAAAGTTACCAAAGGTGGTTATTCCCGTGCATCTAGCCGGACAATCTTGTGAGATGGAAACCATTGCCAGATTAGCACAAGAATATGGGTTTCGGGTAATTGAAGATGCTTCTCACGGGATTGGAGGGCAATATAAAGGCAAACCTGTGGGATGTTGTCAGTATTCCGACATGGCAGTGTTTAGCTTCCATCCTGTGAAAATTATCACCACAGGGGAAGGGGGAATGGTGCTGACTAATCAAGAAGCACTGTATCAGAGATTAATTCGTTTGCGAACTCATGGCATCACCCGCGACCCCGAATTAATGACAGAAATGAGTCATGGCGGTTGGTATTATCAACAGTTGGAATTAGGTTTTAATTATCGAATGACTGATATTCAAGCTGCTTTGGGTGCAAGTCAGATGCAACGTTTGGATAAGTTTGTCAAGCAACGTCAATTTTTGGCAGAGCGTTACGATCGGTTGTTACAAGATTTACCGCTGACCCTACCTTGGCAACATCCTGACACTAAGTCGAGTTGGCATCTTTATGTAATTCGGCTGAAACTGGATAAAATTAGTAAAACTCACCGACAAGTATTTGAGGAATTGCGACGATCAAAAATAGGAGTTAATTTGCATTATATTCCCGTACATACCCAACCTTATTACCAGCAATTAGGCTTTAAGTATGGTGATTTTCCTCAATCCGAACAATATTATCAAGAAGCTATTAGCATTCCTTTATACTATGGCTTAAAAGAATGCAACCAAGAACGAGTAGTTAATAGTATTAGGGAGGCATTGGCATGAAAACTGTAATTATTGTTCAGGCAAGAATGACCTCAACCCGCTTACCAGGAAAGGTGATGAAGCAGGTATTAGGTAAATCCTTGCTGCAATACCAAATTGAGAGACTGCAACGGGTAAAACTGGCAGATGAAATAGCGATCGCAACCACGACGAATCAAACAGATGAATCCATCGTTGAACTATGTAACCGTCTTGCTATTGCTTGCTTTCGCGGTTCAGAAGAAGATGTTTTAGGAAGATATTATCAAGCAGCTACGACCTACAAAGCAGATACGGTGGTTCGCGTGACTTCCGATTGTCCTTTAATTGACCCTGAAGTAATCGATGAAGTCATTGATTGTTATCTGAACAATCAATCAAACTATGATTATGTTTCTAACTGCTTAGAAAGAACCTATCCCAGAGGGATGGATACTGAAGTGCTTTCTTTTTCAGCATTGCAACAGGCTTTTTGGGAAGCGACAGCACAATCAGATCGCGAGCACGTAACTCCGTTTATTCACCGACAACCAGCACGATATCGTTTGGGTCATGTTATTTACTCGGAAGATTGTAGTTACCATCGATGGACAGTAGATACTCCTGAAGATTTTGAGTTGATTCAGAAAATAATCGCAGCAATTTATCCTAGAAAACCTAATTTTACATTAGAAGATTGTTTGAGTTTGCTAAAAAAGTATCCAGAGTGGTATATTATTAATAGTCATGTAACCTAAAAAGTATAATGAATAAATCAATCCAAACAAAAAATGTGAATTTCATGACGGAACAGGAAAATTTTTGGAGCCAAGAGTTTGGTGATGAATATACTCATCGCAATCAAGGAGATAGTTTAATTGCTCGGAACCTGGCTTTATTTAGTAAAGTTTTTTGTCGCACTAACAATTTAAGTTCCTTGATTGAATTTGGAGCAAATAGAGGACTCAATATACAAGCCATAAAAAAGCTGTTGCCCGACTTAGAAGTATCCGCGCTTGAGATTAACAACCTAGCAGTTGAAGAACTCAAAAAAATAGAAGGGATGGGCTTGGGAATCTACCATGAATCAATTTTGGATTTTAACCCAATACGGGTTTGGGATTTTGTGTTGATCAAAGGGGTACTAATTCATATTAACCCTACTTGTTTAGAAAAAGTTTACGATCGATTGTACGAAAGCAGCGGCCGCTATATTTGTATCGTCGAATACTATAATCCCACTCCAGTTGAGGTAACTTACAGAGGCCATCAAGGCAAGTTATTTAAGCGAGATTTTGCCGGGGAAATGCTAGATAGGTTTAAAAATTTGCAACTTTTAGATTATGGATTTGTCTATCACCGGGATAGCCACTTTCCTCAAGACGATTTAACTTGGTTTTTGCTGGAAAAATAATTGAAAGTTATTTCTATGATGGATCACATCAAAATAGCAATTATTGATTATGGAATGGGTAACTTGAGTTCAGTTGCCAATGCTTTTGGCAGGATAGGTTATCTGGCATCTATTACTCAAAATCCAGAGGATTTGTGCCAAGCTAGCCATGTTGTTTTGCCTGGTGTTGGTGCTTTTGGAGATGGGATGAAAAATCTCCGATCGTCTGGTTGGGTAGATATTTTAGAGGAAGAAATCAGAGAAAAAAGAAAACCTTTTCTAGGAATTTGTCTTGGTATGCAGCTATTAGCAACAGCGGGAACTGAACATGGTTTCCATAAAGGCTTGAACTGGATTCCAGGTACAGTGAATAGAATAGAAAGTAACGATGCTCAAATTCGAGTTCCCCACGTGGGTTGGAATGATGTTCGGATTTTAAAAAAAGATGGGCTTTATGAAAATTTAGGAGATTCCCAAGTTTTTTATTTTGTGCATAGCTATGTTTTTGAATTAGAAAATAAAAGTAGTGCAATCAGCGGATTAAGTTGTCACGGTATAGAGTTTGTTGCTAGCCTGGAAGAAGATAATATATATGCAACTCAATTTCATCCAGAAAAAAGTCAAAAAATAGGATTAAAACTTTTAGAAAACTTCGTCAAATCAACAATTAAAAATCATGCTTAAAAAACGTCTTATACCTATTTTACTTTTAAAAAATGGCTTGTTAGTTCGCAGTGAATTATTTAAAATACATCAAATTATTGGCAACCCCATTCAGGAGGTAAAACGTTTCAACGAATGGAATGTCGATGAGTTAATATATCTGGATATTAGTAAAACCCATGAATATGACTTGCGTAGAGATGACCACAAAGTAAAAGGTTTAGCAGACCCCACGGCCATATTAGAGGAAGTTAGTAAAACCTGTTTTATGCCCTTGACTTGGGGTGGTAGAATTCGTACAATTAATCAGATGCAACAAATAATTAGTAGAGGTGCGGATAAGATAACAATTAACACAGTAGCAACGGAAAATCCACATTTGATTACTCAAGCAGCAAATATTTTAGGCAGTCAAGCAATTGTAGTGAGTATTGATGTGTTTAGACATCCTGCGGGAGAAATGGAGGTTTTTAGCAATGGGGGGAGTAAGCCTACAGGCTTGAAACCGGAAAAATGGGCTAAAGAAGTCGAAGAAAGAGGAGCAGGAGAAATCTTGCTCAATAGCATCAATCGTGATGGAACAGGAATGGGCTATGACTTGGAACTCCTTACTCTAGTTACCTCTAACACCAAGATTCCAGTTATTGCTTGTGGTGGTGTTGGTAGATACGAACATTATGCTGAAGGCATAAAAGCAGGTGCTTCTGCCGTTGCTGCTGCTAATATTTGGCATTTTAAGGAATTATCAGATAGAGGGGGAAAGCGGGCTTTGGCAAAAGCTGGTATTGAAGTTCGTTTATAGACAATTCAGGGATAAGGAGAAAATATGTCAGTCCAATACTGTACTAAATGTGTCTATCCGGCAATTAGTGCTACCCCTTTAACTTTTGATGAACATGGAGTGTGTTCTGGATGCCGCACCCACGAGCAGAAAAAAAACATAGATTGCAAACAACGGTGGCAATGGCTACAAGAGTTAACAAATGAATATCGTTCTAGTAATAACTACGACATTCTTATACCAGTTAGTGGAGGTAAAGATAGTTACTTTCAAACTCATGTTGTTGTTAAAGAATTAGGTCTTAAGCCTCTTCTAGTAACTTATCACGGCAACAATTATCTTCCTGAAGGTGAATATAACCTCTACCGCATGCGTGAGGTTTTTGATTGCGATCATATTATTGTTCGCCCCGGTGTAGATACTTTAATCAAAATGAATCGCATTGGTTTCAAGCTTCAGGGTGATATGAACTGGCACGGACACTGTGGGATTTTTACAGTACCTATTCAAGTAGCAGTTCGCTATAAAGTACCGTTAATTTTGTGGGGCGAACATGGTTTTATGGATTTAGGAGGGATGTATTCCTACAACGACTTTGTAGAATTTACGGCCAAGTTTCGCTTGGAACACGCTCTGCGTGGCTATGATTGGCATGATTTTACTGATGAAGGCTTAAAGAAATTGGGGCGATGGGACCTTCAGCAAGGGTTGACCGCCAAAGACTTGCTGTGGGCACAGTATCCCTCAGATGAGGAGATTGATGAGGTAGAGGTGCGGGGCATTTATCTAAGCAATTTTGTCAATTGGGAAGCCAACGAACACTCCAAACTGGTGATGGATCGCTATGGCTGGAAACCTGCCCAACAACCCTTTGAGCGTACTTACAGAACAATTTCTAACCTGGATGACATGCACGAGAACGGCATCCATGACTACTTGAAATTCATCAAATTTGGCTACGGACGCGGCTCCGATCATGCGTGCAAAGACATTCGGGCAGGCGTGATGACTCGCCAAGAGGGCATTGAGATGGTTCGCAAATATGACCATGTTAAGCCCCGACGCGATCTGGAGCGATGGTTAGAATACGTCGGCATGAACGAAGACGAGTTTGACACGATCTGCGACACATTCCGCGATCCCAGAGTCTGGCGTCTTGACAATGGGCAGTGGGTGAAGGACAATATCTGGGGAGAACCGTCCGCCTATGGCGTGGCAACCAACCAAGCTGGTTAATTAAGTCGTTGAAATAGCGGAATTGGAAAAATATGGAAAAACTCGGACAAAATCTTGACTCCAAACAATATTGGACAGATGAGGCTAACCAATATTCAGACGCTTTGGAAAATGACTATCATAAGCATCGATTGGATGTCATTCGATCGCTCATTCCAGCAGAACTATTTAAACAAAATCAACAAATTTTTGATTTTGGCTGTGGAGATGCTGTTATTTTCCCCTGGTTTTTAGAAAGAGGAGGCAAAATAGAAGGAATTGATATTTCTCCTGAAATGATCTAGTTCGGAAAGCAACGGTTAACAAATTGGGGACTGGATAGTTCTCTAATTCAGGTCGCTGATGTTAATTATCTTAAGGATATTCCCTCTGCATCACTGGATGGATTACTAAGCTTTAATGTCATAGCATACTTGACAGATGAGGAAGAACTTACTTTTTATCAAGAGGCTTCTAGAATTGTCAAATCAGGAGGATATTTAATTGTTACTCACTCAAACAATTTATTCGATATGTTCAGTTTAAATAACTACACGATAGATTTCTTTAAAGAGAATTTCATCTCTGACAGGTCTCACTATTCTCTACTATCCAGCTTGATTCAGGGAAACGGTGTTCCTAAAGCTACATATAACGTCCGAGAAAATCCTCTTTCTTACCGTCACAAATTAAACAAATTTAAATTCAAAGAATTGCAGCAAGAATTTATTAATTTGCACATTCTACCTCCTCCTTTACTACAAAATAAAAATTACCCATCAACCTTAAATGTTGCTGAAGAGCATCGCTGGAAATTAATGTTTATGTGCAGCACATTTGGTTCTTGTTCAATACGCTTGTAAGGTGGAAACTATGCTAAAAGAATCAGAAATTCGACCCGATGAATTAATGAAGGATCAAGCTGAGCGGCTTGCGGCTGACATTCGACGGTTGCTACAACACAAGCATGAGTTTGTTACCGTCAATTGTCCTGCCTGCGGTTCTGTTGAAAGTCACAAAGCCTACGAAAAATACGACATTCAATTTGTGGTTTGCGAGCAGTGCGAGACAGTGTATGCTAACCCTCGCCCCCGACCAGAACATCTAGAAGAATATTACGCGAACTCAGAAAATTACGCTTACTGGAATAAGTATATTTTTCCTGCTTCAGAAGTGGTGAGACGCGAAAAAATATTTAAACCGCGAGTCCAAAAAGTTATTGAGATTTGCCAAAAGTTAAATATTCAAACAAATACCCTATTAGAAGTAGGAGCAGGATTTGGAATTTTTTGCGAAGAAATGCAAAAAAACGGATATTTTCAGAGAATCCTTGGGGTAGAACCTACTCCAGATCTAGCAGAAACTTGCCGCATTCGTGGCATAAATGTGATTGAAAAACCCATCGAAAAAATTGATTTTGGCAATGAGATTATTGATGTAATAGTTAATTTTGAAGTAATTGAGCATCTCTTTGATCCGAGAGAGTTTTTAGTTAAGTGTTATGAATTGCTGGCAGAGGGAGGCATATTAATTGTTACTTGCCCTAACTCTAAAGGCTTTGATATAGTCACACTGGGACAAAAATCTAGTGCTGTTGATAACGAGCATATTAATTTATTTAATATAACTTCATTAACGATGCTATTGGGGTCTTGTGGTTTTGAGGTAATTGAACAACAAACTCCAGGAAAACTTGATGCTGAGTTAGTACGAAAAAAAATTATTTTGGGTGAAATTGATGTCAGCAATCAACCTTTTTTGAAACAAATATTGATAGATGAATGGGAGAAACGAGGGGAAGCTTTTCAAAACTTTTTATCTGAAAATCTTCTTTCATCGAATATGCTATTGGTTGCGAGAAAGAATTAAATGAACTTAATTATTCGTACAGACGCCTCTGCTACAATAGGCATGGGTCATGCAATGCGCTGTTTGGCTTTAGCCCAAGCTATGCAGAATAAGGGCGGAGAAGCTATTTTTGTGGTGGCTACCTGCGCTCCGAATTTAGAATCAAGGCTAAAGGCTGAAGGAATGCAAGTAGTTCATCTGGAAGCCAAGGCGGGTAGCGTTCAGGATGTCCGTGAAACCTCAGCATTAGCTCGAAGTTTCTCGTGCCATTGGCTAGTATTGGACGGCTACCACTTTCAGGGGGAGTATCAGCGAATGATTAAAGATACAGGGTTAAGTTTATTATTTATTGATGATTATAGTCATGCTGAACATTATTCTGCGGATTTAGTTTTAAATCAAAATGTCTATGCCCATGAGAAACTTTATCACAATCGAGAGTCTTATACAAAACTTCTACTTGGCACTAGATATGCGCTCTTGAGACGAGAGTTTTGCCAATTGCCAAGAGGGAGAAAGAAAATACCCTCAGTGGCGAAAAGAATTTTGGTGACGCTTGGTGGTGCAGATCCAGATAATGTTACGCTTAAGATTATTCAAGCATTGCAGGAGGTTGAAGTTTCTTCTGGGTTAGAGGCGATTGTGGTTCTAGGGGGAAGTAACCCTCATTCCCAACAACTAAAAGCTGTGGTAGAGAAGTCAGAGGTGTCAGTTGAGTTGAGAAGGAATGCGATGAATATGCCAGAGTTGATGGATTGGGCAGATGTCGTAGTTACAGCAGGTGGTACGACTGTTTGGGAAGTAGCCTTTATGGGTTTGCCTTCTCTAGTTGTGATTTTGGCAGAAAATCAGAGGTTGACGGCTGAAACATTGGGTGGCATGGGAGTAGTGATTAATTTAGGTTGGCATAATTATGTTACGGTTGACAAAATTAGAGATGACCTCACGTGGCTTTGTAGTTGCTATGAAAAGCGAGCTGAGATGAGTCAAAAAGCTGGTGTTTTAGTAGATGGTAAAGGTTCATGTAGGGTTTTAGAGAACTTAGAACCAAGGTAAAGTAAGAATCTGGAAAACTTTTTGTATTATGGGAAAAAATACACTTACATTGAGACCTGTTAGTAAAGAAGATTGTATGATAGTATGGGAGTGGGCTAACGATCCTGACGTGAGAAATTTTTCTTTTTCCTCAGATCCTATTTTGTGGGAAGATCATGTTCGATGGTTTAATTTAAAGTTAAATGATTCCCACTGTATCATATATATTGCTTTGAATAAACAGGGTAGTGCGGTAGGACAAATTCGTTACGATCTGATCAATCAAAAAGACGCTATTATTTCTATAATAGTTGACAAAGAGTATCGCCATCAGGGTTATGGAACAAAGTTAATATTATTAGGTTCAGATAAAATTTTTACAATTACCAATATTCAAACACTTAATGCCTACGTAAAACCGACTAATTTCGCGTCCAGGCGAGCCTTTATCAAAGCCGGTTTTCATGACATGGGTTCTTCCACAATTAATGGCAACCTAGCTATCCGTTTAGTCCAATCCCCAAAAATCTCACTAAAGTAAAGATGGAACAAATTGTTATTTCAGGTCGAAAAATAGGTGTTAGTCATCCTCCTTTCATTATCGCCGAAATGTCGGGAAATCATAACCAGTCCCTCGAGCGCGCCTTAGCAATTGTCGAAGCAGCCGCTAAAGCAGGGGTTCATGCCCTAAAACTCCAGACCTACACCGCTGACACCATGACGCTCGATTTAGAGGAAGGTGAGTTCTTTATCGACGATTCCAACTCTCTGTGGCAGGGCAACTCACTTCACAAACTCTATCAACAAGCCTATACACCCTGGGAATGGCACGAGCCAATATTCCAACGTTGTCGGGAACTTGGATTAATTGGTTTCAGTACACCTTTTGATGCCACCGCCGTTGACTTTCTCGAATCCTTAAACGTCCCCTGCTACAAAATAGCTTCCTTTGAGAATACCGATCTCCCGCTGATCCGCAAAGTTGCCAGCACCGGCAAGCCGATGATTATTTCAACGGGGATGGCAAGCGTCGCCGAACTAGATGAAACCGTCCGTGCCGCTCGTGCCGCCGGATGCCGGGATTTGATCCTGCTCAAATGTACCAGCACCTATCCCGCTACCCCCGAAAACAGTAACCTCCTGACCATTCCCCACCTGCGGGAACTCTTCGGGGTTGAAGTCGGTCTGTCCGACCATACAATGGGGATTGGCGTTGCTGTGGGTAGTGTTGCCTTGGGTGCTACAGTTATTGAAAAACACTTTACCTTAAGACGTGCTGATGGCGGTGTGGATGCCACTTTTTCTATGGAACCGGAGGAAATGTCTCAGCTAGTGATAGAATCTGAAAGATCTTGGCAAGCTTTAGGTAAGGTCTACTATGGGATCACTAAATCTGAGAAAGCTTCTTTAAGGTATCGGCGTTCTTTATACGTGACCAAAGATATGAAATCTGGAGATATCTTTACCCCACAGAATTTGAGAACTCTACGCCCTGGACTGGGGTTGCCGCCTAAATATTATGATATTATACTAGGGCAAGCTGTTAATCAGGATATTCAAAAGGGTACACCTGTAACATGGAATTTCCTCAAAAATCCATATTAATTCAGGTTAAGCCACAAAAATCAAGGAAACATAAGATGAATATTTACAATTCGCTAAACAATCGTGAAAAAGGTAATACGCTTTTCGTTATTGGTTCGGGACCTCAACTTAATTTATTGTCAGATGAACAGATAAAATTTCTCGAAAACCAGGCTACCATAGGTGTAAACCGCGTTCAATATAAAATCAAAACTCGCTATTTTATATCAGCTTATCCTTCGGAAATATTATTGGCTCAAAGAATTCTACTAGGATCTATATTGATTCATATAAGACCTATAGCTAAAAATATTTTCAATGTTCAAGATGTAATAACAATAAAAAGAGAAATATTCGATAAGAATATGGGCTTAAATCGTTTTTTGAGTTCAATAAATCCAGTAATTTATACGAAACTAAATGTTGCTTTGGCTGCCACACATTTAGCTTTGGTCTTAGGTGCTTCTAGAATTGTATATATTGGAATTGAACAAAGAAACGCCGTTCATTATTATGACGAGGATATGGCAATTAAATCCCAGATCAAGAAAGACTTTAATTTACTAAATCTAAATAATCATATTCTTAATATTGATCACCCATATGCTACTTATGAAAATCTACTTTTAGATTTAGAGAAAAACATAGATGATTTATGTTCGGAGCAGTTTTATACTATCGCTCATACAGATACATTTAGAGAATATTTCACAATTATGCGGAGGTATGGAGTGGAACTTTATACTACTAAAAGAGAGAGTGTAGTTTTTGATGCCGGGGCAGTTTATAAATCTATAGAAGATTTCTTAGCTGATGGCAAAAGCAGTGTCAGTAAGATTGAAGCAGCCAGAGCAAATTTGGCTCGTTCAAAGCTTTGGTTACAACAAGTCAAATCAGATTTAGATGCCTACAAATTTAATTAACCATCTTCTGTATTAATCAAATCAAACCACAATAATAGAGGTTAAGTGTTAGGAGCTAAGCATGGAAATCAGCAAGTTAGGTGTAACAGAGTTTTACGGTCACTCGGCAATCATAAAAAATTATTGTGGCTATTCAGAAGAATTGCCTTTGCCATTAGTAATCCAGCATGGAGGGTCGGGATATTATAATCTTTTTGAAGTGACTCATGAGTATTTGTTTGACTATTGGGTGTGGGATGAAGAAGTAAAAGAAGAAAATTTAAACACTCACCAAATGTCATCCAATACTATTCATGTTTTAGGAGCACCTTTTCTTTATTTAGCTGATGATTTAAAACCATCATTTCCCGATATTGAAAGACAAGGAACAATCGCATTTCCTCATCATTCAACTCCTGGCGTACCAGTGATAAAAGACTTTCAGGAATACGCGATTCAACTCGAAGCATTACCAGATAAATTTCATCCCATCACTGTTTGTTTGCATCCCTATGATATATCTCAAGGTTTACATATTCCTTTTCAAAACAAAGGATTTGTAGTCATATCGTGTGTGCCAGATGTCATTACCTATTATGAAGACATCTTGAAAAATCAAAATTTGTTTTGGCAGTTATATAGGCAGTCCTTTACGCCGTCTTACTTAACAAATTTTGTTAATTATTGTAAAAACAAAAAATATGCTACAGCTAATTTTTTAACGACACCTGTTTACTACTCTATATACCTTGGTCTTCAATTCTTCTTTTATGGAGTCAAGACAGATTATGGAAGAGGTGAGTATCCAGGCTCCACCCCAAAAGAGGTAGAATATTATAGAATAACAGAAAGTCTTTTAAGTCTTACAAACGATGCTCAAGTTGCAGATTGGGAAACTCAATGGAAAATCGCTTCTACGCGATTAGGCGTTAAACACAAAATGGGAAAGGATGAACTATACTCCTACTTAACTAACTTGTATCAATCTCGTCCTTATGTAGAAGGATTAAGGCAAAAGTTTCTTCTTCTTGATGAAACTCAAGTACAGGTACAAAACTTACAATTTCAACTTCAGCAATCTACGATTCAAGTTGAAGAAGTTAATGCTCAATTTCAGAACCTTCAATTAGAGAAAGATACTTTGCAGCTTCAACTTAACCAAGTGCAGTCATTAAAAGAGATATGTCAATTTGTACTGAAGCAAACTCAATCGCAACTTGAACATTATTACGCAGGTTTTCCTGATGAAAAAGTTCAACTAGATATACCAAGCATTAACTCAGATATAGATGTTCTGAAGCAATCATTTGACCAAGAAGACTCACTATTCTGTCACAAGAAAGCCTTAGAACTAGAACCAGCTAATCCTTTAGCCTATCATAGGTTAGGTCAAGTCTTAATCAACTTAGGTTATTTAGAAGAAGGAATATCATGCTACAATCATGCTCTTTTATTAGATAACAACATAGCTCTTCTTTATTCAGATTTAGCTGAAGCAATGGTTAAAGTAGGGAGCCTGGAAAAGGCCATATTTTACTATCGCTGTGCAATTCATCTAAAATTATTTAAAAAACATGAAATCTACACAGAGTAGTCAGATGTTACGTGTTTTCGTGATGGTTTATTATTTGTTTCTTTCATACATTGTTAAACCCTCATAAGTTTGTTAAAAAGTAGCTGGTATTTTAAAAATAAAGTTTAGATAATAGGAGTTGAGACAGATGAACAATCATATTACAGCAAAATCAGACATCCTGGTGATAATCAGTATGCACCGTTCGGGTAGTTCCTTAACAGCTTCCTTGCTGCAAAGTGCGGGCTTGCACATTGGACGCAACTTGATGGAGGGCAATGAACAGAATGTAAAGGGTTATTATGAAAATCTCGATTTTTATAATTTTCACAGAAGAATTTTGGCTTCTCAAGGAGTCGATGAAAACGGCTGGACTTTGCAGGAGGAAATAGAAGTAGAAGACCGTTTTATAGAAGAAGCAAAAGAAATTGTTGATAAAGCTTCAGTGAGTGGTCTTTGGGGTTGGAAAGAACCTAGAACCACTCTTTTTTTAGAATTTTGGGCTGAGTTGCTGCCACAAGCCAACTTCTTGTTAATATATCGTTCCCCTTGGGAAGTCGTAGAATCCCTATATAGACAAAATCATGGCTTGTTTAAAACTCAGCCAGAATTAGCAGTCAAACTCTGGATGCACTATAACCAGAAAATTATCAATTTCTACAATCACTCCTCCAGCCGCTGTATTTTGGTGAACACAAAAACCCTCATTCAAAACCCCGCTGCATCCATAGAAGCAATCAACCAAAAATTCAAGCTTCATTTAGCCCCGCCGGATGCGAGAATCTATGACCCCTCCTTATTTCGCAGTCAAGGATTAGATAGTTACAGGCCGTGTTTAATAGAGTCTCAGTTCCCCGAAGCTGTCAATTTATACCAAGAGCTAGATGCCAGAGCGTGGTTTCCAGAGAATACGCCTGACTTATCTTGGCGGGAACAAATTAAACCATCTCCCTATAGAGTTTGGGCTTTTCGAGATTGGGTGAATGTATGTAAGCTGGAAAAAGAAAATCAAAAACTGTGTTCTCAATTAGAACAATCCCAGTCTCAACTGCAACAAACTGAGGGTTTATTAGAACAATCCCAGTCTCAACTGCAACAAACTGAGGGTTTATTAGAACAATCCCAGTCTCAACTGCAACAAACTGAGGGTTTATTAGAACAATCTCAGTCTCAACTGCATCAGACTCAGGCATTGTTATCCAATTTTCAATCTCAACTACACCAAACAGAGGGTTTGTTAGAACAATCCCAATCTCAACTACATGAAACAGAGGGTTTGTTAGAACAATCTCAATCTCAACTACATGAAACAGAGGGTTTGTTAGAACAATCCCAATCTCAACTACACCAAACAGAGGGTTTGTTAGAACAATCCCAATCTCAACTGCATCAAACAGAGGGTTTGTTAGAACAATCCCAGTCTCAACTGCATCACGCTCAAACAGAATTAGAACAATCCCAATCTCAACTGCATCAAAGTCAGGGTTTATTAGAACAATTACAAAATCAATTTTACAAAACTCAAATAGAATTAGAACAATCCCAATCTCAACTGCAACATAGCCATACAGAAATGGAACAGGCTAAGGCCCAAGTGGACGAAACCGAGACTCTCTTAAAACAATCCCAATCTCAGTTGCAAGACACAGAGTCATCATTAGGAATATGTCTGTCTCAGTTGTTGCAGACAAGGGTAGAACTGGAAATATCTCAAGGTCAACACCATGAAAGTCAGAGAAAATTAAAGCGATCGCAGTCTCAACATTACAAAATTCAAGAAGAACTGGAACAATCCCAGTCTGAATACCATCAGAAAGAAGCATTATTGGAGGAACACAAGTCTCTGTTACATCAGGCTCAACAGGAACTGGAACAATCCCAGTCTGAATACCATCAGAAAGAAGAATTATTGGAGCAGTACGATTCTCAAATCCAGAATTTACAAATAGATTTGGAGAGCAATGTTTCCCAACTTTGGAACACGCAAAGAGAATTAGAGGATTGTTACCATAAAATGCAGCAATTTCAGTCTCAAATAGAGCGATTGGAGTTTCAGCAAACCCTAGTCATTAACACTAATGGACACAGTAAGAGCCAGTACCAACTCTTAGTGTCAGAGGCTTGGTATGCTTATCATACTGGCGCTATCACCGAGATGCAAGACATCCTAAAGCAATCCTTGAAATGTTCGCCTTTCTCTCCCACCAATACAGTTAGTCACTGGTTAGAGAGCTTTACTAAATTTTCGGGAAAAACAGGTCATAATTTAGACACTTTTGGGCTGACTAATTTAGTAGAGTGGAAACAGTTAATGCGTTTGGTGACACGCGTTAAAATTGTATAGACAATGTACGAAATATCCTTACAAGAGTCACAATTGAGATATAATTGGTACCAGCAATATAAGTTTAATTAGGTCAATAATTGGTCTATTGATGATAGACTAAATATACCATAATTAAAGCAAGACTTTTTCAGTCTATGCAAATACTTAATGCTATTTTCAGACTGGGAAATAAAGAGCAGATAGATCCCTTAAATACCTTCATGGTCAAACAAAAATTAAATCGGTATTAATCTGTTCAGACATCAACAGCAAATAAAAGGAAAGGATTAAGGAATATGACAGAACACACTTTAATCGAAATTCAGGAAGTTGTAAACTTCTCCATCAACGAGCCGGAATTGCTATGGGGGTTTAATATAGACAGTCCATACAATTTATACAAAACAAATAAATATGAGGTTTTGATCGCTGGTTGGATACTGGGTAAAAAGGATCGAGTGGTATCGATCGAGGTAATCAGCAACGGGAATTTAATACAGGTAATTCCAGTGAATTATCCACGTCCAGATGTTGCTCAAATTTATACTGAGGCTTCTCACGCTGACACCAGTGGTTTTGTAGCACAAGTAGGAGTTACTGAACTGCCGACGGAAGTGGAGTTACTTATTCAATCTGTTTTCTTAGATGAAACTCGTTTGCTAATCGGCCAAGTAAAATTTCAAAAAAAACTTCCATTTCTAGAGCAGGCTAAGGCAGATTTAGAGCGATCACAAACACGAATACAGAAAATTAAAAGAGAACTAGAACACCCTCATGATAATTACTTGAAACCTTACACAGGTCTTACCTGCAAAACCTCCAACGACTCCATTCTGATTTCCAACAATACAGAGAATTTAGCTCCTCAAAAGACTCTTATAAAAGCCTTTGCAGATGGTCATTTTTACTCTCCGATCATAAATACGGTAGAGATTGAAGAAGCTCAGGCTAGAATTTGGTCAGATTCACTTGAAATCCTAGGAGTTGATTTTAATGACCAAAATCACCATGTTTTACTATCTGAGGTATTGCCGAAATACTTAGAAGATTATGATTATTCTTGGGAGCCAGTTGATGAAACAACGTTTTATATCAACAATGGACAATTTGGCTGGTGTGATTCCAGAATTCTGTTTGGTATGCTTCGGTATCTCGAACCAAAACGTATAATTGAAGTAGGCTCAGGTTATACTTCATTATTAACTGCTGATGTCAATCGGCGATTTTTTAAAAAAGAATTAGAATTTACCTGTATAGAACCTTATCCAAGAGAATTTTTATTAAACGGTGTTTCTGGTATTAGCCGTCTGATTGCTAAAAAAATAGAAAATTTACCTCTGTCTACTTTTTCCAATTTACAAAGTGGAGATATTTTATTTATTGACTCTTCTCATGTTTCCAAAACAGGTAGCGATGTAAATTATCTCTTCTTTGAAGTTATTCCTCGACTACCAGAGGGAGTATTAATCCATATTCATGACATTTTTTTACCTGCTGAGTATCCGAAAACGTGGATTCTTAATGAAGGCCGTAGCTGGAATGAACAATACCTTGTACGAGCTTTACTGATGTACACTCAGGGATTTGAAGTCGTTTTTGGCAGTGCCTATTCTTTCTATAAACATCCTGAATTGCTTAAGAAAGTTTTACAAAATCATCTACAATTAGGTGGTAGTCTATGGTTGCGAAAAAAATAAGTGTAAACTACAAAAAAGTACATTTTTTGTACAACAATCCTAAGCATCATGTGCAGCCCCAAGACTGATTTTAAATTTCCTTCGCGGTATAAATCACTATGAAGTACGAAACTGACGGGTGACAACCCGTCAGAACATTAAGCTTGTGAACCACAGCTATACGACATTCGCTTGGGGAATGTCTTGCACATAGTCTCCTTAGAGCCTTGACGGTTGCTATGACTTTTTATGATTCTGCTAGCGAGAGAACTTCAAATTAATTGGTCGTTGGAAAATTAAAAATTTATATTCTCACCCATGTTAATTATATCTGAAATTACTTGTTGCCATTCCTTAGAATTACTCAGAACATAAGTATCAAATTTCATCCCTTTTTCTTCCGAAAATGCAGTAAAAGTTTCTAACCAGTTTAAAATAGTTTCCGTTAACGAGAAATGCGTATATTGTAATGATTTTCGTAAGTATTTAGCCATGGTACTTAAATTACCATTTTGATGGGCATACCAAGCTTCACATACTAAGAAACTGTACTGTAGATTATTTTGTAAATCGTTTTTTCTGGATCTTAATTGCTGAGTTCTTAATTGTCCCAAATGTTCCTGAGAATGATTTAACTCAGACTGAGCTTGCTGAACCTGCTGCTGAAGCTGCTCATTGTCTATTTGCATCTGCTGAATTATCGCAAATAATTGCTCTAGCTCAGCCTTCATTAAGTTACGAACTTCCTTTCCAAACTGTTGTTGAATCTGTTGATTTGCTATAGAATATGAGGGACTATATAACATCTTTGCTCTTAATATGTGATTGTCTAGTGCATTTATAAAACCTAAATTAGTGTAAGATGCCTGCTTAGGATGAATGCGAAATTTTACTAGAAATTTGTCTACGAAACCAATTTTACACTGGCACATAATTCTCAACCACATATCTAGATCTAATGTCTGATATAGATCCGAGTCAAATAGTCCTACTTTATCAAAAATTTGCTTTCTAAGTAGTACGTTGCTTGGTTCTCCAATCTTATTTAAAGGAGATTTAAAAAAATCAGAATGTGCTAGAAGTTCAGACCCTACGTTAACTGACCTCATTTCTGACCAAGCTTTATGTACATTTTTAGCGTATCGATACACATCCATACAAGCTGGATCGTGTTCAGCCGCTTTCGTCAAGATTAGTTCACGAGGACAAAAAACTAAGCCAATTTCTGCATCCTTTTCAGCTAAGTCAACCATCTCTGCTATACATTCTGGTTCTAATAAATCATCTTGAAATAAAAATTTTATATACTTACCTCTAGATTTAGCGATACAGAAATTCCAATTTTGAGCTATTCCATAACGTTCATGTTGAAAGAGAAAAAAGTTTTTATTTAAAAATCTTTTCTGGAAAGAACTAACTATTTGAACTGTATTGTCATTAGAAGCATCGTCTGAAATAATTACCTCTATGCAAGTGTATGTTTGAGCTAACACACTTTCTAAGGCTTCTGTAATAAATTCTTCACCATTGTAAGTAGGAATGCAGATCGAAACAAGTGGCAAAGGTTCACTAATTGTTGATTTAGTTACTTCACTTCTCTTTTTTTCTGATTCACTTTTGACGGCTACAATTAAATCTTGACCAGTAGAGGATGGTTCCCTACCACACCAGCTTCCATAATGAATAGGTTGTATTATGCTTAGTCGGAATTTTTCATAAAGATTCTGAATGAAATTCTCATTATAAGCAACAGCAGCTTCAGGAAGATTAGCATCTTGAACAGCGTAATACCCATACTTGTATTTAAAGCTTAATTGATAACCTTGCTCAACCAAGTTATTGGAACTCATTCTCATAAGACTGAGTGATTCTTCATTCAACAAAAATACAGTAATAAGACATCTCCCTCCTACTTTCAGTACTCTTGCAATTTCTGATAAATAATGCTCTAAATCATTAGGTTGCATATGGGTGAAGATAGAAGTTAGAAATACAACATCGAAAGATTCATTTTGGTAAGGGAATTTATAATCTGATGCTTGTATTATTCCTTGTGGATTATACCTCTTGCTGTAAATATCAGATACTTGGAACTTAAAATTAGGGTATTGGCAACTGATATTTTGCTGACACCAAGTAATGGATGGTGTATGAATATCAAATCCTTCATAACTGCCTTCACCCCCTAAATATTTTGTTAGTGGTAAAGCTACTCGACCACATCCACATCCTACATCTAGAACTCTACCATGTGGCTTCAACTCTCCAAGATTTACTAAATGTCTCAAAATAGCATTCCCAATTGCCTTGAAATCACCACTACCCACATGATGCATAAGTTCTTGTGGGGGCATTAGTTCATCTTCAACTTTTAGTTGCTTCGTATCTTCTCTCATTTGGTGCTCTTCTTGCATACTTCCTACTCTAAAAAATATTTTGGGATTCTGAACTAATCTAGATCGGAATTTACATGGCTCAACTCAACTCAACTTAAGCTTAACTTAATTTTTCCATGACTTTAGCCAACAGGACTTGCACATACTCAACGGTATAAGGAGTAAGAGCTTGTTGAGAATTCTTAGATAATTTATCCCACAACTTTTCATTTGTATAAAGGCGAACAATTTGTGAGGCAAAGTCATCCGCCGTATCAGCTATTAATACACTTTTACCATGTATTAATCCCATCCCTTCAGCACCAACTTTAGTAGAAACTACTGGTAATTGATACTCGAGGCTTTGCCCAATTTTTCCTTTCATACCTGCACCATATCTCAGTGGAGCGACAAAGACTTTATGACTCAAAAAGAAAGAGCTAACATCTTTAACATAACCTGTGACGATTACTTTGTCAATATTGTCAATAGCTAGCTGTTGAACTGCTAATGGTGGATGGCTACCCAGCAACACAACTTTTACGTTTGGTAGATGTAGCCATACTTTTGGCATAATCGATTGACAGAGCCATTCTACAGCATCAATGTTTGGTAAATGCTTATAGCCACCTATAAACAAGATATCTTGACGTTCTTGAAAATTTTTCCCTACTACTTCAGTTGGTTGATGAATATTGGGTATAACAGCTACCTTACTGATTGATTGATCCAATAAGATAGTTTTTTCTACTTCTGTCACTGTAACAGTCAAGTCTGCAAAACGGGCTATACTTAATTCCAGTTCTTGTGTACCTTGCCACTCTCTTGCTTGTTCATCTTTTTCTTGAGAAATAGGTAACAATTCCCATAATCTTTTGAGCCTGACATAATGTAAGTCTACAGTGTCATATATAATTTTGATATTCGTGTTATAATTTCGGATCATGCTTGCATACTTTTGATTAAGTCCTGGACGACAAATCCAAGCAAAATTCACCAATGGCAGTCTCTCTTTTATTTGCTCTTCTATCGAATGAGCATAATTTTCACAGCTATATAAAACTTCTATTCCCATATCTTGCAACTCAGAAGCATATGGCTCTTCTTTAATGGCTCTATCAGGAGCAAATATGACATGATAATTAAGGTAGTTTTTGAATATCTTAATAAGCTGATAAAGCCTATTCCCTCCTGACTCTTGATCGTAACACGGTAAAGAATCATCAACGATCAAAATTACTTTTTCTCCACATAGCCTCCTGGGACCTTTGAGAGGATTATTAGTGTGACCCGAAGCAAAGTGATTTTCAAGAGTATGCTGCCATTTATTTTTGAATTTTATAGCATTGAGATCCTGATAACGTTTAGCACCACTAGCGGTAGAAGTGCCTGATGTAATACCTTCATAGTGAATCACTTCTGATTTCGGCTGATAAACCACCTTTAAACCTAACTTATTACGAATAGTAAAGCATAGGTCTGTATCTTCATAGTAAGCAGGGGAAAAATCTTTGTCAAAACCATTTAAATCCTCAAAAATTTGTCTTCTTACTAATAAGCTGGCCCCCGAACAGTAATCTACGGGTCTTACATAGTTATACTGAGGAGCATCGGGATTATCCATTTTTCCATAATTCCATCCTGAAGCATCACTCCATATAACTCCACCAGCTTCTTGTAATACTCCATTAGGATAAATTAATTTCGAGCCTACTGCTCCTACATCTTCATCTAAAAGCATTACTTTTAGCAGGCTTTCTAGCCAGCCTTGACGTACTTCTGTATCGTTATTTAAAAAGCATAGATACTTGCCATGAGAGTAATCAGCCGCCTTGTTACAAGATTTAATAAACCCGATATTTTTTGTATTGTTTATGAGTCTTATTCCTCGCACATTCTCTAATAAAGATTGTGTCTTATCTTGAGAAGCATCATTAATCACAATAATCTCTACTTCTGTATTAACAGAAATATTACCTTGCAAAGAACGTAAACATTTGATGGTATATTCTATCTTATTAAAGACAGGAATTATGACTGAAATAACAGGGCTTTGACTAGATGGCAATACTATTTGTGGAGCTATTTTTTCATGGAGTGGGACAATTTCTAGGTGGCTATCTTCATCAATGATTTCCACTTTTTTATCTAAAATATATTGCAAAAATTTAGAGGCTTCTACAGAGTCAGGCTTCATTTGAAGAACAATTTGAAAAAAAATGATAGCTTCGTCATCTTTATTTCTTTGCGTTAGAGCTTTGCCTAATTGGAAGTATAATTCTGGTTCATTGGGCTTGAGTGACAACAGTTTGTGGTATACTTGTATATCATCAGAGTTCAGTTCAATGGTTTTAGAATAGCATTGATAAGCTTGGTCTAAATCCGAATTAGTACCTCGTTGTCGAAATAAGTCTCCTAATTTGTGATGAATCTCGCTAAGATTTGGTTGAATATCAATAGCACATAAGTAATTAACTATTGCTTCATCCCATCTTTGAAGTGCAGCCATAGCGTCCCCTAAATGACAGTTCACCACATCCGAATTAGGAGCAATTTCTTGGGCTCTGCGATAGGCAGAAATCGCCTCATCGTAACGCCCCAACTGATACAGAGCAAACCCCAAATGATCCTGAGCCTCCAACGAATTCGGATCGAACTCAACCGACTTGCGATAAGAGTCCACCGCCTGCTCCCACTTTTGCAGTGTCGCCAAAGCATCGCCCAAATGCTGGTAAACGATCGCGGAGTCAGGTGCGATCTGAAGCGCTTTCCGATAAGATGCGATCGCCTCCTCCCACCGCTGCACGATCGACAAAGTATGCCCCAAATAGTGGTGGACGATCGCCGAACCCGGTTCCAACTCAGCGGCTTTCGAGTAAGCTGCGATCGCCTCCTCCCATTGGCCCTGTGCCGCTAAAGCCGTTCCCAATTTATAGTAAATCCAATGGAAATCCGGCTTCAACTTAATCGCCTTTCGGTAATAACCCACGGCTGCTGCTAATTCATTCTTACCTTGCAAAGCCTCTGCCAACTTCAGGTACAATTCCCCATCACCCGGATTTAGCTCGATCGCCTGACGCAAGCACTCAATCCCTTCATCAACCCGTCCCTGTCTTGCCAAAGCCTCCCACAAATTTTGGTAAGGCAAAGCCGATTCCGAGTCCAGCTCGATCGCTTTTCGCAAACAACTTATTGATTCATCCAGTTGACCTTGCAAGCACAAAGCCTTCCCTAAACTATTGTGAAACTCGTAGAAATCCGGATATATTTCCACCGCTTTGCGGTACGCAGCCACCGCTTCATCTAGATTGCCCTGCTGTTCCAAAACCTCTCCTAAATTGTGCCAAGACCAAGCCGAATTTGGGTTAAGTTCGCAGGCCCTGCGGTAACTTTTTTCCGCCCCATCCCGCTGCCCCAATTTCGCCAGAACTTCACCCAAATTGTGGTGATACCAGGAAAAATCCGGGTTGAGTGCTGTACAGCGCTGGTAGGCAGCGGCGGCTTCCTCTAATTTATCCGACTGTTTTAGGAGGTTGCCTCTATGAAAATAATTAGAAGCAGTCTCTTCATGCACTTGTAAGGAGTTATTCATAATTTTCTACCGGAGATTTCATTTTTTAGCTTGGTTGAGGCTGGATTTATAACTAGCTTGTATCTGAGAACTTGCACCAATGTCAATCTTCAGGATTCTCGCGCGGGGTGGGGGCGGGTTTTTTAGTCTTTGGGTATTCCTTTAAGCTATCGGTGAACCCGCCCCTACAGGTTTTTGACATTGGTGCCGTCAGGTGAATTGTATCGGTTTTCTGTCTGAGTCACAATCCTCTCGATCCCCCCTAGCCCCCCTTAGCAAGGGGGAAGAGCGTTCAACGTCCCTCTGAGTCTGAGTCACAATCCTCTCTATTTCCCTAGTCCAGACCGGGTACGGGGCACCGCCTCTACAAGGGGTGAACAATAAGCGGTCAAATTCCCTGTTCTTAAGGGGGATTTAGGGGCATGGAGACTTTGGTATAAACCAGAGATACAGAAGGCTTTAGACTTAAGTTGACACCCTAAACTCATGGGGATGTTCCTAATGACTCGGCCGCCAATTCTTGTCCTCCAATCTGATACCGCTGTCTTGACAAGCTCTGGTTAAATGCGGGCTGTAGTAAGGGTCATTCTCAATATATTTTTGCCAGCGGCTTTCGATCAGCTTCGATTCCTTCCTCAGCCGCTCTTTCTTTGCAGGCGAGTCTTCGTAACCCCGGCTTTTAGATTCGTGGTGGTAGAGAACTACATGAGGCAGGTAAATATTTCGGTACCCTTTCTCTAGCATTTTCAAACACAAATCCACATCATTGTACGCCACTGTTAGTTCTTCGTCAAACCCCCCAACACTTTCAAATACTTCGCGGCGACACATTAAACACGCAGCAGTTACGGCTGAAACATTATTCAGGCCTACCACATTCCCGAAATACCCTGGTATCGATCGCGGCATATGGTAATAACTGTGACCGGCAACTCCGCCGCCGAGTCCCATCACCACTCCCGCGTGCTGGATTTTGTTATCTGAGTATATCAA
>Ga0247774_1000183_pt1 | contig 29618 bp, 28 predicted proteins | sample UWRJL001104B6_FD_179933 | JGI IMG/M metagenome (GOLD analysis project Ga0247774, IMG submission 179933) | Plant litter microbial communities from Arlington Agricultural Research Station in Wisconsin, United States - UWRJ-L001-104B-6 | ecosystem: Environmental > Terrestrial > Plant litter >...
AATCAATCGGATACTCTATCTAAAAATATTTATTAACTTGCTCCCTTAGGACCTACTCTTCGTAAAGGAACGAAGGAATAGAGAAAGAGATAATAAGAGAGGAGAGGAGAGGAATATGTATATAGTGTCCGTTAATGCAACTCTATACTTTCCATGTCTTCCGCGTTTTGCATTTTACACCGCCGCCGTTCCTGTATATGCCGCTCAGCCTCGTCGTACCTGCCCTGGCAATCGAGCACGGGCGCAAGGTTGCTCATGCTGCGAAGAGTCGATAGAGCTGGTTGGCCAAGCACCTTTTTCTTTAACTTTGGCGCTCGCAATGGATCGTCTTGTCTTCGGCGTACGGCCCGGGCTTAAAGCAACACCTCCCCCAAGAAACTTCTAATGCCGCAGGTGAATTTGGTGGCTCAACTCATGTGTCCAAGTCAGCACATAACAGGTCCTCGTCCTGGGCAACTTCCCAGAGAGATGGGCCCATGTCCAATTGCTCTCAGAAAAAATCTCCTGCCTAGGACCATCATCGCCTGCTAGCCAATAAGAGTAAGAATCTGATTAGTATATGTACCAAATTACATTTCATTTGATTGATATTTTTTGTTCCTTTCTTATACATTTTCCTAGGTTCTAGCCATCGAGGCTTACGACTGTTTTGTTATTCGGGATTCTAGGGCTTTGCTTGATATGCTGGAGAACATACACTATGGGAACAGTCGATGCAGGCAAGTATAGTATATTCTTAATCGCGATACTCAAGCTAGATGCTCTGGTGTGCCAAAAATTGCACGTGCTGGCATGTCAAGAGCAGTACCATCGACGGCCACACCCAGAGTCTGCGTGGTATCTTAGTTGGTGTGCCTGTTGAGGCCTCAATGACAGCACCTGAGCGACTCCTGTGAGAGGTCTGCGACTTCCGGGATTCTGGTCCCTTTGGTCGCCAGTCATGTGGCGGGTGCATGGGAGTCGGGACGGGATGAGATTGCAGGGCCGGGATTGGACGAAAATGGGTGATGGGGATTTTCCCTTTTGTTTTTCATGAAATGCCCTCTCGCTCCCTCCCTTGAAATGTTAGTCTATTCGTAGCTTTATATTTCAGTTCTATCCAAATAACTGATAGGAGACTCGACGAGGTCGACTTGCGTCACAGCGGCAGGTTAGACGAGTTCCTGATGGTTAGGGGCCCGCTACGTAACGGCTTCTAGAACCCTCCTGGAATGTTATTGGTGCAACCGCGCTATTAGCGGTCCTCCGTGCCGGTTCTGTAGGCTGATGAGCTGCACTACAGATCTTCAGCAGCGACAGAAACTTCCAGTTCGAGCCGAGAATTAGAATCTTTCAGCTTTCCACCTCTCCACACTCTTTTCCGAGATCCGACGCCCCCAGCAGCATCTTGCCCTGCCTACCGCGAAGAACATCCCTGCGCACATTGCATCGAACCAGATATTTCGACTACGGCTCGCCTATCGCATACATGTTTGGAGGCTCTCTATTCTGCTAAACGAACGTGGTTCAATTGAGAGGGCCGCAGCCGGACGAGAAGCCGGACACCGGGGTCGTGTTGGGTTTCTGGTAGTTGAGAGAGCACAATGAAGGCACCCGCAACATCTACATGCTCCGTTCTCCGGCGTGGACTCGTCGTGGCTCGCGCCCAGCACGAGGTGCAGAAGACACTGGTGGCGAGACCGACGATATGGAGCCGCAAGGCATCGACGACATCACGGAGGCGGCCGCGCACTGCCATTTTCTTTCCAGGTGTGTACTCAAATCGACCATCTTCTACCCCCCCTCCCAGGCGTGCCTACGCATCGTAAAGAAGTGATGGTTTCTGGACCACAATGGCCAGCTCCCCACTTTGCCCCTCCAGCCCGGAGTTCCCCCAGGGCCATCGGTTGTTACGACCAGAAACACTCGTGTGCTTCCACTCCAACAACAAGTTTGCTAAAAAAAAAAAATCCCTCTATATAGGTCAAGGCGTCCAAAAAGTTGGGATGCTCACCCCCTGGCTCGAAACTTTCCCGTCCACGGCAAAACCCATCGTCGAAGAAATCGACCACTTCCTCGGCTTCAAGCTCTCCAGGGTGATACAAGACGGCCCCAGCAAGGTCCTGACGGCCACTCCAAATGCCCAGCCGGCCATCATGGCAACCTCTATACTCATCTTGCGGATCCTCGAGCGCGAGTTCGGGTTCGACGTGCCGACCAGGGTAGACGTGACGCTGGGCCACTCGCTGGGCGAGTTCGCCGCCCTCGTGGCGGGGCGGTATATGGAGTTTGAAGATAGCTTGTACGTGCTGCAGCGGAGGGCCGCGGCCATGGCGGATGCGACGCGCCTGGCGGTGGACCGGTATGGGGGCGAGTACGGCATGGTGGCGCTCGTGACGGAGCCCGAGTACTTGTCCCGCTTGATCCAGGCGGTGGACGAGTTTGTAGGGCATGGGTCGGATGGGGCCAAGGCCGAGAGCCATCTCGACCGGCCGCCTATTCAGCAGGTGCTCATTGCGAATATCAACTCGAAGAACCAGATTGTGCTGAGCGGAAATATCGAGCGGATAAAGACGCTCGTGGAGCATGTGCGGCAGTTTTTGGGACACGACCCAAGGGCAGTGCGTCTGAATAGCGATTCGCCGTTCCATAGCCCAATTATGCAGCCGGCGATGTCGGTGATGCGGAACTTGCTCAACTCGCGGAGTAGGGTAAAAGGGAGGCAGGATGAGGACATTGTTACGTTTCCCGGCGCGATCCCGTGCATTAGCAACGTGAGTGCCCGGCCGTTTGCTAGCAAGACCGACCTCAAGGAGTTGCTTGCTCGACAGTGCCTTGAGACGGTAAGGTGGTGGGATAGCATCAGGTATTTGGATCAGGAGGAGAAGGTGCGGAGATGGATTGGCATCGGGCCGGGTAAGGTGGGACGCAACCTGGTGGGTAAGGAGGTGGGAATACGGGGGAAGGATGTGGTAAAGGGAGCAGGAGTGTGGGCTATTACGGATCCGAGCGATATCGAGGAGGTTCTTAGGGGACTTGAAGAAACGGAACACTTTATCGAGGATGCGGAGGAAGAGGAGGAGGGAGCGGTTGCACAGGCGAGTAGGTGAATGAGGGCGGAATCAGTGGAGTTTAAGATGTGAAAAAAGGAAAATGGTAGGGTTTGGGATTTTAGGAGGCAAGAGGCTATCGGGTATCATGAAGTAGACGTGGCGGCGACTTTTGTGTCTCGACCTTGGTAGGTTTACTGGGCTTGTTTTATAATGTTTTAGTTCCATGCATCCCACGGGGCGGAGCAGTATCTTCTGCAAGGGGGCTTGGAGTCGGGGCAGCCAGGCATGTATGTGTATTGTTCTAGTTAACTGTGATGTAAAACCATTCTGCTACTAAAACGAAGGGTTGTCGAGACTCGGGTCGGGAAGGCTTTAAAATAAGTCTGCAATCATGGGGTGTGCTACCTTTGATATTTCCCCCGTTGCCACCTACAGAACACTGAAAAAGAAGTATCAAACCCAGCATAACATCTCTCCAGGTTTGCTTTCTTTTCCAATACTGGTTCTAAGCCTATGGCTCTGTTGATATCTGCCGGAAACGCGTGCTGCCTATCGTCCAGCCCTACAACCTTGTAAGTGAGCGCACGGACCACTCCAATTGGACAGCGAGCCCGAACCGGGAACCCCACCACGGATCCAAAATTCAACTCGGTTCCTCGCGATACGGGTGCTTTTGACAACACCTTGTCGACAGTATTCACGGCTGGAGAACCAGTCCTGCAACGACAGAGTGCCCCAACCACGATCCCACCCGAGTCCCAACGAACGAGTCGACCGCATACCCCAAACCTGCCAAGATCCTGCTCACATCAGGAAACGAAACCAAGAACCCCCCACTCCCCCTGGCTGCCAGAATGGACCCCTTCTCCACCGAAGGCGAACTCCTCGCCCTCCACTCCCACTTCCACCAAGGCCAATACCCCGAGTGCATCTCCTTCGACACCTCGTCCCTCTCCCCCGAAAACGCCCTGCCGGCCTCGGTCCTCAAGCTCCGGGCCCAGCTCGCGCTCGGCCAGGCCGGGGCCGTCCTCTCGGCCACCCAGAACAAGAAGGAGCCTGAGCTCCGGGCCCTCCACGCGCTGGCCGAGTACCGGTCCGGCAAGGCCGCGAGCGCCGTGCAGGCGATCGAGAGCCTCGTGGTGGCGGACGGGGAGATGAAGAACCCGACCTGCCTGGCGGCGGCGGGGGCCATCCTCGCGGGGGAGGGGCGCTGCGAGGAGGCCTTGGCGGTGCTGGGACGGCATGAGGGGAGCTTGGAGTGTGTGGCGTTGGTGGTGCAGTGCTACCTTGTGCTCAACCGGAACGACCTGGCCGTGAAGGAGGTGGCGGCCGCCAAGCGATGGGGGCAGGATAGTTTGCTGGTTAACTTGGCTGAGGCGTGGGTTGGGATGAGACTTGTACGACTTCCAGTCCCCCTTTCCCCCCTCTCCCTGCTTCTTTCCATCCTCTTCTTCTTTTTTTTTGTCACGATCGATGGCTGTTAACGAAAGAAAAAAAAAAAATAGGGCGGCGAAAAGTATCAACAATCCTTCTACGTCTTCGAGGAGCTTGCCCAAACAACAGCCACCTCCTCCATCCGCTCACTCGTCAGCCAGGCCGTGGCCGAAATGCACCTCGGTCGCCTAGACGAGGCCCAGGCGGCACTCGAGCAGGCGCTCAAGAAGGAGCCTGAGTATGCCGATGCGATCGCTAACATACTTGTCCTATCCGTTGTATCGGGTAAGGATCCTAAGGAATATATAGAGTATGTGTTATCCATTCCCCTTTTTCTAACCCTCCCTTCTTTTTCTTTCTTCCCCTACCACACCTGTCCTGCCACCTTTATGCTACTTATTGCGTCGTCCGCCGCATGTGTCTTTGGCTACCAACTTTGAGGTTTGCTTGTTGAACTCGCGCCACTGACGGACAAAAATTCCAGGTCTCTGAAGAAGACTCAACCTGCGCATCACCTACTCACCGACCTGGAAGAGAAGTCATCACTCTTCGACAAGGCGGCGGCAAAGTTCAGCTCCGCAAAGGCTAGCAGTTGAAGAAATCCGACTTCGTTGGATGACAACACTACAGACTGAGGCGGAGAGAGCGGGTGGTGGAAAGAAAATGAAAGAAACTAGAAGGGGTTAAGGGGAGCTGGACGGCGAGTAGGTACAAGGGCAGCCGATCTGTTTGGCATGGCTGGTTTCTGCTAGGCGGTTGTGGACGGCGTTGGGAGCCTTCCTACATTGCCAGTATGTCGTGTCTCAAACGCCAGGGAAATGCAAACCAAAAGTAGACCATGAAGGAAACCAAACCAGGAAACGGCATTTCAACCGCGGGGGCTATCTTTTATATCATTTCACGTGCATAAGTGCTTTGAAACGTGCAATCAATATATTAAGTGTATATCCTCCTACGCGCTTAGCAGGGAGTCTAATTACACGTGCCCTTGCCAGTCATAATTAATTGCTAAAAACTTTTGTAAAACTATTTACCTCCCATGGTTCACATTGAACCGAACTTATTAATCTATAGCCCATCCAACAGACAGCAAGTTCTGTGCTCTTCGGGCCTAATAATAGCGGCGTATCGGAGTTGAGGCAATTCCTTGCACCTAAGGCACCCAGGTATCGGATGTCAGATCGTAAATCTAGAGCGATAAACGTATAAGAGTGGCATCGAAATATTCCTGTGGTAATTAAAAACGATGGCAAGTCTAGTCGACGATTGGCTTAATGGTCGACGATTCGCTCACTGGCCGACTCTGTCGCAGCCGTCACTTCCTTCTCCTATCCGGCAGCCATTGGCGTCGACAGGCCATTGCCGAGGTGGTATTCGTTGGAGAGTTCATCATCGGCGTGGACGGGAATGGGTTTCTCGGCCATGGCAGCAAGGCGAAAGATGTGTCGCGGTTTCGCATGGCCATCTTCGTCAATGTAGTCGAAACTAGCGGTATCTAACCATGTTCAGCATCCAGCACAATACCTCCCCGTATCGACACTCCTGGAGTGCTTACGAATAGTAGACCGGTTGTCGAACATGACGATCGTTTTCGGGGCCCAGCTCACACGAGCTTGAAAGTCGTGGCCCGTCACGAGATGGTTCATCAAAAAGCCGAGAAGCATGTCCGACTCGGACTCCTTGAAGCCGGCGAGGCCCGTGACAAATTCACGATTAAGGAAGAGACTCTTCTTACCCGTAACGGGGTGGACGCGGACGAGGGGATGAACTGAACGAACGGGATCCTTGCGGACAAGGCCGCCCATGGCGCGCGTCTTGCTGATCATCTTCTCCGATGAGTGGATGGCCTTGACATTGTCCAGAAGTTCCTGCATTGGCTTGGAGAGGCGTCTACATGGAAAATGCCAATAAAACGGCCTTGTTAGTGGTGCATGGAAATGGCTAAGAGCCGCATGGAACCGAGAAGCAAGGCGACCGATTAGGAAAGCCAAACTCACTTATAAGCGATATCAGCAGCAGCAAAAACCGAGTCACCGCCAACTTCAGGCCCTTCCAATAACCCCAACATCACATAGCCTGGCGGCTGCCTCTCGAAGCTCACGTCCTGATGCCATAGGCAGCTAGTAGATTTTTTGGCAAAAAAAACGTCGATTTCGTCCTTGTTGCCATCGCGGTGGATGACGTGAAAAGCGTGGTGGTCCTTGACGGTGCCACTGACAGGTTGGTAGTTCAGCTTGCCGAAATGTTTCATGAAGTTTTCTTGAGCTTCGGGCCCCGCATCGATCAGATCTTGATTTGGCAAAGCCACGATTTTGCGCCGAGCCACGAGCCAGGCGAGTTCGTCCTTTCCTTTTTCGGACAGCTCGCTCAGCTGCACACCAGTGACAACAGTTCCAAGGCCGGGTTGCATGTCCTGGAGTTTCCCCACGCCGATCCGGCCAAGAAGATTCGGTAGAGTCGTGTCTGTTACACGGAGTGCAGGATCAGTAAATTCGAAGGGCGGCAAGGGCGGAAACGAAATGGGGTGCCAGGTGGGGAGGTATTCGGGATAGGCTGCATTGCGGACTGCAGCCTCCTCGGGCTTCTTGTAGGCTATGTTGATGTCGTAGGCAACCTTCTCGGAATCTGACATCGTGACAGAGCTGCCTCGGCGTCTCGGCATGTTGCACCCCGCCCTTTCAATCACCACGATCTGCCTACTTTGCCGGTGGCAAAATGGGCGAATGGCAAGGGAAAGTGGTCCGTAACACGTGGTTGGCGCTGGTCTCGAGTGCCGGCCGGAAAGGGCAGCAGCTGAAGCAGCGGCTGATGCAGCAGAAGTAGCCTGCCTCTTGGGAGTTGGGGCCACCGGTGGACGCGAACGAGAGAATCCGTTTGCGAGACGGCGTGCTTGGTACAACTTTTTCTCGCGTCTGCTGGTTGAACACTGGAAGATGTGGGAGGCCCGAACCCGGTATGGAAAGAGTAAAAAACGCTGAAACCGCCAGACTCCGGACTCCAATGCGAAGCGAGGCGCTGCGGAACTTGGCAGGCAAGCAGATGGTAGGCCCGGTCACAAGACCTCTAGTGGCTGCTGGTCCCCAGTGACAGGTGGGGGGAGTGGACTTCGTGAAATTGCTGTGCGTGTGGGGTTCTGGAAGACCGTTGCCTTCTTCTCCTGCGCCGAACAGAGATTCCCAAGGGACGAAAGCAGGAGCCGAAGATCACAGGACTGGAAGCGAAGTTGACGGTTCCACGAAGCAGCTGCTCGCGGATTTTATCGGTCGATGGGCATAGGCTAAGAATACATAACGGCTGGAATGTGATGGAGGGCAGCTATGATTGACCCAGACACACGTGGAATTTGCGAATGCCAGCTGAGACTGTCTCCTGCTCTCCGGATGGAGAAGGGTGATCCTAGAAAGGCCAGGCGTATTTAGACAGGTAACTTGTCTGCAAATGCTGCGAGTCTGTGACTTGGTACTGGTCTTTCTAAGATTTGAAGCAATCGGGTCCTTCCTCGAGTTTGACTCCATCACAGCCAATCCACCTTCCGAACTCCCCGATCAACCACCACGTAGGGATCTTCACCGCTGTTGCCGAGGAAAAAGTCGGAGGAATTGGGCAACCCCTCCGGGCCGCCCTGCTGCGAGAGGGCAGCAGGCATGAAGCACGTCGCCAAGGTGAGAAACAGCTGTGAACCCTGGCAAGCTCGTGGAGCATCCCCCTTGCCCTGTGAAGGAGAATTGTTGACGCTTGCGCGTTCTGCACGCCTCGGGAGAAGTCAATAGGCGCAAAACGCAAGGTACTAACTACTCGGTCCTCTTGCATTGATAGTAAGCAGTTTGCCCTGCCGGTACCCCGAATGTGCATACGAAGTCGGCTCTATTCGGATAGATGGGCAACTGGGGTACATTTAACGAACGCATTTGCATCTTACCCCCCAAGCCGGGCTGAGCAGCCCACAAACGTGGTAGTCAGGTCCCGAGCCGCTCTCGCCTACCTTAACCCGGGATCGCTGCCGGGGGCCCCACCGATTTAGCGTACGGAACCAGGCCGGTGGTTCCAGCGCACAGGACATGGACAGCCACAGGTTGAGAGACTCGAGATGTCAAGCTAGCGGGCTCAGAGCGAGGCCGGCTTATAAGCAGCTAGAGTCTAGTACCCAGCTGTTCGTAGGAATCATATCCGTGTCCACTTGCATTGTTGGGATAGTGGATTTAGTCCGGCATTATTGTATGTGAAAGGCGGATGGCGGCGTCTCGTCCACCGCCACCGAAATTTTTAGGGCCGGCCTGCCTGCACCAGCCAGGCTCTTCTGTGCGTCCGTGTGGACATTAGCAGCGCTGTAGGGCCGTAGTGTCTATAGGGCGGCAGAGCCTTGATCCTGGGAATCCTAGTCTGGATGCAGCCGGCTGGTGCTTGTCCAGGCCCTTTCCGCATTGGCTGCTAATTCCCAATCCGGTTCGTCCCTCAGACTACGCCTGAACTGCAAGGCGACAAATAGGGCATGGAGGGTGCGTTCAACATGAAAGGAGGATATGACGAGCGTCGGGCGCCCGCTCTGGGCAATTTAAATGCCCTTCCTACCCCAGCCAATTTGGCAAGGTGGGTATCATTGAAGCCTGTTGCGATCCGTTCTTACCGAGGGGACTTGCATCCTAGGAGTGAAAACGCTTAGATCAACTGGTTGCCTGGGTCGGTGGAACGAGGCACTCTCTCTCATCATGCTTGGATCGGCAAATCCTGACGCGCGGTTCCACGAAACACATGTTGAGAAAGCTGGTCCGGGCAGCGAGGGTTGCATACCAAGAATTGGATACAAACAACGACGGAGACATGTCTGATGTCATCGCTGATGTTTAGTAATTGGCCTGTGTCGAGTTTTATGTCCGACTCCGGAGAAATGAGGTACGTACGTAACTTGTACCACTCATGACCCCTTGCAGCCGAAAGGCTTCACCGAATCTTTCCGACATGCGCTGCACTTTGGAGTTTCGACGGGGAATCAATTGATCACTAACTACAATCAAGTCCAGCTACGGCGAGCGTCCAGAAGACTTTTACAGCCGCTAACTGTCGTCATCATTCGTGGGTGTCTTGGAACGAGGCTTTCCCCGTCGTCTTCGGGGGACCGGGTCTAATCCATCGCTCCAAAGCTGCAGTAGTAGTCGCTGAGCATGGGCGAATCGATGGCAAGCCCTCACGATATCAATCACATTCCACACCACAAGCTTGAAGCATCGGAAGCTCGTATTCAGCTCCAGACGGAGATGGCGGCCGCTAGCCTTTCCAAAGTCGCGCTTGGAACATCGGTCCATCTTCAAAGTAGGTAGGGATTTTGATCTTATCTCCCGACTGGTGTTGGACAGGGCCTGCTAGCCTCTGCACTGTGTACCTCTGCACTGCAACCTCAGCCACAATTTCATGGCTTCGGCAGGTGGGTCGTTTTTAGAACTATCACCTGCAGAATATTCCAAGGAACCCACCCGCCTGTTGTCTGTGTTTGATGCGGCGTTCCTAAAGAACCTGCAGCCTCGGTGCGCCCTCTCTGGACCACCACGGACCGCTTCAAACCAAGCGAACAGAAAAAAAGCAGCCAACTTGCCAACTTCAAATTTGACAGGAGGTGCCGGCTGCTCTTAATACCGCTTGCGGGCTGAAAGCATATCCCGATCGGAAAGGATTTTCAAAGATCCTGTAATCGTAGTCTTCGTCTGGCCTTCGTCAACATTGACAACGAATCTGAACCCCAGTTCTGGAACACATTGGTACGGCAATTCTGCTGCAACATCCCCGACCAATCCCAATACCACCACATGATCCACTGTCAGCTTGATATAAAGCAATTTTATCGTCTCCAGCGAGTCAGTATTCGTGGCAAACATCCCCAAACGAGAACCGGGGAACAAGGCCCGGACGATCGGGCTCACCAAAACAGCTCGATAAAACTTGCAACCTGGTAAGCACTTCTGCCGTTCTGCTCCATCATTCATGCTATCGACGGCAGAGTTGGCTACGATTCTCGACTTCATGCCCGCTCGCTCAACGCGCAACGAGCAACGGCAGCCGTGTCGGTGGGTCGATCCTGGACCCTCTCACCCGCCCATGCGAGATGCTTACCAGTCACCCGTGTATGTGTGGTGCCAAGGAGTACGATGGTTTCCACCGTTAACCGCGGATAGCGCCGCTGCCGCTGGCTTCCTCGGCTATGGCAATGGATCACAATGTCTTTCGTCGGACGGTATGGTGGAGAAAGCTAACCCGCTTGTGTTTGACTAGCAGAAAAAACGGTCCTGTCTTTGCCAAGATTTGGGAGGCTAGCCTACCGAAGGGTCGCCTCGGACCGGAGCAGGGGCGATAGCGCACGCAAACTTATAGCCAAATGTCGCCAGGAGCGGTCAAGAGGGTCCTCATTGTTGGTACGTACCCGTGGTGCTATGTATCAGTTTTCGGCCTATTCGACGAGGAATGTTGAGCAGTGCCGACAGTCGTGGCGTTGTGGCTTGAAGAATCATACTCTAGCATCATGATATGCTGGTTTGCTTCTCTGCATATTTTTGATGCCTTCGAGCTCCAGGCCAGGCCAGGTCATGGCGTCCTGCGTGTCCCCGGTTGGTCAGCTCTTCGGAGCTATCCGACAGCATGCTGACTCGTAATAGGTGCAAATCGCGGTATCGGCTTCGGTCTGGCTCGCGCATTTGACGAGAAAGGGTATGAAGTCTATGGGACATACCGAGCCCGCACGGCAGCGGACGAGTCAGTCAGGGCGGTGTGTTCTTGCAGGTCTGCATATGTAATGATAATGCAGACAGCTGACGTGTACGTGGCTTCAGTTGCAGGCTATCCTGGCAGATCGCTGCTTTGCGGTTGATCTTCTCGATGATGGGTCTGTGGTCAATGCGGCTGCAAGCTTTGGAGACAAGTCTTTAGATGTCTTGATCAACTGTGCCGGTATGCGTCGGTTTTCCAAGGTGGCCCGGGCGTGCTGATTCGACACACTGACTGTTGGGATATGTGCAGGGGTCTATCACTTGTGGGACGAGAAACCATTCACTGACCTGAGCGCCGATGATCTGATCCATCACTTCAGGGTCAACACAGTTGTATGTCTCATGACCACGCCATTCTCTATCTATATGAGGCGACAATTCTGATATGAGACAGGGGCCATTCTTGACTTCGAAAGCGTTTCTTTCCGCCCTCTCTCGCTCGCCTCTTGGCAAGATCATTAATATCTCGTCAGATTTCGCTAGCATTGCCGGTAAGTTTGCCCCCGCACATAGATGGAGAAACCCCGCTGATACATGACACGACAGACAACACGGGTGGGAATGCCTGTTATCGCATCTCAAAGGCGGGCGTGAACCAGCTTACAAGGAACACTGCCCTTGATCTCAAGAAGCAAGGGAGCAAGGTGGTTGCGCTGGCCATCCATCCCGGCTGGCTGGCGACCAAGATGACGGGCTTCTACGGAGAGGATGACTGGGGTACTTGCATTGCCAGCATCGCGGACACAGTCGAACGCTTTGGGACGGACGAGGGGAGGGCCATTGAAAATGGCGGCTACGTCAAGTGGGACGGAACCAGGATGGATTATTGATGGTAATTGACTGACTGATAATCACTTTAGGCTGCCAAGCTCGACAGTTAACCTGTGAACCCTGCTACAGATACCGGAGTTTTGTATCGGAACCTATTATTCTAATACTACTATTTCAGTTTTGAAACGCGCAGGCTTCTCCGATATTTGGGCCTGCCATAAAACGGCGTAATCAACTCGGGTCATCGCCATCATTCTCCCCTCCTTGCACCCTTTAAACTTTCAGCTCCTCTCTTCAGTCCGTGAAGAAGTCTCACCTTCTAATTAAAAGACCCCTATTCTTCAGTTCCGATCCGACTAAATGAAACAATAGAGAACTTAAAAAATTAAGTAGAGGAGAATGTAAAGGCGAAGACAAACGAGAGAGAGAAGTGAGTACCTGCTAGCATATCAAGAAAAGGATAGGGCCTAACAAGAGACGACAATCGGTTCATAAGAAAAAATTTACTTGAATTAAAACGAACAAAACAAAGGACCGTTGACTCCTCCTATAGAACACCATTTCGCTCCCTAGCTTCCCTCTTCTAGGATGCTGGGAGCTGTGAAAACCCCTTTCTTTTGTCCATTCTTTCCTTCTCCCCGTTGATATGTATGTTATGTATCTTTAATGATGTATTTGTCCCTTTCCACACCCGCAACCGCGCCTATGCTCGCGCATTGCCTCTTTCATCAAGTCATTCCCAGCAGATTTGCTTCTCCTTTCTTTGAGGCTTCTTTTCTTTGACGTTTCACCACCCAAACTGCTCCGTGTGAACCTCTACCCCGGGCCCATCCCCCCGGATACACCTCGCGGCCGCGTTCCTCACGTCCTTCATCATGCCGGCCGGCCCGCACCCAATCACCAGCACGCGCTCGTTGCCGGCCGCCTTGGCGACCTCGTCCCGGATGAGGGCCGGCACGTCGGGCCGGCCCTGCGAGATGCGGACGCCGCGCGCCGTGCAGATCTCGTGCGCGGCGCAGGCCCGGCCCGAGCACCGCGGGGCGCCGTGCTCGGCCTCGTGGGCGTCGACGTGCTCGTGGTGGGTGAGGCTGGCGGGCGACGTGGGCGACGTCGGGGACGCGGGGGCCTTTTCGGGGTCTTCCGGGAGAGGCGCGTCGGTGACGACGGGGGAGCCGGAGCGCGGGGTCGAGTGCTCGACCCGGGGCTTCTCCGGGTCGGCATCGTCGGCAGTGGAGTTTGGCGTGGAGGGGGGGGAGTGTTGGGTTATGTGCAGGTGGATGGTGACTTTGCCCGATGCGTTGAGGACGGTAAGGAATTTGGCGAACCAGGTGAAGTAGGCTTGAAAAATCACAACGCATTAGTATTTCACAAAACCTTAGGGGCGGTTGAGAGAGCAAGGCAGATAGGTGCATATACTCACATCGATCCTTGACCATCCAGTGGAAAGAAATCGGTCTCCCCTCCTTCCACCGCCTCACCATGTTCAGCGCCGTGCCGACGGTGAAGCTCGCGCCGCTCCCGCCCGCCACCATGACGACCCGGTCAAAGAGGAACGGGTCCGGGAACTTGCCGTAGGGTCCCTCGACGCTGGCCTTGAGCTTCCCGCCGGGGTTCTTCTCGGCGTACTTCCGCAGGTCGCTCGTGAAGCCGTCGTAGCAGGCCACCACGAACTCGTGCTCGGCGTCCCCCACAAGCGTGAAGGGGTGCATCTCGAAGGCGCGGATGCCGGGGATCCAGAGGAAGCAGTGAGACCCACCGGGGAACTTCTTGGGCGACTTGCGGAGCTGGATGCGGGTGCCGCCGTTGGGCAGAGGCGTGACCGTCACGTCGTTGTTGAAGGAATAATAGGCCACGCGGAAGAAGCGCCAGGATCGATCGATGGCCCACATGGTGCCGACGATGCAGGTGACGATGGCGATCTTATGGGCCACCTCGGGCTGGTGCAGGCCCACGAAGATGACGACGACGATGAAGAAGAACAGGTGCATGACGTAGAACAGCTCGTACCAGAAGTGACGCACAACGATGGCCGAGCCTGCGAGGAAGAGGAAGCTGAAGCCGGCTACGTAGCCGAAAATCTCTTCGTGGACGCGGAGCTTTTTGAAGTTGTTCATCTCGCCGAAGAAGGACGCGTAGGTGCAGGCGTGGATGATGACGAGCGTCGTGGTCACGTAGCCGGCGACTTTGTGGAGGACATTGAGACGTTCGTAAGACCAGGCCGAGAATATCGCGAGGGGTGTATTCTTCAAAGAGAGGAAGACGACGAGGGCTATGTTGGAGATGGCCATCCTTTTTGGGGCATCCTGTTTAGCTTGAAGCTCATTTAACCAGCCAAGCTGGTCGGACTATACCGGAGGGAATCGAGGAAGAGGGGATAAAACTTACCAGCCGGTTCGGGCAGCAATGTTGCTATGGATCTTGAGAGATTTGTTGTCCATGTTTGTAAACATGATGATGACGTTGATTCCCACGAAGAGAAGTGTCAGAACGGCGTGGCCCCTAGAGGGAAGGCCAGGAAACTTTGGTATCAAAGCCCTCCGCACGAACCTTTCGACGCCAATTCGTTAGCAAACCACTATCATCTCCCAGGTTTTTCGTTCTTCCTTCCTTTCATGGAGGAACAAACAGGAACTCACCTCGAAACCGAATGAAACGGTGCAAACACATGCTTGTTCGCAACCCCTGCCTTCCTAGCCCATACTCTGACGAGGTGGAATAGCACAAAGATGGCCATGAGCCCAGCCAGCGACGCGGCATAGTACCTCATCTGGTTCTCGTTCGCCTCGGACCGTTCGGCATATTTGGATGCCATGGGGCCGCCGGGACCGCCGCTGCCACCTCCGCTGTGACCACCAGCAGCGCCTCCGCCGCCGCCTCCCAATGCTCCACCGCCGCCTCCTTTACCACCCAAGCTAGAACCGCCGCCACCGCTACCGCCGGACCAGCCTCCTCCAGAGCTCATTTTGCTGGTATCCTGACGTGAAGCCGAAAGAAGGGCGACAACACCCGTGTGTTGTGTGCGTGTGCGAGAGAGTGACGAGGGAGGACAAGAAGCAACACAACGATTCCGGGGAAAGGATAGCAGAGAGTAATTCTCCCGAGGAGTTACCTAGCTGGGGGCTCCCACACGTCTTATACTTGACGAGCGTATGTGTGTGTGTGTGTGTGTCTGTCCAAAGATCGAATAGAGTGCCAAGACAATCGCGTGGTTATGAAGAGGTGGGCAAGGCACTTGGGTAGGGCGCGCAACCGGTGGGGACACAAGGGAGGGCCAGAGAGTGAAACCAAGGCGTTGGTTGCGCAGGGTGAGGGGCCAAGGAGAAGAAAAAAACCGGTTCTATTTAAACCTGACAACCTTCAGAGTTCGTTTGCGGTGGAATCGGAATGATGCTGGACGCTCGGTACTGTCCGTTTGAATCGGAGGGCGGCAGTCAAGTGGCCGGGGAAGGAAGGAGAACGGCGAAAAGTGAAATCTACATTATTGAACAACGGGTCGCGTAGAAGGGAATCACAAGTGTGGGGAGATTGGATCACGGAAGACAGATAGATTGGACATAATCCAAGCTTCCCCATTCTCTTTCCCCCGATTAGAGTGACAATATAAACAACCTTTGGAGGCGAGCCATGAAGGTGTTAGTGCTCCACACTATATTCCATACCCACGAGGAGAAAGCAGAGGGAAGGGGAGTGGGAACACGATTGAGACGAGGAGGGCCCGCCAGTGCCGAACAATAAGGTAAAAGATCTCGATATGCCTTTGCTCTGTCATTTCACTCGTCACTCTCTTTGTCTCTCCAAGTTTCGAAAGCCCCCGTCTGCCGTGCGAAAGTGCCAGGACCAGGGGGGCGTGTAAAGCCATTTTCCTTCCGTGTTATATTTCCTATCAAGTGGAATTTTGCCCCCAATGCGTGGAATTGAAAAGCCAACGTACTTGGACCTTACTTGCCCCTCTTATCCACTTTATACCTCCGGGTTCACTCGTCCGTTCTCCAGGCACCCCTCCCTTTCTGATTCTGCCCCAGCGGTGCGAAACTCGATTCACTTGCTGTCCCTCAGTATTCGTTTGCACCTTTGCCCACCCAGTCGGGTTCATCCCATTTCGGGGCTGCTGGTCAAGCACCGCCAATATCATCTTACGATCTGGTGGCAATCAACTTGCCCTACGCGAGCTGAAAGTACGAAAGGCACATCGCGTCTGCTCAAATTGAACAGTCTATATTCTATAGACGAGCATGCAGCCAACCAACCTCATCCCAGCCTAACGGTCGGGTGAGGTTCATGTGGGGTTGAATCATTCGTCTATCAAAAGAGACAGCATCATGAATCCCAAAGAGGAAAGAGCAAATAATAGAAAGATGGTCGTGAAAGGACATGTCCCCCACGATACATCGCTGACATGAATGGAGAAACCAGGTCCACATTGTGGAGTGCAGATCTAGGATGCTACCATTCCCATACCTGCCGCCTGGGGCATGAACGACGTGGCCCGCGAAACTTGAAAAGTTCGGGAGGAGGAAGGGAAAAATTTTTTTGTTCAGGCCATGTGTGATCGGGTAGGGTGGGGAAGGGGAATAAGGAAGGGAGCGGACCATGGAACAATAGGAAATCCAACTCGAGGAACCAACGGCCAAGTGAACGGTGCGAGTCTGCCAAGACCCTTTCCCTTCCCCAGATCTCGTTTGTTACGATGCCAGCCGCGAAGGACCCACAGGAGCCGAGACGATCAAATAGCCCGATTCAATTATAGGGCTTTGCACTTCCTGTGGCTTGCGAATGGCAGCCGAGGGAAGGAGAATGTCGTGTTTGCGTAGGTAGCATGAACATGTAAACGTCAGCTCCCACTAATCTAACACGCTTAATGTAGGAAGCACACCGGATAGAAAGAACCTTTTCTCTGGGGGACTACTACCGTACGCTGTGAAATCAAGGCTAATTCATATCTGTCCATAATCGGCGTTCCAATCATGCGGCATAAAAAAAAATCAAGAGTACCAAGTTTTGCGTACACGAGTCTCAGGACGGCCGAAACATTCATAATTCAATCTGCCCTGTTGTGGAGCTTGTTGTGGAGCAGGGCCAGGATTGGCAAGTCTGGGAGTCTGGGTTGCCCTAACGGCATCAACTTGCCAACGAACAGTTTTTGAACTGGAATTTTAGGAGCGAAGTAGGCACGCAGTTTTGCAGTCAATAAAGTAGGGACGAGGGTAGGATGTTCGACTGTGATGCACATTTATGTCCTTCGTACCGCATGGCGCTGTAGAACGTTCATGGAACAGAGTGAAACTGGCAAAATGTCTTTGCTCGAAGCCGGCTGGAAGTCCAATCAGGGCAAGCCGGACAGCAGCCGTGCCAGCCGTACCAGCCGTACCAGCCGCCCTGCCGGTATCCGGTGTGGCAGGCGGGATGTAGCCCCGTTCGTTCGGGATCGTCGCCTCCACTGCCTGGCGACGGCAGACCTACCTGCAGTTACTCCCAGATCAGGATCAGGCCTTCTTGCTTCCTGCTTGCAACCACGAGGCGCGGTGCCGCAGCCGTGTTTTGGTGGTGCGTCGTCCAAAGTTGGGAAGTTTGAGCGTAGTATTCGTTTGCAAGCACAAGATCAACAACAGTCGTCGCCTCTCTTGCTCAAAACCGAGAATAGATGAGAGTGGTCTCTCGGTACCGTCACCTGACTCAACCGGATGCTGGATGAGATTGCGACGGCCCGCCGACAAATGCGCGCCAGGTTCGACAAGTCGAGTTTGTCAGTGGTGACAAAAGGTTCGTCACCGGTCACGATAGCGGTGACAGCTCCACACCCAAAGTAGCCTTTGCACGAGGAGAGGAGCACAAGCGGACGCCTAGTATGGCCGTCCCAGGTTGAACCAAAGCTCGAGGTTGGGAAAACGTGGCTCCCCGACGCTGATTGGTCTATGGGTGGTCAGTTGCAGGTTTTGGGGTAATCTGGGTAAATGAAGACCAGTCCAGAAAAGAGCCATCGTGGCTCAGAAGAAAAGAATTTACCCCACAGGGGCTGTAGATATAGTATCTTCACACTACGGGTCTATCTCCTCGTACTTTCTCCTCCGCCACCTCCCGGCTCTCATGAGAGAGAAGACGTACAAGGCGGCCCCGACATGGCCGACTTTTCTCCCACGCACATGCTACCTCAGAATCACGTTGCAGGCTCGAATCTGCCATCTTGCAGCTTTTAGATTGGAAAGAAAACCCGCCAAGGTCGATCCAAGGATACAGCGCAGACAGCTTATTAGGGTTTGATGAGCCAACCCTCGCTTGGGACGGACCTGCTTCTCAGGCAACTTCAAGCTCGAGCGTGCCTTGTACTTGTGACTCCGCTTCCGTACATGTGAAGACGTTTAATTCCTCGCGCCGCTCGCCGCCGCTGCGAGAAGCGTCGTTTAGTCTCGGTCGAATGCAATGAACCTGCCCTGCGAACGAGAGACGCAGCAGAAATGCCGTCACGTCACCGGCAGGCGTCGGTCCGTTGCGAATCGGAGCCACCTCAGCGAGCACAGGCATCTGTTATCATGTTGGATGATTTCATGCTGCTGCATCGTGAGTGGTCCGTCCGGGGCGAGGAAAGGTAAAGGTTCACGCATAATCAATCGTGCCACGGCGAGCTGCCGATTCCGACTTTCGAGTTCAATTTGCGTCTGAGAGGTCGCCCTCCTTTCTCGACGAAGCTGCCGTATGTGGTTTCTATCCAGAGCAGATAATCCTTGGATCGTCGCGGTTCAATAGAGAGCAAAGTACTAGTATGGAAGTGGGGCGCCAACTATAAGGCTTAGATTCTAGGGTAATATTCTAGAAGTTGTCGGCAGTTTTGCGACAGGTTGGCTACTCTTAGATCCTGACGGGGGCCGCCGTGTACTTGCGGTGACATCTCGTGGCACAGGGGGGAGCCCATAGAAATTTCTAGGCAGGTTGACTCTTGACTCTGCCTGCACTGGGGCGTTGGATCGTCGACTACTTTGGAGTGGAGGGGGATATTCCGTCCCCCGACATTCGGCCAACCGACGCCACCATCAACACGACGGCTCGCTAAATTTCTGCCAGTAGCAGACTCGGCAGCTTGTGGTCGCTTTGAGCCCTGGTCTTGAGTGGGAATATGCGATGCACAAGTAGGTGTAATCGGGTATCGCCATGCAATGTTCGTGGATGCCCCAAATGTTCGACCTACGCGGGCCGTGCTGTATTCCCGCCCTCCACCCCGATAGTAGATACGTGCCGTCACCGCCCGATGCTGCCGGTCGCATTCAATTGACAGCCTGTCACCAGGTTTTCTGCGCATTCACCAAGCTCTAGCTCTGACAAAGCCGGAACGAGGAAGAATAATAAGCCTTGTCTATCGGCGAGTCGGCGCTCCGGCCGCCGACATCTGTTTCATAGATGAGGTCCAGTCCAGACCCAGCCGAAAAGTGCAGGAGAGTGCAGGAACTGGTGGGTGGGTGACGAATTCATCGATTCGAAGGGCCGATGCGGAAGAACTTGGTCGACGGAAAGGAAAGTCCCCCTTGCCTCTGTTATTAAAGGAGAATCAATAGCAATTACAGCAGAGAGCACGAGGAATAAACAGACGATAGCGGTTGGGTTGGACGGTACGTGGGGTAGACATTCATGGGCCGGAAGTCGAGGATCGGATCGGGTGTTGGAGGGAAGATCTTTTGCAATAGGACGGCCTGGCATAAAGAGGTACGTCATTTTTGCAAACAATGTTTCGCTGTTTCGGGGTGCCTCTCTAACAGGCTGTTACGAGGCGCGCTCTCCAGTCACATGCCTCTGTCGCTTGGTCCCCCCATCCCCCCAATCCACAGCCTCGCAGCATCTGGAATCCTTTTACCCTTCAAAGCGAAAAGTCCAACGGCGGCCGTTATCTCTTGAGAATTTTGCCCGCAATCTAGATCTGACACACACATCCTTAGACATGCAACCAACAACTCCCCTCGTCATGATGTTTTCCAATGCAAGAACAGAAACGGAAACAAAGCTCAACAAACAGACACCTGGAAACGCGTAGGCCCGTTTATGTCCTTGTACTAACGAGACGCCCAATTTATGGCAAATTCCGTCACCGTCCGGCACCTTTCTCCAACGCGCTCGATTGGCGAAGCCGCCGCACCCTATCCTGTTTCTGGCCGACTTCCTATTCGGTGCTCGTGTCGACTGCAAACGTCACGCCGGCAGGGCCATCCCTGCAGAGGGACGTAGAAAGGACTGCAGGGCAATTTGCTACCCCACAGCATTTGCCTCGGTCGCTAATCAACCGCCTGGCGGGCCACGCCTATATTCATCTCCCACCATCACCACTGCCGGCGTCGGCTCAATGGCTCAACCGACCTCATTTACGCTTGTACTTGTGATGCATCTTTGCAGCGAGCCGTAGACCATTAGGTAAGCCTCACCCTTATGCTTCTACCTCACTACCGCTCGCATCACCAAAGTAGGTAGAGCAGGTACTTGTTGTTGCGGCGTCGCCTGGATGAGAAACGGGCGTACGGCTACGCGAGCTTCGCACGAGCAGTCGCGATGATGCATGACCCTGCACGTGGGTAGCCTCGTGTCCAACGTGTCATGGCAGACTGGAGTGCCTTCCTTCCGCCTCGACACGTCGTTGGGGACAATAGGATGCATGCATGCATGCTCGCCCCTGAGCGAGGCAGCCCTTGGGGGTGACACCGACGCCAGAGGTCTGCCATGACGCCGTTTGTGATTGTGACTATGTTGGGATTTTCGCATTTTCGAATATCAGCTGTGGTTGCAAAGACCCTGCATCACGCCTTAGAGGTTGTACAATGACATTTGCGTAACCGACACTCGGGACCATTGCCCTATAGGCCATTCACCTTTTTCGGCAAGCGGCCGTGTTCGAAACGAGGAGGCACGAAAACTTTCGGAGCATGTCACTGATGGGATCTATTTTGTTATCCCCAAAGTCTGTCAGACCACCGCCTTCCCGTTTCCGTCGATACGATCTGGCTTTGCGTGCTGGATTAAGGAGATCTCCGTGCATCCCATCTCCTCATGGCCGAGACAAGGTCGCCGAGTGGCCATACACAGTATGCACCCCTCTGCTCAAAAGGCCGACATTGCGTGCAACCGACTGGAAGGGAAGCGACCGGAATCAATTTAGAAATTAGATTCAAATTTCAAACTAGGGTGGTCTTTATCACAGTGAATAGCATAGGTTCTATCCCAAGTCCATACGGTCTAGATCCCCCCCTTTTTTTGCCCGGCGTAAATGGAGGTTGCACAAAACAGTTGTCAATCCTTCTAAACATCCTAGATCACATGTTAATTACTACTACCGTCTAATTCCCTACCAGCGTCGGACTTTGAATCGCCGACACCGACACCAGGCTCAGTGACTTTTGAGAGCCATGAACAGATGTGCAATAGGTCGTAATGGGGACGACGCGTCGGTTTTGGGAGATGGCGGTCCTGGTATGGTGCGCAAACGTCTTCTCATGTCTCTCGCACAGCTCAATGGAGTCGTGGAAGTAACAGCCGCACTTTGGCTTCGTCTCCGTGTTGACGTGCTCGCTGCAGGGCATCACCCTGAGCTTGCAGCGGCACGTCGTATCCCCCTTGGAGCACCGCCTGGTCGCGATCTCTTGCCGGGCTCGTTCCTTCTGGATTGCGTGCTCGAGTTTCATGCCCATGTCGGCCCATGAGCTCGTGGGCCACCTGGCGGGTTTGTAGGCCTGTCCACGCTTGAGAGCAAGTTCGGCTGCCTCTACGTTGCCCGACGCCAGCAGATCGAGGTAACCCTGGACGTACTGCAGCGAGCCCATGACTTCGATTTTGAATGGGCCCAACTCGACGCTGTTCACGTATTTCACGGCGCGATCCATCTTGGCGTATGCCTCTGTCCAATCTCCGTCTCTAATGGAGCGCATGACGTCGAGTCTCAGGTTTTGAAAGGTGAAGAGTATCCAGAAGATATTGAAGTCGCCGCGTGTGAGGGGCTCTTCTTCCTCTGGGGATTCTTCGTTGGGATTGTGCCAAATGCATTCACCTAGGTTCTCGCCATCCTTTTTGGAGAACCCCTCAACGTGGAGCTCGTGCATTCGCTCAAAGAGCTTCTCCATGTCCTTGACGGAGGGCGAGTCGACTTCGGGATTCAGAAACTCGAATGGACCGGACTTGGCAGTGGCCTGGTTAAGTCTGACAGTCAGGTCGTGGACTCTAGCTTCCATGGTGAGGCTTGATTCATTCTGCGATACAATACTTCCTCTGATCGGCGACATCGCTGAGCAGGAGTTCTCCGACTTGTGCGTCTCGAGACCCCCTTGTTGCTTCTTCTCGGCTTCCTGACGCTCGATAGTCTTCTTGAGTCGTTGGTGGTTGGCGAGCTCGTTGTTTAGCATGGCATGGGTAACTTCTTCCATTTGAATGGCTTTGCGGTACTTGTGCTCGAGTTCATCCCGTTCCCTCGCCAAGTGGCCTATGAGTGCCTGAAGCTCGGCAGCATTTTGGCGCACTGTAGCCAGCTCCTTCTCGAGCGCTCTAATTGTTTGGATGAAGTTCGCAAGATTTACATCCGTCTCCATCCCCTTGACGAGTTTGGCATGTTCCTCGCGGAGTGTCTGGAGCTCCGTCATCGTTCTCTGTTGTTGCTCCTTGGCAGTCTCGAGATCCTTTTCCTTCTTCTCGCTGAGTTGACGCTCATCGGCAAGCTTGGATTGGACATCATCTAATTCTTTCTGTAGCATGTACTTCTCGTTATATTCGTCTAGCTTCTTCCATTCCATGGTGCGCGCCTCAATCTTGGCTACTTGAAGAGAATCCTGCGTATTTTGAAGCGTCGTTCGAGTCCGATCTAATCTCCTTTGGACTTCAAGGACGCGATCTTCCGCCTTTCCCGCCCACGTGGCTTGCTCTTCGAGGGCCATGTGCTTCGTTTTTTCCAACCTGAGTTTCCCCTCGATATCTTTAATCCTCTGAATCATAATCCTCTTCTCATTGTCATAATTGGAAATTTTGCTCTGTAGCTCCGCCTTCCACACCGCTTGGTTCTCCTGCCACAGCTTATACCCAGGATCCCTGCTGTCGAGCTTCTTCGCCTTGTACGCCAGTAGCTCTAGAACCGCAGTATTCATCCGCTCACGCGCCTCATCGGCATCGTCCCTCGCAAGGTCGCGTTCTGCCGTGCGCCTTTCCTCCAACAGACGCGCGGCATCAAGCTTGGATTGCAGACTCCGAATGCACTCGAACTCGCGGCTGTTCAAGATTGCCACGTCTCGTTCAGCCTCGAGCTGGTCCATTTGCTGGCGCATCTCTAGCTGGAGATCCCGCAGCTCTTTCCTCGACTTGGCGATGTCAGACAGGGAGCTTTCCTTCGCGGTTTTGTACTCTTCCGAGAGCCTCTCCATGACGGCGAGGCGCTTTTCGAGGCGGCGTTTATTATGTTCGTGTTTGGTGCGCATCTCTGTTGCTGTAGCGAGTTCCTGGCCGTAGGCGAGGACGACAGCTTCCGAAGTTTGCTCAAGGTCGACTGAGTGCGAGAGAGCTTGGTCTTCGCGTTCTGCCATTCCTTCCGCCTCAGTGATCCAGATTCCCTCGGTTGTTAGGCATATTTTCTCGAGCCCGACCTTGAAGCTTTCCATTGTGGTTTCTACGCTTTCGAGATGCATTATTTGATCCTTTAGCTTCCCAAATTGTTCTCTAAATCGAAGATACGTATTTTTCACTGCGAAAAAACGCACAAGAGAGGAGTTGTCAGTATAGACCTCCGCAAAATGCCTCCAAACTCCATATATTAGGGGCAGAACAAACTTACACTCTCCCAGATCCCTCTCGAGCCTCTTAATCTTAGCATCCCGAACAATGATGCCACCGAATAGCTCCTTCATGCTCGTATCTTGTTCCTTCATGTTCCAGAACGCATCCATCGACTTCTTAGCATAAATGATCGGATTCTCCATCTCGGCCGTAAGGTCTGCGACCCTGCAAAAGTACGGGTTCGCGTAATGCAAAAGCTTCGCCTTCGCGTCCGTATCGATGGCCTCGTCCGACGCCCGACGGCCGCGGCCGAAGAATCTCATCTGCCCGTCTTCAATCACTTTTTTAATTTCCCCTAGCTTTGTAGCTAGGGGCTCAACAGCCTTCATGACCAGGTCTCTCAGGTCGTTGAGGTCGGCCTCGAGCACCTTGAGAGCAGCCCTTTCCGCGTCCATGGCCACCCGGTCTTTGGAGAGGACTTCTGCCTCGGCCTGTAGCTCGAGGAGTTTGTCTTTGTAGGACTTGAGTATGGGAGTGACGGCAGCCTCGATCTTCTTAGCCACGTCCTTTGCGCTCTCGTCAAGTTCCATGGCCTTCAGAGTCTCATTCACCATCTTCGCTTCCAAAAGGTTGGCCTGCAGGTCCCGGATTTGGCTCCGCCGTTTCTGGTGGACCTGGGTGAAGAATCTAATTACCCACTGGTCGTCCGCACTGCGATGCTTCGCCAGGTCCTCATCGTCGACGGGGAGGCGCATAGGTCGAGCCAGCCAACGCTTAAAGTCGAGGTCTGACAAGGCCTGCTCGCTGCTTGTCGCGGCATCCTCTTGCTCATACGCAACGGCGAGGTGCTCCAGCTCCAAACATCGAGCTTGCAATTGGCTATTCGTGGCTTCCTGCTCAGCGATAGCTTGTTTTAGTCGTTCTACTTCAGTCTCCTTCGCTGAAATCTCCAACTCCAACTCGGCACGCTCTGCCAGAGCCAAACACAAAGTTGGACTGGGTGCGGTAACGACAATCCCAGGCGTTTGGTTAGTGGCGTCCTGAGAGCCAAGTTCCCGGCTCAGTTCATCCGCTTCATTTTGCAGCCCCTCGGTCATCTCCTCATGCTCGGCGCACTCGACGGTAGAAGACACACCGCCAGGTCGTGTCGGCGATAGCTCCATCCGAGGGGCACTAAGAAACCCACCGCAGCTATAGAGCTTCCTCTTTAGCTCCTCGTTCTCGTGGGCCAGCTGCTCAATCGCCCGCTTGTGCTCACTGCACTCGCTCATCACTGTAAGCGACGGGATATGGCGAGGCGCAAATGGCTGCTTATCCGCCTCTCTAGCATGTCCTGACGCCTGCAATGCCTCGAGAGCGCGTTCTGCCGCGTCTTTGTCAGCCTCGAGTTCGGCAATCTGTTCGTGTAGATCGTCAATCGTTCGCTGGGCGTCTTCCCTTAGATGATCCGATATGACATCTACGAGGGAAGACTCGGATTCCGCGTGAGAGTCATCGATGCGGCAACGGCACTTATTGAGAAGCTCGCGCTGGCATTCGATCTCATCATCGTATCGGCCTATCCTCTCATCATATCCCCTCCGAACCTCCTCAATCTCCCTGTCTTTTTCTTTCCTTACGGCGTCACTTCGCGACGAAGACTCCATGTAGCATCCGGTCCGCAGGAGCTCTATGCGGCGCTTGTACGCATCTTGTCCGATTTCCTGGTCGGACAGAGATTCCTTGGCCGCTTTGAGCTCCGCTTCGAGCTCGGAGAGTTGGATGGCAAATTTCTCCCGCATGTTCTGGATGTCAGCCTGACCCTTTAACTTGGCCTGCCAAATCTCAGCTTTGCACGCCCCGTGCCCGTCCTCTGGATTGCCCCACCCTGCAGCCTCTTGAAGCGCGCGGATCTGCTCGTCCTTAACTCTCATTCTTTCCGCGTACGTTGTCGCCATCTTGCGCCGTTCCTCCGCGTGCTCGAGGCGTATTTCTTCGACCCATCGGAGAATTTCGGAGTTATCAATGCTGGCAAACCCTCGCAGGCCCGATGCGAGCTGCTCTGTCTCTTTCTCGTGGGGCGTCTTTTCGAATGGGAGGGAGATGCTTTGGGATGATTCTCCAGACTTCTCATCAGTGGCTCCCGTCGTGTCTACGTTGACATCAGCTATGGCTAGTGTCGCCTCGGCACCGCTCCTTCTTTGCGAAGCCGAAATCGCTACATCAAATTTCTCGAGTTCCACTTCCGCCCAGTCGAGTCGGGTCCGTCCTTCGGTGACCCTCTCTTCCTGCGCAACTAGCTCCTCTTCCACCTGCTTCTCGTAACCGCCACCAAGTATCTGTTCCACCTCTTCCTCATCTCCGCCGGCAAGGATCTGGCCGAGGGTGTGGATATAAAGCTGAAGATGTTGGAGTTCCTCGACAAGGGGTTTGGTCCGAGGGTCCAGGTTCCCAGTAGGCGATGCGAATCTTGAACCGGCTGTTGTCTCAGATTCCCGCTGCTCCTTTTCCGGCCACAAAACCTTGACTTCCAGGGATTCAATTTTGTCTTTTGCCTCCTCCATCATCTTTCGCAAATTCTTCACGAGCGAGGATGGTTTCAGGAGCCACTGCTTTTGATCGCCGCTCTCGTCGCCTCCTTCGAAGGCATATTCGGGTGTGATGGAAAGCCGCCTCTTTCTCGCTTCTTCCGCAATATCACGCACCCTTCCCATCTCCCCCTTCAAAAAGCCGCGCCGCTTGAGGCGTATTCCCAGTTCGTTTGCCAGCCGGTCTCTCTCTTGCCTGATACTATCCCGCCACATGACCCTCGTCGCCTGAACCTGGGCTTCCGGCGCAGACAGGGCCACCATACCCAAGCCTCCAGCCCAACCCTTGACAAAGGCATCTATATCCAGATCGGGCAGCGGTGCAAGGCTGTACTCTCCATTCATCTCTAGAATACGGCTAGCGATGTACTGCTGAAACTTCACCCACTCCACCTGCTTATGCTTATAGAAAGCCTCGTGATCGGCAGGCGGAGGATGAGGGGCCGGGGGTTCCCACGAGTGGAGATCCTTCCCCGGGATCCTCTCCCCTGCAGCTTGTCTATGGTCGTACAAGACGTCATCCTTTTGCTGCTCAAATCTGTCGCGATGCTTCTGGTCCCTCTGCGAAGCCTCGTTCCACACCGCCTCGGAATTGTCCTGCTGCCACTCCCAAACCTTTTCCGCCGCGCTGGGCGTCTCTCCTCCGAGCGCGGCAAGTTGGTAGGCTGAATCGGCAGCTAGTTGGGACTTATGCGGCCTGGTCTGCAGGATAGATTGCGTAAGCACCCTTTGCAGGGAATAGACGGGGTTTCCTCCCTGTGTCGGGGGAGAGAGACTCTCATGGCGGGAGAATTTCTCAGTGTCTTGGACTGGGGAAGTCTTTGGCGCGAGCTGCGCGATGGGCTGGTCTGGCGTGGCAAATCTTGTCCGAGGAGGAGATCCTATGTCTGGGTCTGTTGGGACTGTGCTGTTGCCTGCTTCCGTCTTCGTCTCGGCGTTAGATAGGGAGGGCGGAGGCTCTTGCTTTATCGAGTTAGAAGCCTCTTTCACGGCAGAGCAGGATAAGTCACTATTATTATTAGCTCTGTAGCGTCCGTCACTAGCTGGTGTTTTCCCGTCTCTCCCACTCCCTTGCGTGACTGTTTTATCGTTTGGCCCTGCTTTTCGTTCTGCGTCCTTAGAGGGAGTAGGGGGCTCCTCAAGCGGACTGGGCTGACTCTCTTGCCCGCCGCAAGGAGAGCCTTTCCCGTTCTTGTCCGTATCTTGGGCTGTCATGGTTCGTATGTGTGTTGGTATTGTCGTAATGTGTTTAGAGGTTCAATTACCGAACCAATCCTGGCCTCGGCACTGGTAACGATTCCAGGCTTAAGGAGATGGTTTCCTAGGAGATTTATTTTGAAAAGAAGAAGAAAACACAGCTTCAAAGTGCGACAGAACTTGTCAAGAGTCGGAGGAGGGAAACAAACCAAGACATACTTGTCGAGTGAATCCATTGAATCACCAAGACACAAAATACCAATTGTTTAATGGAAATTCGCTAATGAGCTGTTTGCGGAACAGCCTCGCCATTGAAAAAATGAAAAATGAATAGTCGATACCTAGCTACCCTAAGGACATCTTGAAGCGAACTTTCTTTTCTAGGTCTTGTTGCTGACCCGACCGGGCCAAAACCTGCCCTCTGCGCATGCCTCATGGAATCGTCAACAGGTAGGAATCTGAAAAGCACAATGGCCGATCGCCTTCTCATTATAGGATTACCTAATCTGTCAAGGTGAGTTTTGAATGGCGTTAGGCACGCCAAACCGCAACAAAGCATAGTTGGTGGAACAAAGGTGCTGCATATATGAATCGGTACTGTGTCATATCCCTACAATTTTTCTTTGACGCCATACCGCTTAGAATAGAAATTCCCTTCTATTCATTATTATAACTACGCAAGCATCAGGTTATCTTTTTCTGTCTCCCTCTCCACTATCCTACTAACCCACCTCTTTTCGACCTCAGCTATACCTCCAAATCTACCCTTTGCCTCTCTCACCACGTCTCCCCTAAAACCTCATCCTCAACCCTCAAAACCCCCTTCCCCGTAAACCTCGCCCTCAGACCCCCACTCCTCCCATGCCCCTCCTCCACCTCCCTCTCAAAAACCCCTCCGCCTACGCCCAGCCCCTTGGCCCGCCGATAGCACTCCCGCGCTGCCCCCGCCTGCGCCAGCCCCCGGAAACAGTCCCCCCTCAAGAGCTGCGCCCGCGCCGCCAGCTCGCCGTCGCGGCAGTGACACGCCGCCGTGAGGGCGGCGTCTGCGGCGGCAAGGGCGCGGATGTAGGCTTCCCGCGAGGACGATGACGACGAGCGGGAGGAGGAGAGGTCGCGGAGGATGGAGAGGGCGGAGCGGAGGTGTGCTTTGGAAGTGAGTGGGCAGTCCATTTTGGGGAGCTGGGCGGAAGAGGGTTCTGCCCAAACCTCGGTTCTTTGGAGAAGGAAGATAGGAATGGGATTGGGGATGGACGGAGATGCCTTGGCAAGTATGGGGTGCCGGGGGGCGGCTTATTTACTTTGGACCCAAAGGAGAGAGAAATACCGGTTCTCTCTAGTTCGGATAGCTCTTCGTTTGAGCGCCAGAAAAGGGAAAACTGCGCTTTCTAGTTTTATAAGTTCCATCTCCGGAACAGAGTGCCTTGTATATCAAGGCAGGAATGGCTTGGTCTTCATATTAGGGAAGCGTTCTTTGATATCCAGTTGGTGACTTGTCCCTTCACGGTGAGAGCTTATTCTTGAACACTTTTACAAAAGGCGTCCATTATGTTCTGTACAGGCCAGAGCGGCGTCCCAAGAGCCATTCAGACACCTTAGCAGTCACTATACCTACCTCTGAACAACACTGCACCGCGGTGAAGCCGATGTCTTGAACAGATATACAAAGAAGCCCTCCAGTCAGAATATTTTTCCTATTTTGAATAATAAAAAGTGGTGAAACTATTACAACCATAGGAAAACATAAGAATGAGAAAGTGTAGTTTTAAGTCTCGATGCGGTAGTTCCAAAAAAATTACCAAACACCAGTACTGTTCCTTGCTTCTCTTCGTACCACCCTGAACGTCCCTCTAGCACCACAGAAAAGGCTATCAGACCTGGAATAAAGAAGAGAAAATGAAGAAGAAACACCGCTAAAGCTAGTAATTCCAAAAATTTTTATGTTCTTGTCGTATCCTCCTCCTCGCCACCACGATTGGTCCGTTGTGGTTCCCTCATGGGCTCGAACGGGGGCCGTCTAACCCTTTCCATGTTTACGGAAGACCCGAATGAGGTTTTGATTTTATCGTCGATGAGCTGTCACGGTTATGAAAACATGCGCGCGCTATAGGAGGTGCTGCTCTATACTTTAGTATTTGAGGATTAGT